>Ga0207694_10001713_pt1 | contig 18365 bp, 16 predicted proteins | sample KBSC34metaG_FD_184353 | JGI IMG/M metagenome (GOLD analysis project Ga0207694, IMG submission 184353) | Corn rhizosphere microbial communities from Kellogg Biological Station, Michigan, USA - KBS C3-4 metaG (SPAdes) (version 2) | ecosystem: Host-associated > Plants > Roots > Rhizosphere > Soil... | reverse complement strand
TGCCCAGCGAGATGCCGATAGCGCATGGTGAGACCGAAGGTGAGCCCGCCGAAGCCCCACATCGTTCCCCAGAACCAGCACCACCACAGGGTCGTCCTCGGCGTCGAACCCAGCACATGCAGCAGGTCGTTGGTGCGGATCGAGGCGAAAATCCACGGCGCCAGGATCCAGCTGAAGACCCCGCCGACCAGCCAGAAAATCTCCCACGACCATTGCCGGATGCCCTTGTACGGCACGTAGAAGCTGGCCGAGGCGAAGCCGCCGATCCAGTGGAACAGCACGCCGAGCAGCGGATTTGCGCCCATGAACATCCCCTTTGTCAGCCGTCCGCGATGAGCGTCCGGTCAATTTCTCCGATCCGATTCACCCCGGTGAGCGCCATGGCGACACGCATTTCCGCCGCCAGGATATCCAACATCTGCGCCACTCCGGCCTGACCGTGAGCAGCCAGGGCGAAGGCCCAGGCACGGCCCAGAAGCACGCCGCGTGCACCGCTCGCCAGCATGCGCACGACATCGAGTCCCGATCGCACGCCGCCGTCGGCGAGCACAGTCAATCGATCGCCAACGGCCTCCACGATTCGGGGCAGTGCGGCGACGGTCGAGGGCACGCCATCGAGCTGGCGCCCGCCATGGTTGGAGACGACGATACCGTCGGCGCCGAGGTCCGCGGCCATGGCCGCGTCTTCGGCATCCATGATCCCTTTGATAATCAGCGGCCCCCGCCAGCCGGCGCGGATCCAGTCCAGATCCTCCCAGGTGACGCGCGGATCGAAGTTGCCGCGCATCCAGGCGAAGAAATCCTCGATACCCGTCTTATCACCCAAGACCGGCGCCACGTTGCCGAGAACGTGCGGCCGGCCCAGAAGGCCGACATCCCAGGCCCAGCCGGGCCGCGCCATCGCCTGAGCCAGGCGGCGAAGTTGCCCGGCGAAACCCGGCGCCCCCGCGAGCCCCGACCGGATATCGCGATAGCGCGAGCCCGGCACCGCCATGTCGACCGTGAAGACCAGCGTCGAGCACCCCGCATTCCGCGCCGCTGCGAGAAGGTCAGCCATGAAACCGCGGTCGCGGATCATGTAAAGCTGGAACCAGAAGGGAGAGTTGGTCTGCCCCGCAACCTCTGCGATCGGGCAGGCCGAGACGGTCGACAGGCAGAAGGGAACGCCACGCGCCTCGGCCGCCCGAGCCGCCTGCGCTTCACCACGCCGCGCCGACAGACCGGCGAGGCCGATGGGAGCCAGGGCGACCGGCATGGCCATCTTTTGGTCGAACAATGTGGTCGACAGATCGATGTTGGACACGTCGCGAAGCACGCGCTGCCTGAGAGCCAGCTGGGCCAGATCGGCCACATTCCGCGCCAATGTCGATTCCGCATAGGAGCCGCCATCGATATATTCGAAGAGGAAATGCGGCAGCCGCCTGCGGGCTACCTCGCGGAAATCGGAGACGGAGGCGACGGTCACCTGGAATTCTCCGCCACCAAGCGGTGCCAGCGTTCCCGATACGCGGTGAGGTCTGCCGTCGCGGGCTCGACCTTTTCGAGCGACGAAGCTGGCGTCAAATGCGGATAGGCGAGCCGCAGCGCGCCGAAAGCAACGCCGTGCTCGGCGCGGCTGACATAAATGCGATCATTCGGCCTGAGGGCCGCCAATGCGGATACGAACGCCGGCTGGTGCGCAAAGCGTCCTTCGACGACGATCCGGTCGCGCGCACCGATAAGGCCGAGTGATGTATCAGCGACCAGAGCCGCATAGAGCGCGATCGCTCCGATGCGGACCGCGTCACTATTGGATGTTCCAATCCATCGGCCCCGCCCTCTCGGATAGGGCCCGACACCTGGAACGAACGCGGGCAGGATCATGACGCCGGCGTCGACCGCCTGGTTCACCGCGTTCGCGGAATATTGAGGCGCGAAGAACTCCTCGGAATTGCCCCCGCAAAGCCGCTCGATCTCCTTGCCGCCCATGAAGCGGGACGATGGAACGAGGCGTCCCTCCACATCGACATTCACAAGACAGTCCTGATCTTCCGGCAGCATCGTTATCTGGAAAGGCTCCGGCGTCGAGCGCATGGCCACGAACCAGGTTCCGGTCGACAAAACCGTCGCCTCGCCGCTTCCAAGCTCAGGAAAGCCCCGCATCCCATGAAGCGCGGCATTGGAATCATGCACGCCGCAAAAAACGCGAACGCGCGATCCGATACCGGTCCTGGCCGCCCAGTCGTTCGTCGAAAACCCTATCGGCTCATTCGCCTGCCGCAGCGGTGCGAACCGCTCGCTCCAGCCGCGGCGCCGAGACATCGGCGACGGGGCAGCCATCGACGGCGCCCACAGATCGGTATGACAGCCGAGGCTCGACACCTCGCTCGATGCTTCGCCGCTGAGCAGCCAGGACCAATATTGCGGCCAAGGAAGCAGTTGATCGCCGTCGCAGAGCGTATTCCAGCTTTCGAGTTGATGGAGCTGAACGCCGAGGTTCAACCCGTTGGGCAGCGGCGGCGAGCCGGTTATCCGGAACGGGTCGCGCTGGATTTCGTAGGCGGCGCGCACCTCGGGCGACACCCTGCTCTCATAGTCGATCGGGGGATATGCGAGCGCATGATCCCGCACCACGGCCGCGGCGGCGCCATGACCCACCGGGACGATCGCCCCAATGGGGCCCAATGTCGCGAACTCACCCAGGCCTCGCTCGAGCCAAGCTTCGATATGGCCGGGGTCGAGGGCGCGGTACCGCTTAGTCTCGACCGAACGGTTGGTCAGAGTGCGGCGGCGAAGCAGCGTGCCCGTCTCCTCATCCCACAGCGTGAGTTTGACGAGTGTTTTGCCGACATCGAGGACCACTACGCTTCTATCCAACCGCCCCTCCCGGTGACGCATTTTGATCGTTTATTATCGAAAGTGATTGTAAAGCGCTAGTGGGAAGGTTTAAATGTTCGGCGCCGAGCGTTGCTGAAGAGGATGATGATGGATCGCGTACGCGATGGGAACGAGGGAGAAGTCATGACCGGCGCATTGCCGTTCACGGTGCCGCAGAGCCGCTGGTCGGCGCAGAAGGCCGCCGGCCTCAGCCCTGCCGAGTTGCTGCTCTATCGCTCCAACCTGCTCGGCTCCGACCTCACAGTGACCAATTTCGGCGGCGGCAACACCTCGGCGAAGCTCGCGGAGCGCGATCCGCTGACCGGGGAAGACGTTTCGGTCCTCTATGTGAAGGGCTCCGGCGGCGATATCGGCTCCATGAAGCTGGACGGGTTCGCGACACTCTATCTCGATAAGCTCCTCGGCCTTGAGAGGCTCTATCGCGGCGTAGCCTTCGAGGATGAGATGGTCGGCTACCTGCCTCATTGCACCTTCAACCTCAACACGCGGGCAGCCTCGATCGACACGCCGCTGCACGGCTATCTCCCTTTCGCCCATATCGACCATGTGCACCCCGACGCGATCGTCGCGCTGGCCGCCTCGACCGGCGGCGAAGCCGCCACAAAGGCCATTTATCGCGGTGCGGTCGGTTGGCTGCCATGGAAGCGGCCCGGCTTCGATCTCGGTCTTCGGCTTCGCGACTATGTCGCTGCGCACCCGGGCTTGAGAGGCGTCATGCTCGCCGGCCACGGCATCATCTGCTGGGGTGATAGCGCCCAAGCCTGCTATGAGAACACGATCGAGCTGATTGCAGGTGCGGCGACCTTCCTCAATCAAAAGATGACGGAGATGCCCGCCTTCGGCGGTGCGTCAGTCCCGTCCCTGCCCGCCCCCGAGCGTGCGCAGATTGCAGCCAGGCTGATGCCTAGGCTGCGCGGTGCGATGCATGGCAGCCGCGCCAAGATCGGGCATTTCACCGACGATCCCGAGACCTTGGAATTTGTCGGCAGCCGAAATTACGCAGCGTTGGCGGCAATCGGCACATCCTGCCCCGATCATTTCCTGCGGACCAAGATCGCACCGTTGGCACTCGATCCCAACCGCATCGACGACGACGCCTATCTGTCCGAGAGCCTGGCTTCCTATCGCCGCGACTATGCCGCCTATTATCAGCGCTGTGCCAAGGCCTGCGATCCGGCGATGCGAGACGCCAATCCGGTCATCGTGCTTCTGCCCGGTGTCGGCCGTTTCGCCTTCGCAAGCGACAAGACAACGGCGCGGCTGGCGAGCGAATTCTACGGCAACGCCATTAATGTCATGCGCGGCGCCACCGCCGTCGGCAACTATGTCGGTCTGCCGGAAACGGAAGCCTTTGCGATCGAATATTGGGCGCTCGAGGAGGCCAAGCTTCAACGTATGCCGAAGCCGAGGCCACTTGTCGGGCGCATCGCCTTTGTCACCGGCGCCGCCGGCGGCATCGGTGCGGCCACCGCCGCCCGATTGCTGGCTGAAGGTGCCTGCGTGATGCTGACCGACCGGGACGGCGATACGCTTGCGGCCGCCGAAAACGATCTCAAGGCGCGTTTCGGCAAGGACCTTGTCGCCTCCAGCCGATGCGACGTGACCGATGAGGACCAGGTCCAGGCGGCATTCGATGACTGCGCCCGCGCCTTCGGCGGCGTCGACATCGTCGTCGCCAATGCCGGTCTCGCCTCCTCGGCGCCGATCGAGGAGACAACCACGGCGATCTGGCGCCGCAATTACGACGTGCTGGCAGAGGGCTATTTCCTGACCTGCCGCGCCGCCTTCCCGCTGCTGAAGCTGCAGAAGGGCGGCTCGATCGTGTTCATCGGATCGAAGAACGCGCTGGCCGCCACGCCCAATGCGTCGGCCTATGCCTCGGCCAAGGCCGCCTCGCTTCACCTCGCCCGCTGTCTGGCTCTGGAAGGCGCTGAAGCCGGAATTCGCGTGAACGTCGTCAATCCCGATGCCGTGCTGAAGGGCTCGCGCATATGGGACGGCGACTGGCGAAAGGAACGGGCCGATGCCTATGGCATCGACGCCGGCGACGAATTGGAGGAATTCTATCGCAAGCGCTCGATGCTGAAGCGGAGCGTGCTGCCCGAGGATATCGCCGAGGCGGTTTATTTCCTCGCATCGGACGCCTCGGCCAAGTCGACCGGCAATATCATCAATGTGGATGCCGGCAATGCCCAGGCATTCACGCGCTAAGGGGAACGCCATGACCGACCTGCCCCTCTCCGCCGACCAGATCGCCACTCATAATGCCCGGCACCTGCCGGCATTGGAGGACGAGTATGCCGGCCTCGGCCGCCTGCTCGAACGACGCGGCGTCGCCATTGATACCGTCAAGCAGCGCATCGTGGACTTCAGCGTCGCCTTACCGACCTGGGGCAGCGGCACGGGCGGAACCCGCTTCGCCAAATTTCCGATCCCCGGCGAACCGACCACCATCCATGAGAAACTGGAGGATTGCGCCGTCGTACAGCAGATCATGCGCACGACACCGCGTGTGTCTCCCCATTTCCCCTGGGACATCACCGATGACTATGACGGTCTGCGTGAAGAGGCCAGGGCGCTCGGACTGGGTTTCGACGCGGTCAATTCCAACACCTTCCAAGACCAGTCGGGCCAGCCGCATTCCTACCGGCACGGCAGCCTGTCCGCCGCCGACGCCTCGGTGCGCGCCCAGGCAGTCGAGCACAATCTTCACTGTATCGAAATCGGGCAGGCGCTCGGATCGAAGGCAATCACGGTGTGGGTCGGCGACGGCACGAATTTTCCGGGGCAACAGGACTTCGCCGCCTCGCTGGACCGCTATCTAGCCAGCGCAAGCGATATCTATCGCGCGCTCCCCGACGACTGGCGGATGCTGCTAGAGCACAAGCTATATGAGCCAGCATTCTATTCGACCGTCATCTCCGACTGGGGCACCAGCATCCTGGCCGCGCAGCAGCTCGGACCCAAGGCGCAATGCCTGGTCGATCTCGGCCATCACGCACCGACGGTCAATATCGAGCAGATCGTCGCCCGTCTGCATCGCTTCGGCAAGCTGGGCGGCTTCCATTTCAACGATTCCAAATACGGCGACGACGACCTGGATTCGGGTTCGATCAACCCACACCAGCTCTTCCTCGTCTTCAACGAGCTGATCGAAGCGGAACGGCGGCGTCCGGACGATTTCCACCCGGCCTATATGATCGACCAGTCCCACAACGTGACCGATCCGATCGAGAGCATGCTGTCCTCGGCCGAGGCGATCGCCGGCGCCTACGCCAAGGCGCTCCTGATCGATCGCGGCGCGCTTCACGCAGCGCAAGATGCCAACGACGTGATGATGGCGTTCCAGGCCCTGCGCCGCGCCTACAGGCTGGACGTCTCGCCGATCCTGGCAATGGCCCGCATGGAATCCGGCGGCGCGATCGAACCAATAGAGCTCTACCGCGAAACGCAATGGCGGGAGCGCAAGGCACAAGAACGCAAACCAGCGACGGGAGCTGCCGGCATCGTCTAGCCGCGATAGCCGATCATTCGAGATCAATCTGCTCGAATTTGATCGCAAATGCTTGCGCAGAGGCGGTTACTCGCGGAAAACGAAAAGCGAGACCACAACGGGTTATTTCATGCACGCGGCCGAGCGCGAACAAGCAATTCTGGATCTTTTCAAAGACCGTGACTTCGTCTCCTTCAGCGAGCTCGATCGGCGCCTGGAGGCGTCGCAGGCGACGCTGCGGCGGGATCTCGGCCGACTGGAGGCGGACGGCAGGATCGTGCGCGTGCGCGGTGGCGCACGCCTCGCGCAGCCTGCGGCACGCAGCGACGACCCGAGCCACCTGCAGGGCGTGCCCTTTCATGAGAACATCAGCCTCCGTCGCGCGGAGAAGGAGGCGATCGGCAAAGCGGCCGCCGCGCTCTGCACCCCCGGGGAATCCATCATCATCGACGGCGGGTCGACCACCCTGCAGATGTGCCCGTACCTGGCGCCGCTCGGACTTCAGGTCCTGACAAACTCACTGCACATCGTCAGCGCGCTGCTGCCCCAGCCGAACACCCGTATCTCCCTCCCGGCGGGATCGGTGTTTCGCGAGCAGAATATCGTTCTGTCGCCTTTCGAGGATGACGGGGCCGTCCGCTACCGCGCCTCGAAGATGTTCCTCGGAGCCGCATCGATCGGCCGGCATGGGCTGATGCAGACCGATGTGATCCTGGTTCAGGCCGAAAGACGGCTGCTCGCCCGCGCGGACAAGACCTTCGTTCTGGTAGACAGCAGCAAATTCGACGCGCCGGCGGGACACGCTGTCTGCGACCTCGATGAGATCGACGTGGTGATCACCGACCCGGGCCTTAAGGCGGATGACGCAAATATCCTGCGGAAGGCAGGGATCGAGGTGATCATCGCCTCGTAAGAGCCGAAGGAAAAGATGGACCGTCGATCGCCAGCCCTGGTTCCGTCGTAAGCTTTGAACGCTTATCGCGGCCTGACTTGGCAGGTTCTATGGAAAATCAGAATTCCGCTATATCAAGTACTTACGAGGAACGGCATGAGCGCGAGATTGCCAAATCGTGCCATTTAAGCTTTCCCCCGCTTTCACCAGAGTCGGTTCAGGGACTCGCCGGGTAGCCGCGCGCCGAGACGATCCGCACGCAGGTGCGTGTAGCGTGCCAACATCGCGGCGGTCAGATGTCCGGTGATCGCCATAATCTCATGGTCACGCAAATCCGTCAGCTCGAATAGCCTCGAAATGCCCTCGTGACGGAGATCATGCCAACGGAGATCTGGGAACTCCTGTTCAGTGATGGCATCGCGAAACGCATGGATAATGCCCCTCCCTGCGCGTCCTGGAGAGTTTCGAAGGTCTCGCTGCGGTAGAGTCCGTTTGCGCCGCACCTGGGCACGATACTGGCGGTGGCCCCGAACTTGGATGCCGTAAGGCATTCATACCTCCTGAGAAACTCAGGAAGCATGACAATTCCCGTGATCGATCAATATCGCCCTTATATGCGCTCTAGCCGTCTTTACGCCGTCTCTAAGGACCGTTGCCCTCAGGCAGCAGAGGTCAATGGATCGGTGACCAGTGTGCGGTACTCACCTGGCCCCCTTGCTTCTGGCGATAGACTGCGGTCACAAGCAAACACCGTTACGATGCCGCCGCCGCGATCGGCCGACCGAGCGTCTGCGTAGCGCCGCGCACGAATTTCTGCAGCTTCGTCAGTGCCCGCTTTTCAACCTGACGAACGCGTTCACCGGATACACCGAACCGCTCCCCAAGCTCGGCGAGGCTTGGCGGTGCCTCGTTGAGTTGCCGCAGGACGACGATTTCATGCTCACGATCGTTGAGCTTGGACAAAGCCTCACCGAGCAGATGCCGTCGTTGGGCGAGTTCCTCGGCCTCGCCCATGCTGGTCTCCTGGTCGGGCTGCTCGTCGGACACCATGTCCAACCACTCGGCGCCTTCCCGTCCGGCCGGTCCCGCGTTCAGCGAGCTGTCGGCCCGGCTCAGCCGGCGATCCATATCGATGACGTCGTCCTCCGCCAGATCGAGCTTCGCCGCGATCCAGCGTACGAGTTCCGGCGGCAGATCGCCCTCCCCCAGCCATCCGGCCGCAGCCTTCAGCCGTCGCAGATTGAAGAATAGTTTCCTCTGGGCCGTCGTGGTGCCGACTCTCACAATCGACGCCGAGCGCAGGACGTATTCCTGGATAGCTGCGCGAATCCACCAGGTGGCATAGGTGGCGAAACGTACCGCACGCTCGGGATCAAATCTGCGCGCCGCCTGCATCAGGCCGATATTGCCCTCGCCGACCAGGTCGGCCATCGGCAGCCCGTAGCCGCGATACCTGCGGGCGATCTTGATCACCAGCCGCAAATGGCTGCCGATCAGATCGTTCAACGCCGACTCGTTTCCGTTATCGCGCCAGGCATGGACAAGTTCGCTCTCCTGGTCGGCGCTGAGATAGGGGAAGCGAAGGGCCTTCGCACAAAGGGCCGCCAGGGGCGTGCCGCCGTCGTCTTCCGCTGATGGAAGCGCAATACGCGCCGCCGTACGGCGGAGGGCGTCATTGAGCGGAATTGTCGTTTTGGTTGACATGCTCTCCCTTTCTTCCGACCGCGTCGAAATGCTCTCAGACGCATGCTGGACCGGGCTGAAGGCGATCGACTTGATGCAGGTCAAGCTTTAGCCATTTCGGCACCTGACCGGCCGGCAGGCAGAGACGGCCGGGAGGCTGCGAGGCCGTTCACGACTGTGCCATGCGCCTGGATTTCAAAGTCGGCGAGGATCTTGCACAGATCGTCGTAGCTGAACGTCCAACCGGATGTCGTCAGGTCGAGCGTCAACTTGCCGAGCACCCGCTCCTCGTTGCTTTTGTGACCGAAAGGCGGTGCGCCGAGCGCGTCGGCGACTTGCTCGATATATCGCGCGGCGGTGTCCCCCGTATAACCGAGCCGGTCAGCCGCCCAATGCGCCAATAGCGCGTTCCGCCGAGCCAAAATCCTGAAGCGAACTTCCGCGTCATACGCGAACGCCATTTCAAAAGCTTGCTCGCGCGCGCTGAACGTATCCATGGCCACCTTCCTCAAATAAAGATCAATCCGCCCGCGGCCACGGCCATCACCAGCGTGCAGGTCCAGCCCATGAGCTTGAGCTGCAGAGGCAAGACGAAATTGCCCATGACACGGCGGTTGGTGGCCATCAGCATGATGGTCACCATCAGAGGAACGGCGACGACCCCGTTGAGCACCGCCGCCCAAAAGAGGGCCTTGATCGGGTCGATCGCGACCAGGTTGATCCCGACGCCGACAATCGTCGCGACCATGATCGCGCCATAGAACGCCTTCGCCTCGCCTGGACGACGGCTAAGCCCGGTGCTCCACCCGAATGCCTCGCCGAGGGCGTACGCAGCTGAGCCGGCAAGCACGGGTACGGCCAGAAGGCCGATGCCGATGATCCCCGAGGCGAACAGGGCGAAAGCAAAATCGCCGGCGATCGGACGAAGCGCCTGCGCCGCCTGAGCTGAGGTTTGGATGTTTGTTATGCCTTGAACCCGCAGCGTCGCCGCGGCTGTTACCATAATGAACAAGCTGATCAGGTTAGACAGAGCCATACCGAAATACGTGTCGAAACGGATGCGGCCGATCTGGGCACGCGCTTCGTCCGGCGCTGCAATCAGCGGGTGTGCCGTCGGATCGATCTCTTCGTCCTCTGCTTCTTGGGACGACTGCCAGAAAAAGCAGTAGGGCGTGATGGTGGTGCCCAGCACTGCCACCACCATCAGAATGGAGTCTCTGTTCCAGGCCATCGACGGCACGAAAGTGCCGTAGAGCACCTGGCTCCAGGGGACGTGGACGGCAAAGGCCGTGGCGACATAGGCAAACAGCGACAGCGTCGTCCATTTGAGGATGCGCACATATCGGTCGTAGCGCGAGAATATCTCGAGCGCCGCACAACCGACGGCAAAAAGGATGACATAGACTTTCGACGGCCCGCCGATCAGCAGCCGCAAAGCGTCGCCCATGGCGCCCAGATCTGCGCCAAGATTCACGATATTGGCCAGCAGCAGCAGGACGACGATCGCGCGCAACAGGCTTCGCGAGTAATATTTGCGGATATTGCCGGAGATACCGAGACCGGTGACCCGGCCGATCCGGGCGCAAATCTCCTGGATCGCCGCCATCAGCGGGAAACTGAACAGCATCAGCCAGCCGAAACCGTAGCCGAATTGCGCGCCGGCCTGCGAATAAGTGGCGATGCCGCTGGGATCGTCGTCCGATGCGCCGGTGATCAGTCCGGGCCCGAGCGCCTTCAGCCATCGCTGAATACCGGCACCACGGGATGGCAACGGTAGCGTTGGCGCTCGAATTCCGCCGTCGATCCTTAAGTCTCCATCGGTCATCGGGAGCTTCCGCTTATTCGAAGATGCCCGAACCTTAGCGTTTGCCGGGGAATGTCTCGTTGACTCACGTCAATGCTGTCGGGATGCCGTTGCCCTTGAATGCGGTCCGATCGCTGCCTCCGCAGATTGGAGAACCGCCATGAGCGTCCGCAATATCGATGCCTTCTTTGCCCCGAAATCGATCGCGCTGATCGGCGCCAGCCACCAGCCGCACAAGATCGGTTCGGTGATCGCCCAGAACCTGTTCGCCGGTGGATTCAAGGGGCCGATCATGCCGGTCAATCCACATCGACAAGCAATTCAGAGCGTCATTGCCTACCGCGATGCCTACGATCTGCCGAGCAGCCCGGACTTGGCCGTGATCGCGACCCCGGCCGAGACGGTCCCTGCGATCGTGCGCTCCCTCGGCGCCCGCGGCTGCCGCGCCGCGGTGATCGTGAGTTCGGGCTTCGAGGCGGAATGCGAGGGCAGCACCCTGCGCGAACGGCTGCTTGCCGCGGCAGGCGAAACCGGAATGCGCATCATCGGGCCGAACTGCCTCGGCGTGATCGCCCCACATAGCGGCGTCAACGCCTCCTTCGCCCATGTTATGCCGGAATCAGGCCGCATCGCCTGTGTCATGCAGTCGGGCGCGCTGGTTGCCTCGATGCTGGAATGGGCCGGCAGCCGGGGTATCGGATTCAGCAAGGTCATCTCGGTGGGAGATGCCGTCGATGTCGATTTCGGCGATATCCTGAACTATCTCGCCACCGATGCCGAAACCGACGCGGTCTTCCTCTATGTCGAAGGCGTGACCCATGCCCGGAAGTTCATGGCGGCGGCGCGCGCCCTGGCGCGGAAGAAACCGATCATCGCGATGAAGGCGGGGCGCAGCGATGCGGCGGCGCACGCCGTGCGGTCGCACACCGGCGCCATGGCCGGATCGGACCGGGTCTATGGCGCGGCCTTCCGCCGGGCGGGGATCGTACGGGTCGACAGCCTGGAGGAGATGTTCGATGCCGCCGAGATCCTTGGCCGGCCGCGGGCGGCCTGCGGGCCACGGCTGGCCGTTCTGACCAACGGCGGAGGCGGCGGCATCCTGGCGGTCGATGCGCTGGCCGGAGCCGGCATGGAACTGGCCCAGCTGTCCGCATCCACTTTGGCGGCGCTCGACGAAGTGCTCCCGGCGCAATGGTCCCGCACCAACCCGATCGATATCATTGGCGATGCGGACGGCCGGCGCTATGCGCGGAGCCTGACAATCGCGGCGGCTGACGCGAACGTCGATGCGGTGCTCGTGATCAATTGCCCGACGGCGGTCGCTTCCTCGGAAGCGGCAGCCGAAGCCGTCATCGATGCCTGCGAGCGGCTGAGCCGGCCGGAAATGGTGAAGCCGATCGTCGCCTGCTGGATGGGCAGCTCCGCTAACAGCACCGCGCGCGCCCTCCTTTCCGAAGCTGGCATCCCGACCTTCGAGACGCCCGAAAATGCGGTCAAGTCGCTGGGGTTCCTGCGCGACTTCAATCTGCATGCGGGTACGCCGTCCGACAGAAGCGAGCCTGCGACGATTTCCAGCGACGACAGCCGCAGGGCGGCCACGATCCTGCAGACCGCGCTGCGCGACGGGCACGACTGGCTCGATGAAGCCGATGCAAAGACGGTGCTCGAGGCCTATGGCATACCCGTGGCCAAGACCGTCAAGGCGGCCACGCCCGACGAGGTCGCGAATGCGGCGCGCGAGTTCGCCTGTTCGGTCGCGGTCAAGATCCTGTCGCCGGACATCCTGCACAAGTCCGATGTCGGCGGCGTCGTCCTGGCGCTGGAGACGCCCGAAGCGGCACGCGAGGCCGCCAAGGCGATGACCGAGCGTATCGCGGCGGTCAGACCCGATGCCAAGCTCCACGGCTTCACGGTCAGTCCGATGATCGTCCGTTGGGACGGACGGGAGGCGATCGCCGGAATCTCGACCGATCCGACCTTCGGCCCGGTCGTGCTGTTCGGCCAGGGCGGCATTGCGACGGAGAAGATCGACGATGTCGCTGTCGCACTACCGCCGCTGACGATGGCAGTCGCCGCCGAACTGATCGGCCAGACCCGCTTCTCACGGCAGCTGGACGCCTTCCGCGATTGGCCAAAGGCCGACCTGCCGGCGATCCAGAAGGCGCTCGTTGCACTGGGCCATATCGCGGTCGACCATCCCGAGATCGCCGAGCTGGACATCAATCCGCTGGTCGTCGACGAAAACGGTGTCATCGCGCTCGACGCCCGCATCAGGGTGAAGGACCCCGCCGTCTCGGTTCCCGCGGCGATGGAAACCCATGGAACCGGCCGCGGGCAGACGATCCGCGATCTGCCAGGGGCCGGCGTCACGATCCGGCCGATCCACCCCGACGACGCCCCCGCCCTGCAGCACTTCGTCGAGCGGCTGGCGCCCGAGGCGATCCGCGCCCGCTTCTTCGAAACGATGCGGCGGCTGCCGCCGGCCATGCTCGCGCGGCTGACCCAGATCGACAGCGCGTACGAGCTGGCCTTTGTCGCCATCGAGCGTGCCCTGGACGCCAACGCCGATCCGCGCGAGGACCGCATTTGCGGCGTTGCGCACATCATCATCGGTGCCGACGGCAAGACCGCGGAGTATGCGCTGACCGTTGATACGGACGCGATCCATCGCGGCGTTGCCCGCGCGCTGCTCGACGAGGCGATCGTCCAGGTCCGCGCGCGCGGAGTCGAACGGCTGTGCGCGGAAGAGTTGAACGACAGCAGCGATCTGATCGCCCTCGCGCACGAGCTGGGCGCCAATGTCAGCCACCACGCGGACGATCCCACCGTCGCCTGTATCGCGCTTACGCTGCCCGCCGTCGCGGAGGCCGCCTAATTGGAACTTCATCCGATCGCCTTCCGCTTTACCCAGGATTTCTCGGAAGCAGCCTTCGACTGGCTGTTTCCGATGCTGGTTCTGTTCGTTGCCCTGTTCTTCACGCCGGCGATCGAAAGCATCCGGCTGCGCCTGAACCGGGTCGATATCAGCACACGGATGTTTGAGCAGTTTGCACTCGATCTCAGCACATTCGTATTCCGGGCTGAGCGGGTACGCGAATATTTCGAGAAAGGCTGGACGGCGCCGGAACAGATCAACCCCGTGATCGACGAGTATTTCGCGGCGGTCACAGCCCTGAGATCGAAAGAGCTGGTCTACGAATATTGGGACCAGAAGTTCTGGAAGGAGGATCAGCGCGCCCTGTTCAAGCGCGCGCTTGGCATCAGCCACGAGGTCGACGAGGATCTGCACCGGCTGAACGGGGATGGCGACGCCCAGGCCCGCATCGCCCGGCTGGAACTGGAGATCAGCCGGCTGCGCCGCGCCGGCGCTTTCATGCTGGCCGGACCGTGAATCCATTGCGCGTCTGGCTAAGCGAACGGCGCCGCCATTACGAGGGCTATCGCAGGCCGCCCCAGGCCGGGCTGATCGTGGTGCTTCTCCTGCTGCTGGCGGGCACGGCCTGGATCGACGTCTATGAGGTTCCGTTCGGCTTGCGCAGCTTGGCGTGCGACTTCCATACGACGCCGTGGAGCGGGATTCGGACCTCGCCCAAGTTCATTTTCGCACTGCCGCTGCTGATTGCGGAATTCTTCGTGTGGGCCTGGATCCTGGTGTGGATCTGGCCGGTTCCGACGCTGGCCAAACCTGCGCCCTCCGACTGGCTTTTAGTTGGCATCGTCTTCTCCGTCGCCGTATCGCTGTACATCTTCCAGGTCGCGGCTCTGCAACCGGCACCCTGGCACCCGTGCCTCAAGGATGTGCGGGGGATTTGACCCAAATCAAAGCCACGCTCCGCATCGCGGCCCATCCTGAACTTGCCGTCAGTCAGCGGCTAAGAGTTGCAGGAGAATGGCATGTCAATTGAAGAGAAAATCTATCTCGCCGGGGTGCTGGTCGTGTTCGCAACGTTCATGATCATGATGGGATCCCTGACTTGGCTCGATGGCAAGGACGAACGGATCAAGCGCCGCCGCGAGAATATGGAAAAGCGCTCGAGAGATCAGGTTGTTTCATCCGCCGCGCTGCGGTCCGCCGTAAAACACATCTGACACGCTTCGTGCGGGCTTTTCCCTTATGATCGTGACAATATCGAGCGCCCAATTGGACCTGTCACGACCGGAATGCCTTACTCGAACGCTTGGCTGCGCGCCATGATCGATACCGCGGTGGACGGCATCGTCATCATAGACGGTGCCGGCACCGTTCAGCTTTTCAATCAGGGATGCGAACGGCTGTTCGGCTATGCCGCCGATCAGGTTATTGGCCGGAATGTAAAGATGCTGATGCCGCCGTCCTACGCGGACGAGCATGATGGCTATCTCAGCCATTATCAGGATACCGGCGAGAAGCGGATCATCGGCAAAGGCCGCAACGTGCAGGGCCTGCGAGCCGATGGCTCCATTTTCCCGATGTACCTCTCTGTCGGCGAAGTCGTGCAGGAGGGCGCCCCCTTAAGCTATGTCGGAATCATTCGGGACACGACGGAGCAGCACGCCCTCGAGGCGGCACTGCGCGAGCAGGCGGAGCGCCTGCGCTCGATCCTCGAAACCGTTCCCGATGCGATCGTTGTCATCGGCGAGAATGGCCTGATCGAATCCTTCAGTCCGGCCGCAGAGCGACTGTTCGGCTGGAAGGCGGCGGAAGTGATCGGCCGGAATGTCAGCATGCTGATGCCGTCGCCATACCGCGAAAGCCATGACGGCTATCTCGACCGCTACCGCAACACCGGCGAGCGCAGGATCATCGGCATCGGCCGGGTGGTCGTCGGCCAGCGGCGCGACGGTTCGACATTTCCGATGGAGCTGGAGGTCGGCGAGATGAAGACCGCGGGCAAGCGGGCCTTCACCGGCTTCGTCCGCGATCTCACCGAAAGCCAGGACACCGACCGCCGGCTGCAGGAGCTCCAGTCCGAGCTGCTGCACGTGGCGCGCCTCTCGGACATGGGCCAGATGGCCTCCGCCCTGGCGCATGAGCTGAACCAGCCACTGACGGCTGTCTCCAACTGGATGATCGCGGCCCGGCGCACGCTGAAGGTGAAGGCGCCCGATGCGCCGGCGACGATCACCGAGTTCATGGACAAGGCGATCAGCGAGGCGGAACGGGCCGGCGAGATCATCCGACGCCTCAGGAGTTTCGTCGAACGCGGCGAAACCGAGCGAGCCGCCGAAAACATCAACAGGGTCGTCGAGGAGGCGGCCGCGCTGGCGATGGTCGGCGCCAAGGAAAGCGGCGTGCGCGCCCTCTTCGATTTCAATTCCGATCTCCCGCCGGTCTGGATCGACAAGATCCAGGTTCAGCAGGTGGTGATGAACCTGGTGCGCAACGCGATCGAAGCGATGTCGGAAAGCAAGCACCGGCAGCTGACAATTTCGACGGCGCTGGTGGACGACAGGATGGTCGAAGTATCCATCGTGGACACGGGCCCAGGACTTCCCGCCGATGTCGCTGCTCGGCTGTTTCAACCGTTCACGACGACCAAAGACAAGGGCATGGGGCTGGGGCTTTCGATCAGCCGCTCCATCATCGACAATATGGGCGGCAGGCTGCAGGCCAAGCCGAACCCCGACGGAGGGCTGATCTTTGTCTTCAGCCTTCCAACGCTGGGCCATGACTTCGATGGGGTGGGCGATGGAGAGTGAGCAACGGGTATTTATCGTCGACGACGACGAGGCCGTCCGAGAGTCCCTCGCCGCCCTGCTGATTTCGTACGACTACAACGCAACGACGTTTCCCTCCGCCCTGCATTTTCTCGCCCGGTGCGACCGGAACGCCACTGGCTGCCTGATTGCCGATGTCCGGATGCCCGACATGGACGGGCTCGAGCTTCAGGAGAAAGTCAGCGTGGATTTCCCGAATCTGGCGGTCGTGATCATCACAGGGCATGGCGACGTGCCGGTGGCCGTGCGGGCGATGAAAGCGGGGGCCGTGGACTTCATCGAAAAACCGTTTACCGAGGACGTGATCCTGGAGACGGTGAAGAGCGCGCTGGAGCAATCGGCCAGAGCAAAGCGCCATGCCGCGGACCCTGGCGACGGCGCGGAACGCCTGGACCAACTCACACCCCGCGAGCGCGAAGTGCTGGAAGGGCTCGTCGCCGGCTTGCCGAACAAGACGATCGCCTACGACCTCGGCATCAGTGCCCGCACGGTAGAGGTCCACCGGGCCAGAGTGATGGAAAAAATGCAGGTGCGAAGCCTCTCCGCCCTCGTCCGCATCGCCATCGCGGCAGGCATCGAGCCGCAATAGCCCATTCGTAAAACTACGTAGGGGCCGTTCCCAATGGGACCATTCCGAATATTTTAGCGTCGGGCATCTGCATAAAAACCCAGTGTCAGTTCTTGAGACACGGGGCCAATCATGCAGATCCATGCCGCGACAGCTTCTCCCGATTTCGCATCCTTCCTTTCCCACGGCGCCACCGGCCGGATTGCCAATGACGGCGAGGGCGACGCCCTCGAATTGCTGGGGACGGTCGTCACCGCCCGTGCCGGCGCAGAAATCTATGGCGAAGGCGACGACGCAACGGCCTGGTACCGCGTCCAGTCGGGCGTCGTGCGGACCTGCAAGCTGCTGCCCGACGGCCGCCGTCAGGTCGAAGACTTCCTGTTTCCGGGCGATTTCTTCGGGTTCGAAACGCGCGGCGAGCACAGTTTCGCCGCCGAAGCGATCACGTCGGCGACAGTCGTGCGCTATTCCCGCCCGCGGCTTACCGCCGCCGCCGCCGCCAACGGGCGCCTGGCGACGCAATTGCTCGACGTGACGCTTGAGCAGCTGGGCAAGGTCCACAACCGGCTGATGCTGCTGGGCCGAAAGACAGCCGAGGAAAAGCTCGCGACCTTTCTGCTGGAAATGCTGGATCGCTCAGCCAACCCGGATGCCATCGACCTGTCGATGTCGCGGACCGACATCGCCGACTATCTGGGTCTGACGATCGAAACCGTGTCCCGCACTTTCTCGATGATGAAGCACGAATGCATCATCGCCCTGCCCAGCGCCCAGCATGTGGTGATCCTCGACCGCGATGGGCTCGAGGAATTGTCGGGCGACGAATAGGGCTGGCCTGCGCCGGGGAGGCCAAGGATGACGATCAGGGACATCCTCGTACCGTTAGGACCGGGCGTCGATTTCGAGCCTCAGTTCGACGCCGCCGCGCATCTGGCGCGGGCACTGAATGCCCAGGTCAACGTCGTGTTCACCCGGCCGGATGCGGTTATGGCCATGGCCGGCGTGTCCGACATGCTGACCGCGGCAGGCATCGCGGTGGATACAATCGAGCACGAGACGCTGATTGCCGAAACCTCCGCGATCGACCAGTTCCCGCATTGGCGCAAGGCCAATGGCCTGACAACCGGCGCGGTCTGGCATGAGCGGATAGGTGAGATCGCCGACACCATCACCGACGTCGGACGCGTGAGCGATCTGATCGTCATCGGCAAGCCCGATCCCTATGAAGCCGGCAGCGAAGACATGTTCCATACGGCGATCCATGCGACCGGCCGCCCGGCCATGATCGTCCCCGGGCGGCAAGCCGACAATCCGCTGGATCACGTCCTCGTCGCCTGGAACGGCAGCCTGG
>Ga0207694_10001707_pt1 | contig 18375 bp, 11 predicted proteins | sample KBSC34metaG_FD_184353 | JGI IMG/M metagenome (GOLD analysis project Ga0207694, IMG submission 184353) | Corn rhizosphere microbial communities from Kellogg Biological Station, Michigan, USA - KBS C3-4 metaG (SPAdes) (version 2) | ecosystem: Host-associated > Plants > Roots > Rhizosphere > Soil... | reverse complement strand
GGCATTCAACCCTCAGTTCAGTTTTGGTGAGGGATTGAGCTATACGACTTTCACGTACAGCGACCTGCGAATTGGGAAGCCGACGATCTCTGCGAATGAGGAGTTGCCGGTTACTGTAACAGTTAGGAACGCGGGCAATCGCGCCGGGAAAGAATCTGTTCTCGTTTTCGTGAGCGATCTCGTTGCTTCGTTGTCACCACCGGGAAAACGTCTGCGACGATTCGCGAAGGTCAATCTTCAGCCTGGTGAAAGTCGCACATTGAATTTCAAACTTCGCCGCGAGGATTTGTCGTTTATCGGTGCTGATAACAAACCGGTTGTTGAGCCTGGTGAGTTTGAGATTCGGATTGCTGGTCTGACGCAAAAGTTCACAGTTAAGTAGTTGACAGGATTTGCAGGATTTACAGAATGAACAGGATTTAATCATGTGAATCATGTAAATCCTGTCATCCTGTCCAAACTAACCCAGACAACACAAATCAAAATGAAACTTAATCGCTACCTCCCAGTCGTTCTGATCATCGCGTGCACCATCAGCGCATCAGCGCAGCAGAAGCTCGATCTGATGCCCGTTCCCACGTCAATCACGTTCCATAATGAACGCCTGGCTGTCGACAGCAACTTCCGCGTCGCGTCGCGCGGTCATTCGGACGCACGTCTGCAAGCAGCGATCTGGCGCTTCATGAAGCGTCTCGAAGGACGCACCGTCCTGACACTCGATTCCACGCTCGCACCGGATGATCAAATGACTCCATTGATCGTTCAAACGCAAGGCCCCGGCAAAAATAATCCCGGCCTCGGCGAAGACGAGAGTTATCGCATCGACATCACCAGACGTCAGGCCATTCTCAGCGCGCCAACAGTTATCGGCGCCATTCGCGGCCTCGAAACTGTGCTGCAACTACTCGACGCCGATCGCAATGGTTACTTCCTGCCCGGCGTGCAGATCGACGATCGACCACGCTTTCCATGGCGCGGACTAATGATCGACGTCGCGCGTCATTTCCAAACGATGGACGTTCTCAAGCGCAATCTCGACGGGATGGCCGCCGTGAAGATGAACGTCTTTCACTGGCACCTCAGCGAGGACCAGGGCTTTCGCATCGAAAGTAAAAAATTTCCGAAGCTCCACCAGCTCGGCTCCGACGGCAACTACTTCACGCAGGAACAAGTGAAAGAGATCATCGCGTACGCGCGCGACCGCGGCATTCGCGTCGTGCCGGAGTTTGACATACCGGGACACAGCACGGCCTGGCTGGTTGGTTATCCGGAGCTCGGCAGCGCGCCTGGTCCATACACGATCGAGCGTCGCCCGGGAATCTTCGAGCCCGCGCTCGACCCAACGCGCGAAGAGGTCTACAAGTTTCTCGATACATTCCTCGGCGAGATGGCCGCGCTCTTCCCTGACGACTACCTGCATATCGGCGGCGACGAGAACGAAGGCAAGCAGTGGGATCGCAATCCCGCGATCCAGGCTTACATGAAAAAGAATGGCATCAAAGACAATCATGCGTTGCAGGCATACTTCAACACGCGGCTCCTGAAGATCCTTCAGAAGCACAAAAAAAAGATGGTTGGCTGGGACGAGATCCTGCAACCCGAGCTGCCGAAGGACGCCATGATTCAGTCGTGGCGCGGCACCGCGGCGCTCGCCGAAGCTGCGCGCAAAGGTTACGACGGCATTCTCTCGAACGGTTATTACATCGATCTGATTCAACCTGCGTCGCAGCACTACGCTTCCGATCCACTTCCCGCCGACAGCACTCTGACGCCTGAAGAAGCGAAGCACGTTCTCGGTGGTGAAGCGACGATGTGGGCCGAGTGGGTGACGCCCGAAACGATCGACTCGCGCATCTGGCCACGCACCGCAGCAATCGCGGAAAGGCTCTGGTCGCCGCGAACTGTGACAGACGTCCCTGACATGTATCGCCGGCTCGCAGTGATCAGTCGCCAGTTGGAAGAGCTTGGTCTGACGCACAAGAGAAATCAGGAGATGATGTTGCGGCGTCTCGTGCGCAACGATGACATCGGACCACTACGCACGCTTGTGTCTGTTATCGAGCCGGTAAAGGAATACCGGCGCTACCAGCAACGCCCGCAGACGATGCTCAGTCCGTTAACGGGGGTAATTGACGCCGCGCTGCCCGATGCTGAAGCCGCGCGGAAGTTTCAGTGGATGGTGTCTGAGTTTATTAATGATGGGCCACGTTTTCAGCTCTATCACGCGGAGTTGAGACAGATGCTCGGCGATTGGCAAACTGCGGGTGCGTCACTGAATCCCGTGATCGATCGCTCGCCGGCGTTGAAAGAGATCAAGCCGCTCGCGCAAAATCTTTCACAACTCGGCGCGACGGGACAGGAAGCGTTAACGTATTTGAAGCTCGGCATGCCGCCGCCGAGAGACTGGCGCGAACAGAGTCTGGCGAAAGTCGAGGAGGCCGCGAAGCCGTATGGCGCGCTCGAGTTCGTGGTGATTGCGGGCGTGAAACAACTCGTGAACGCTGCAGCCGAAGTTAAGCAGTGACAAGACTGACAGGATGTTTACAAGATTTACATGTTCATCTTGTAATATCTTGTAAATCCTGTCTAAAACTGTCGCATGATATTCGTACTCGCATTGCTGTTGACCTTCATCGGCGACGAACAATGCCTCTCGTGTCATGAAAAGCAACGCACATATCCGAACACGGCGCATCACTTAACCTCACGCGAAGCAAATGCGAGTTCGATTCTCGGTAGTTTCACGCCCGGCAAAAACGTTCTCGCCACGCAACGCGAGCTGCATTATCGAATGGAAGCGCGCCGCGACGGCTTCTTCCAGGTCGGCATCCTTGGCATGCCGCCCGACACCGTCTCGCTCGAGGAACGCTTCGATCTAGTCATCGGCTCGGGCCGCAAAGGACAAACATATCTCTACTGGGACAAGAACGATCAACTCTTTCAACTCCCGGTTTCTTACTGGACCGAGGTGGCGAGTTGGGTTAACAGTCCCGGCTATGGCGACACGTCGATCGAGTTCAGCAGGCCGGTCCCGCCGCGTTGTCTGGAATGTCACGCATCGTCATTCGAGGCGGTGACAAGCTCTGGCGTCGCGAATCGCTATCGTCGAGCTGATTACCTGCTCGGCGTCTCGTGTGAGCGCTGTCATGGACCAGGCAAGCAACACGCTGAGTTGAACCGGCCGGGCGCACCAAAGCCGGTCGATCAGGCGATCGTGAATCCCGCGAAACTACCACGCGATCGTCAACTCGCGTTGTGTTCACTCTGCCACGGAGGAATCGGGGTCGCGAAAGCGCCGGCATTCTCTTTCAAAGCCGGCGACGCCCTCGAAGATTTTCTGAAGCTGGAAATTCCGAAAGAGAACGAAGCGCTCGACGTACACGGGAATCAGGTCGCGCTGTTGGAACGCAGCAAATGTTTCAAGTCGTCGTCGATGACTTGCTCGACGTGTCACGACGTGCATGTGCGACAACGTGACGTCGCCGACTTCTCGGAGCGCTGCATGGCGTGTCACAAAGTCGAGAGCTGTGGCTTATTTCCAAAGCGCGGCCGCGCGATCGTTGGGAAGTGCGTTGACTGCCACCTCCCAAATCAAACCTCAAACGTGATCTTCTCGACTCACGACGGCGTACGCATCCGCCCCAAGGTTCGCAACCACTGGATCAAGATCTATTAGCCGCAAAGGGCACAAAAAGCACAAAAGAAGAGTTGTACGGTAAAGCTTGAGCTTACTACTCAACTCTGCTTTTGTGCTTTTTGTGCCTTTTGTGGCAACTCTCTTTGTGGCTATCTGGGGACGGGTTCGTTGGGTTTAGCGATGCGAATCCAGTGATCAGTAAACGATGCGTGCATGCCGGGTAGCTCGACTTTCGGCATGTGGCACGTCGCGCAATTCTTCGTGCTGACGGGACAAGCCGCGGCGCTGCGGCGCTCAGTCTTCGTTTCCTTCGCTGTGGTTAAGTGACACGCTAAACACTTCGCATCGTAATACGCCGTATCTTTCTTCAGGTGCTCGTGCGGGTTGTGACACGCCAGGCAGCTTACCCGCGGATCGTTCGTGTTGTGACCACGACTATTGAACATGCGGTATGGTTGAAAGCGAATGTTGTTGATGCCTGACTGGCCCGGCAACAACATCGCCTGCTCAAAACTCGTGTGACACGTGCCGCAGAACGACTGCGAAAGCTCATGCGCGCCGAGGCCACCGGGATTGAAGATCTGCGGTTCGTCCAACTTCTTTTCCTTCATCGCCACGAGATGCTTCTCACCGGGTCCATGACAGGCTTCGCATTCCACACCCGGCCGCAAGCGATCGAGCTTCAACTCAAAACCGTTAACCGCGCCGGTCGTGTGACAGCCAAAACACTGTTGCGGCTCGTCGCCGACGATCGCACGTCCCAACGCATCTTCAAGCGAGGCCGGAACATTCGTCCGGTGACCGATGGTGAAATCGAGCTGCCGGAGTTTTTCAAAATAGCTGACGCGCGTTTCGTAAAACACATCGTTATTACGAAAGATGTAAGTCTGGCCGACGTGACCCTGACCAAAGCAATACAGAATCGGTTTCGAGACGCTGTTGGCGCCGTCGGAAACTTTGTACGTAACGTTCTGGCCCTGGCGTGCGATCTCGTAAGTGTAGTTGCCGTTCTTGAAAGTCAGGCGGCCGCGCGCAGTGAGGATCTTGCAATCAGGCGCAATCTCCAAAGCCTGGGCCATCGGCGTATTTAGTTGCGCGGCTTCCTTCGGGTGACAGTCGACGCACGCTTTGTTGCCGACAAACTTGATGCCGCGCGTGTCTGTATTCGGCCGCCACTCTGAAAAAAACGTGTCCGTCTGCGCGCGACAGAGAATCACGATCAATCCACAGATTACACAGATAACACCGATTACTTTCACTTCTTGACCAATCCTGAGCCTTCGAGAACTTTCACGTATGTATTTAGCGGCGGGTTTGTGAGTTTGTCGATCTTGCCGCTGGGCCAGCGTATCTCGACAGAATCGATCTTCGTTGCACTCCCGACACCGAGAATCTCACGCGGATCGTGAGATGAAAGATAACTGCCACCGCCTGTTTTGAGACGACGGCGCTTCAACGTTCCCGCTTGCCACGTGATCGTGGCGCCAACCGCCGCCGGATTACTCTTCGTTGCGATCAACTGAAGCCCGATCCAGTTGTTGCGATTTCCGCCCTGGTTACGCAGCAGCAACGGCGGCTCGCCGTTGTTTGAAGTGAGCACGTCTGCGTCGCCGTCGTTATCGAAATCGCCGAGCGCCATGCCACGTCCGGAAAACATCTTCGTAAAAACCGGACCTGAGCTTGCACTCACGTCTTTGAAACCGCGACCCGTGTTTTCGAACAAGAGCAACGGCTCTTTGTGCTTCACGCGCGCAACACGCGACTCGATCATATCGTCAGGATGCCCATTGACGAGAAATAGATCGGGATCGCCGTCGTTGTCGTAATCAAAAAACTTTAGGCCCCAGCCGCTCAGCAGTTGCGTCGCCGGAGCAATCTCGCCGGGCTGATCGGTGAAGATCAATTCCTTGTCGTTGTGATAGAGACTGAAGAACTCCTGATCGATGTTGGCGACGAAAAGATCCTGCCAGCCATCGCCGTCGAAATCAGCAGCGTCGACGCCCATGCCCGACCGCGGCCGTCCGGCTTCACCATACGCCACACCGGCTGCGAGTCCGATCTCCTCAAACTTTCCACCACCTTTGTTGAGAAAGAGAAAGTTTGGCATCGTGTCGTTCGCGACAAACAGATCCATTAGACCATCGTTATTTACATCGGTCGCGACCGCGCCGAATGATTTCCCGGGTGAGCCGGCGATGCCCGACTCGCGACTCACGTCCTGAAACGTGCCGTCGCCGTTGTTGTGAAAGAGACGCAACGGCTGCGGCTTGAAGAGTCGTGGAACGCAGTAATAACGCTGTTTCAGAGTCGGATCCGTGCAGAGCGGATTCTGTGACTTGTCGTAATAGACGAAGCTGGAGACGAAGAGATCGAGCTTTGCGTCGTTGTCATAGTCGAACCAGGTGGCGCAGGTGGACCAACCGGGCGCCGTGACGCCGGCCTTGTCTGTGACGTCAGTGAACGTGCCGTTGCCGTTATTGCGATAGAGAATGTTCGAACCGTAGTTCGTAACGTAGAGATCGATGTTGCCGTCGCCATCGTAGTCGGCAGCGGCTACGCCCATACCAAACTTACCGCCGGCAACTCCGGCCTTGTCAGTCACGTCAGTGAACGTGCCGTCATGGTTGTTGCGATAGAGCCCGTTTTTCAGAGGCGTTGAAGGTGTGAAGAAATCGGATGGACCACTGTTGACGAGATAGATATCCATCCAACCATCGTTATCGTAGTCGAGGAATGCGCAACCGGCCCCGACTGTCTCGGGTAGTTGACGATCGGGAGACTGGGCGTTGTTGTGCGTCCAGGTGATTTTGCTTGCGGCTGGCGAGACTTCTTCGAAAGTCGGTCTTTGAGGAGGAAAAGCCAACAGCAGCGTCAGCAGCCAGAGACAATTTGTAGCGCGGATGAACACGGATTGGTTATGGATTGGATTTAGGGGGTAAGACGACCACGCCATTGTTAGTGGCGCCTTTGGCTTTGAGTTGATCGATGATGCGCAGCTCTTCTTTGGCGCGCTCGGGCTCTTTGATGCGCGCGTAGAGCAACGCGAGATTATAGTGCGCGGTGGGCTCATTGGGATCGAGCTTCACCGCCGTCTCGAGCTCCTGTCGCGCGCGCACGTAATTCTTGAGTTTCATGTAGCTCGAGCCGAGGGCGATGCGGGCGTGCGCGTACGAAGGAAGCTGTCGCACGGCTTTTTCAAACAAGACGATCGCGCCGGCGTCGTTGTTTTGCTCCTGAGCGACGAGGCCGAGGTAGTAGAAGACTTCCGGTATCGGCGCGCTGGTTCGCGCGCTCTTCTCGAGCCACGTGCGAGCTTCAGCATATTTCTTTTGATTGAGCAGAACGTAGCCGAGGTGTAGTTGGGCCTGGGCGTTGTTTGGCTCCATCACGAGCACACGCCGGAAGAGTTTTTCCGCCTCGAAGAGATCCGTCTTACGCAACCACGCGATGCCAAGCGCGAGCAGATACGATGGATCCTTCGGCTTAAGCTGGACCGCTCGTTCCAGAGCCGACTTCGCTTCGTCAAACAGTCCGACTTGCATTGCTTCGAGTGCAAACTTATAGAGCAAGTCTGTCGATGTTGAATCACCGATAAGGGTTCCGACGCGATTCAGGTAGATCGCCACTTCGCGTTGCTCGCCTTTCAAGCGCGAGATTTGCGCGAGACCGAATAACGCACCGGCGTTGTTGAGCTTGTTGTCGAGCGCCGCGAGATAATTCTCTTCAGCTTTCTGCAGATCGTTCTTCGCGAGGTATGCGTCGCCTAAGAGCACCCTGGCTCCGAGGTTCTCGGGCTCGAGCGTGAGAACTTCGTTCAGTTGCGCGATGGCTTTGTCGGGCGCGCGCTTGAGCAGGTAGAGGTAGATCAGATTCATCCGCGCGCCGGTGAACTTTTTGTCGCCTTGCACGGCGCGCAAAAACAACGATTCAGCTTCGACCAGACGTCCCTGCTTCGCACGCAGACTTCCCATCAGGTTAAGCGCCACCGGAAGATCCGGCTGGAGTCTTAATACTTTTGTGAGCTCCTTGTCAGCTTCGACAAGTCGATCATCTCGGATCAGCGCCGCGACTTGCTCAAACGCCTGTACGACGTCTGTGCTTTGCGCGCGAGCCGGGGCCACAAAGAGGCACAAAAAGCACAAAAGAAGAAGTGCTTGTGCCTTATGTGCCTTTTTGTGGCTGTTTGATGAATTCTTTTTCATCGACCTTGCCTTGACCTTCTTTGATCGTGATGATCCGGTTCACGCCCAGGTTCGAGATCTTGTCGACAGCGCCGCTGGGCCAACGCACCTGAATCGAATCAACCTTGCTGCGTTTTTCGAGACCGAAGTGCAGGCGCAGGTCGCTCTGCGAGATGTAACTGTCGCCGCTGCGGACCTGATCCGTTTGCGTCAAATCACCTGACACGACCGTCACGCGCGCACCGATGCCATCGCGATTACTCTTCACGCCGATCGTTTTGATCAGAATCGAATTGTTTGCGTTCGCGCCGTCGTTACGCAACAGTTGTGGTGGTCCATCGAGATCCGCAATCAACAGATCCACGTCGCCGTCGTTGTCGATGTCGCCAAACGCGACGCCGCGGCTGACGCGATTCTCAGTAAGCACTGCGCCAAAGTCCGCCGAGATTTCGCTAAAGGTCGAATCGCGATTGTTCCGGTGCAGCAGTCGCGGCTGTTTATAGCCGGGCAGTTGCGGGTAGACGTGGCCATTCGCGACAAACAGATCGACCCAGCCATCGTTGTCGTAATCGAAAAATTTTGTGCCCCAACCGACGTGCGGGAGACTTATCGCCGCTACCTTAGCGGCGTAAGAAAGATCGGTAAACGAGTTTTTGCCGTCGTTGTGATAGAGCGTGTTGTATTCGTCAGCGAAGTTTGTGATGAAGATGTCGAGCTTGCCGTCGTGATCGTAATCGCCCGCGGTCACGCCCATGCTTCCCTGCTCGCTGCCATTCTCGTTGACCGCCGTGCCCGCGCTAAACCCGATCTCTTCGAACGTGCCGTCGCCCTTGTTCCGGTAATGGAAATTCGGCGTGGAATCGTTGGCTACGAAGATATCGATCAACCCATCGTCATCGAAATCGCCGGTGAGTACGCCGAGACCGTAATAACCATTCGCGTCTTCGACGCCGGCTAGTTTTGAAACGTCTGTGAAAGTGCCGTCGCCGTTGTTGCGAAAGAGCGAGTCGCCCGCGCCTTTCAAACCTCTTGGACCGCACTGCACCGGGATCGACTTGTAGGTGCAGGTCTTGCCCTGGCCAAACTCGGGCAGGTTGTTGATGTCGAAGTCGACGTAATTACTGACGAATAGATCGAGGTCGCCGTCGTTGTCGTAATCGACGAATGCAGCGCCGGTGGACCAACGCGGATCGTTGACGCCGGCTTTGGCAGTCACGTCAGTGAAAGTGCCGTTGCCGTTGTTTTTCAAAAGGTGATCGGGGCCGAGACACGTGACGTAAATATCTTCGAAGCCGTCGTTGTTGTAATCGCCGACGGCGACGCCCATGCCCCAGCCGATGTCGCTCACGCCTGCTTTCTCGCCGACTTCCGTGAACTTGCCGTTGCCGTCGTTACGATAGAGATCGCTCTTTGTCTTGCCTTTTGATTTGACGAGATCGACGGTGAGGGAGTTGACCATGTAGATGTCCAGATCGCCGTCGTTGTCGTAGTCGAAGAGAGCAACGCCGCCGCTCATCGATTCAACAATGTACTTTTTGTCGGGCGAAGCGACGTGTTTGAAAGTGATGCCGGCCTGCTTGGTGATGTCAGTGAACGCGATCTTGATGGGCTGCTGCTGGCTCAAAACGGATTGCTCACGCAGCGGCGCAACGGCGCAAAGTAAAACCATGACGAGGATTCGTTGCGCCGTTGCGCCGCTGCGCGAGAAACTTTTCATTGGTCCTTCGATCGCGCCTTGTCTTTTAATTCTTTTGACATCTCGAGTTGTTTCTCGCCTTCGGCTTTGCGTCCGGCGGCGACGTACGCACGACCGAGCTGAAAGTGAACATGCGCCTGATCGGGTTGCAGGCGCGCGGCAATTTCGAGGTTCTCAATGCTGCCCTTGACGTCGCCTTTCTGCAGCAACGCTTTGCCGAGCTCGTAACGTGCGTCAGCAAATTCAGGTTGCTCACGAACGATCTCCTGCATCATCTTTATGCCGCGTTCGGTTTCCTGTTGGGCCAACACAACGAAGGCAAGATGATAACGGGCTTGAAAGTCGCTCGGGTTCAGCCTTAGCTCCTCCTGAAACTCGCGCGCCGCATCCTGAAACTTTCCGGCCTTCAGATGAATCAGTCCCGTGTAGAAATGCGCCAAACGCACTGTAGGATCGAGCGTCAGCGAAGTCTTCAATTCCGCGAGCGCCTTATCAACTTCGCCCTTCTCGTATTGCGCCTGGCTGAACAAGATGTGCAGTTGCGGGCTGTTGCCACCCACCGCCACCATCTGCTCGATGACGCGATTTGCAGCTTCGAGTTTCCCGTCCTTCAGCAACGAGAGCGCGAGCGGATAGTACAACGCCGCGTCCTGAGTCTTAACAGCTACAACGTCAGTCAACAACGCTGACGCTTTCGCGTAATCGTTCATCATGAAGTAACTGAGCCCGAGTAGCTGCTTGATGGCGATGTTTGCCGGATCGATCTTCAGCTCTTTCTCGAGAGCGGGTATCGCTTCCTTGTACGACTCAGATTTGTAGCTCGCGAGACCGAGGTTGAAGTTGAGTCCTTCCTGATTCGGATTCCATTTTGCAGCAAGGGCAAACTGTGCGGCGGCGGCGCGGAAATCCTGTCGCTCCGCACGCAGCAAGCCGATGCTGTTGTGACCCGCGGCAACGACTTTCGTGTAGTAAGTCTCTTCCGCCTTCAGCTTTTCTGCCTGGCCCGGATCGAGATCCGGCGCGTCGGCAATCACGCCTTCGGCTTTGACAAGCTCCGATTTGCCTGACTGGTCCGGCAAGTTGCTACCGTTGAGAAAATCACCGACCTTCTTCTCATCGAGCTTGAACCCCTTCGACTTCAGATCCGCAGAGATCTGTAACTCCTTCTGACCTTCCTCAGCCCGGCCGACTTTGATCAACGACTGTCCGAGACGGTAATGAGCGGTGGTCACCTGGTAGTCGTTGTGGCCGAGCGAGGGCGTGAGCGCGATCGACTTCTGCAACACCTCGACGGCTTCCTTGTGCCTGTTCGCGCCCTGGTAAGCCTGGGCTAGATGAAAATACGGATCGGGGTTGTTTGGCTGCTTCGCGACTGCTTTTTCGAGCAGCCCGATCGCAGGCTCGAACTTCCGCTCCATGATGTAAAGAATGCCGAGATAGAAGTTGGCGAAATACTCTTCCGGATTCGCAGCAAGCTCGATCTTGAACTCTTCCATCGCGTCGGGCATCCGCGCGGCGCCGTCCTTATATAAGTACGTCAGGCCGAGATAGTAGTGAACACGCGGAAACTTTGGATCGAGCGCTATCGCTTTTTTGAACTCATCGATCGACTCAGCAAGAAAACCTGTCTCGCGGTAAGCGCGCCCGATCAAAACACGTAACGCCGGACGATTACCGAGGCGGGCGGCCATTCGCTCGTACAGTTGTCGTGCCCGGGGCAAGTCTTTTTGTTTCAGGTAGCAGAGACCGAGAGTGTACTCGGCGTCGTAATCGCCCGGCGATATCTTCAATGTGTGCTGAAGCTCGCGAGCGGCTTTGTCAAACTCCCCCATCATGAAATAGCTCTTGCCGAGCATGTGAAGTGCGATTGGGTTTTGCGTGTCAGTGGCAAGCACACGCTGGAGCGGCTCGATGCCTTTCGCGAATTGTCCGAGATGAAACTGCGCGATCGAGAGGTCGATCAAGGCCGCGTTCGAGTTGGGACGCATAGCGTTGCCGGATTCGAATGCGGCGACAGACGCGTCGTATTTACCCTGAGCGGAGTAAATCTTGCCGAGTGTTTCGTAAGCCTGGCCGAGTATGACTTTGAACTCCGCCTCGGCAGCGTCAAGATTACCCGCCTTATGCGCGGCGTTGGCGGCTTCGTAATGTTTACGAAAGAGATCGGTTTGGAAGGCGTAGATCGAAGAGCAGCCACACAGAGGCACAAAAAGGACAAAACATAAAATCTTCGTAAAAGCCCTGAACACTTGTGTGACTTATATGCCTTGCGGCCAAAGACAGACGAAGGCTGAGTGAAAAATCACTCAGCGCTTCGTCATGGTTTCGAACTGTGGGGAGTATATCAGAAGGTAAATTTGATACCGAGTTGAATCTCGCGCGATGCCTGAGTTGAATTCAGGGTACCAAACGTGGTGTTTCGGATATCAAGATCATAGCCGACGAAGTTGGCGTGGTTGAAGACGTTGAAGAATTCCGCACGGAACTGGAACCCATAACGCTCCTTGAATCGCCAATTCTTGGCCATCGAGAAATCGATATTCGTGATCGGCACTCCTCGCACTGCCCCCTTGCCCAACGTTCCCAGCTGGCCGGCCGCAGGTGTAGCAAAGGCCGCAGGATTCAGGTGCTTGGTTGGATCGCCGTTTAGATAAAGCGGCGCGCCGGTGTAATTCGGACGCTGTCCAACCGCGCTCGCAGTACCGAGAGTGTTGGCTCCAGTAATGATGTCGACCGGAGTCGCACCGAAGTACGAGCCAATCGCATTCAACTGCCAATCACCAAGCGCAAACTCGGCTGCCTTGCCCCAACTCTTGAACGACGGCAGGACGTAGACGACGTTGCTTACGAAAGTATGCCGTCGATCGAGGTCAGCGTCACCCTTATCACTTGAGAAGTTGAAAGGATCGCTCGTCGTGTTAGTGAACGACGTCAGTGCGACGTCAGAGATCGCGTGACCCCAGGTATATGCAACCTGGAACGCAAGCTTATCGGAGAAGCGACGGTTCAGCCACAACTGCAACGCATGGTAACTGGAATTACCATTCGACTCGTCGGTTGTGATATTGCCGACGCCGCGCAAGAGGCGATTATCGGCAATCAACGCACCCTGGTCCTGAACCCTATTTGTCACGGGACTCGGTATATTCAGTCCAGCGCGAGCGATTTGAAGTCTCGCGGGGGCAGCACTGCCATCGCAGGCGCTACCTCTGCACGGCAGGTTCGGAGCGATGTCGTTACGGTTCACATTGCGCCGCCAGATGTGCAGGCCGTGATTACCGATGTAAGAAGCTTCGAGGGTCGTATCCTTCAGAAGCTGGTGCGAAATCGTCAGGTTCCACTGGTAGCTCTCAGGTGGCCTGAAGTTTGGATCGACGGCGTTGAATCCGGCATTTGGATTCACGCCGGCAACATTGTTGGCCAAGCCCGGATTGATCGTGTCGAGACTGCGGCACGTCGGACAGTTAGCCAAAGTGGTGCCAAGTCCGTTCCAACCTGAACCCGCGCTGACTGTCGTGGTCCATGGTGGATTCCCCGACATGCGGAGAAGATCTTCGATGACGTTCGAGCGGCTCGTGTATCGTCCGAAGCCTGCGCGAACTGCCGTCTTTCCAGTTCCCCAAACGTCCCAGGCAAGACCGACACGAGGCTGCCAGCCATTCTTCCAGGTGTCGATGGTCGATCGAGACAATCCCATCTGGACTGCTTCATCGGCAGTTACGAGACCGGTGTTGAAGTCGGTTCCGTTGTAGAGAGATGGGAAGAAATTGGAGATGCGATTGTCTTTTTCCCAGGCCGGCGTGAACACCGAGTAACGCAGACCGGCGGTCAACGTCACGCGCGGATGAAGCTTCCACGTGTCGTTTGCGTAGAGCTCAAAGTCGCGCCAACGGCCTTCCGCGATTTCGGTAGTGGCGATTTCGGTATAGTTGAGCAGCACCGCATCTTTCAGCAGCAGGTCAGCAATACAATTCAATGTCTGCTCGCCGCATCCCTGAATCGTCGCCTGCTGATTACCACCACCTGCGCCACTGCCGGGCTCGTCTTTGAAGTTGTGACTAAAGAGGCCACCGAACTTCCACTCGTGCGCTCCCTTGACGAGCGAGAAGTCGTCTTTCCAGATATAGAGATCTTCACGATTGGCCCACGGCGCCTGGTGCCAGATGTTCGAGTAGCCGCCTGCACCCCAGAAAAGCGAGGGGACAGTGCCGCCAATCAAGCCGTCGCCACCGTGCGGGAACACGGTGGGAATCTTGGAAGCGATTTCATCCTGCAACGCCTGCGACTCAGGTGAAGTGGTGATGATGATGTCGTTGCCGGCGATCGAAAACTGGAATTCGTTGACGGCCTTCGACGTAATCGTGTTCGTTAACTTAACAGCAAAGCTGTGGCTCGGCTGACTCCAATCAGACGCGAGCGTCGGATATGAAGAGTCGCCCCAGAAGTTGCCGGTTGCTCCGAGGTGCGTCCACGTCTCATTGATATAACGCACCATCAAATTCGTCTTATCGTTGATCGTGATGTCGCCACGAATGAGATCCTGGCGCGTATCGATCGGCTGGAGTTGCGACGTTGCCCAGTCACTCACACCAGGACCAGTCGGATTCGGGAAAAGCTTCACGAACGCCAACCCTGCCGGGCTGAGGCGGTTCGTAGGAATGCGATTATTCGGGAACGGATCGCAAACGAGCTTGGTGCGAGTGGGGTCTCCGGGAGCAGGATCCGGCTCCTGACGGCACGTCGCGGGATCGCGCGGCAAAGGACCCGACAATGCTCCGCTGAAATCGCCGGTCTTCTCGGCAGCGGTCGGCACGTGCGCTGAAAGCACCGCGCCACGACGCTCACGACGCCATTCCTCTGACCAGAAGAAGAACACTCGGTTCTTCACGATTGGACCACTGAAGTTGCCGCCGAAGTTATTGTAGTCCAACTTCGGCTGGCCGGCGCGGTTCAGGAAGAAGTTGTTAGCGTTCAGCGAATCGTTTCTGAAAAACTCGAACGCGCTGCCGTGGAAATCATTGCTGCCGCCCTTCGTGATCAGGTTGACCACCGCGCCCTGCGCCTGGCCAAACTCTGCACTGAAGCTGTTGCGCTCAACACGAAACTCCTGAATCGAGTCGACCGACGGGAACACGAGCAACGTGCGGTTCGATCCGACGTCCATGTTGTTGACGCCGTCAACCGTCCACAGGTTCGAGTTGGACTGGTTGCCGTTGACCGACATGTCGACACCCGCATTGAGACCGGTTCCTCGCGTCGCAAAGGCGCCCCCCGCACCTGCCTGCGTGACCGGAGAAACACCGGGCACCATCAACGCGAGTTGCGCGTAGTTGCGACCGTTGAGAGGCAGCTCTGTGACCTGCTTCTCCGAGATCAAACTGCTGACCTCGCCGCTGCGTAACTCGACCGGAGCCGCCTCGCTGGTGACCGTAACCGTTTCCGTTACCTGGCCCACCTGGAGATCGAGGTTCACCGTCTTGTTTTCATTGACGTGAAGCTCTACACCCGTCGAGACGGTTTTCTTGAATCCCGACGGCGCAGTGCTGATGGAATAGGTACCGGCAGGTAAGCTGGTGGCGTTGTAGAAGCCGTCTTCAGTTGCCTTGACTGTGCGTGCTGTGCCCGTCTTCTCATCGGTGATCGTGACGTCCGCATGAGGCACAGCAGCGCCTTGCGGGTCTCTCACCGTGCCGGTGATGTTACCGGTAGTGCTCGACTGTGCGTGCACGCCGACAAGCAGACCAATACTCAGCAGGAGAATTGACGCCTGCACCCATGACCTGAACGACATACAACACCTCCTCAGTATTTCCTGAAGTGAAATCAAGAATTCATATAGCGCCCGCCGGACCCCTAGAGAGTAAATCCTAAGCTAAATTGTCTGAGTGTTACTTTGTTGCAGAGGCTAACAAAAGTTTTTAATACTAATCCTTATCCTTGTCAAGAAATTTTTGACTTCCCTATCAGTAAAATTTAAACCGAGGGTGTGACTTTGTTCGCAGAGCCAACAATGAAAGCCGATTTTAGGTGACGGAAACGGATGCAAATTTACTGGCGAGGACAAGACTGAGAGCGCCCATCAGAGTGGGCTCTGGTCCAAGCGTCGAAGCGATAATGCGCGTCGTCGGTAAGCCGCGGCATATCGTGGCCTCAACGCTGTGCTTGATGTCAGACGAGATCACCGGCCACGCGCGAACGATGGGGCCGCCAACGATCACGGCTTCGGGCGCGAGACCGCGAATCAGGTTGGCGATGCCGATGCCGAGATAGGTAGCCGTCTCCTTCAAAGCCGCACGCGCAGGGCCTTCACTACTCAACGCCAGATCGATCAGCGCGCCGAAGTCTGTACTCGCAGCGCCGTTTCGCCCGCCTGATAAATTTTTATAACGCGCCAGCGCCGAGCGTTCGGAAGCAAAAGCCTCCCAACACTCACGACTACCCGAGGCGCAAGCGACCGGAGCATCACGTCCGATCGTCATGTGTCCAAACTCACCAGCCGCGCCGTTCTCACCACGATAGACCTGGCCGTCGAAAACGATTCCCGTGCCGACGCCGCCTTCAACGAGCACGAGAATGAAGTCGCGGACTGCGCGAATCTCGGGTCGTCCAAACCACAACTCAGCCTGCGCCGCAGCGTTCGCGTCGTTGTCCATTGTTACCGGCAATCCAGTGGCGTCGCTGATTTGAGTTGCGAGTGGTAAGTCGCGCCACTGAAACGTGGGAATAAACAATTCCTTGCCTTCGGGATCGACGAGTCCCGGAAGACTAACGCCGATGCCTTCGATCGTGCCGTTGTTTCGCCTGATAAACTTTTTTGCGCGCTCGATGATCTCTTGAGTTGTGACGTCGGCATCGGGATTGGTTTCAAACTGTTCCTGGTCCAATACACGACCGGCGAGATCGCTTGTGGCGACGATCGTGCGCGTCGTGCCAACGTCGACGCCGATAGCAACAGCGTCAGCCGTGCGCAGCGACAAAAGGATCGGCGGGCGACCACCGGTCGATTCGCCGCTCACTTCCTCGATCAGACCCTCGACACGCAATTCCTCGACGATTAGTGAAACTGTAGAACGTTGGAGCGCAGTTTCGTGAGCAATTTCGGCGCGTGATATCGGTCCTCGCTCGCGAACGTAGTTGAGGACGATCTGACGATTGATATCGCGGATCGTGTTGGAACGCGCTACGTTTGCCTTCTTTAAGTCTATTCGTCGCATACCGCAAAACCGCCGGCGCCGTACGCCCAAGGGAAGGAAGTTAGAAGGAGCGGGGCCAGAATGCAAATGGGTAAACGATAAGAATAATTAGTACATGGCAAAGAATCCGTCAACTGCTTTTGTGGTTTGCCCACAAAATATGTCCTATATGTCCTATAAGACCTATTAAGTTTTCTAGCCTTCACAGTTGAGCGGCGTTATACTGAGCACCACTCAAAATCGGGAGGCTTGCTATGAATCGGTTAATGTTCGCGCCTATCCTCCTCCTAATTTGCGCAGCCCCCGTTTTCTCTCAAAGTTCTCCTCCGGGCGCTCCGCCGCCAATCGATAAGCGAAACAACGCCGATCGCATGCGACAGCAGGACATGAGTCGTCGTGAATATGATCTCAGGAATTTCGGAACCCAGCCGAGCGGCCCGAAAGATGACCGGCAAATCAAAGCGCTGATGGCGCAGACGGAAGAAGACTTCACGCGCATCCTGACTCTTCACAACGAAATCGCCCGCGCGCTTGCTTCGAAAAAAGATCTTGATTACCACTTCGTTTCCGAAGCCACCGCCGAAATCAAGAAACGCGCAACCCGAATTCAGTCAACGCTCGTGCTGCATCCCGCGCCTGAAGATGCGCCCATCAAGGAACATTCAGACACGGAGATGAAGGATTCACTGATAAAACTCTGCAAAGAGATCCGGAGCTTTGTTACCAATCCGATCATCGAGAATCCAAACACAGTCGACGCCGTTGCGTTGCCGCGTGCGCGCCACGACCTCGAGAGCCTGATTCAACTCAGCGGTATCATTAAGAAAGACGCCGACAAACTGATCAAGAAGGACTAGACGCGCTCGGCGACGGTGATGGTGATGGAGCCGGAGGTGTGTGGACGAAGATGATCGGCTCCTGCGCGGTGACGCCCTTTCCTTCCTGAACAACGATTGACTGGTTGGGTTTGAGACTGCTGATCGTATCTTTCTGACCGCCGGGCCAGGTGATCTCGAGAGTCAGAGTCGTTCCCTCTTCAGGCTTGCCAAGGCCAAACGTCAACGGCAGCTCAGACTGCGAACAGTAGCTCGAGCCCGTGCGGACCATGCCAAAAACGTGATTGCCTTTCGACGTCTTCACGACAACTTTCGCGCCGATGCCATCGTGATTAGCACGCGCGCCGACAGTTCTCACGCGCAACAGATCGTTCTGATTTGCGTTGTCGTTACGAAGCAAACGCGCCGGACCGTTGTTGGTCGTTACTAATAGATCGAGATCGCCGTCGTTATCGTAATCGCCGTAAGCGGCGCCGCGGCCGACGATCGCGCGGTTCATCGCGCGCCCGAGTTTCGCAGTCACCTCTTCAAACTTCTTCTTGCCGCGATTGCGGAAGAGATGCGGCGGCTGCGCGTACTTCACCGTCGGTTGGACGACGCTAATGTCATCAGACACGTGGCCGTTCGCAGCGAAGATGTCGAGCAAGCCGTCGAGGTCGTAGTCGAAGAAGAAGCATGCGAAGGTCAGCGACTGCGCCGACATCTTGCCGATTCCGGAAGCGGGCGCTTCGTCAGTGAACAGTCCCGAGCCGTCGTTGTGATACAACGCGATACTCTCATTCGTGAAGTTTCCGATCACGAGGCTCTGTTTGCCCGAGCCATCGTAATCGGC
>Ga0207694_10001704_pt1 | contig 18381 bp, 19 predicted proteins | sample KBSC34metaG_FD_184353 | JGI IMG/M metagenome (GOLD analysis project Ga0207694, IMG submission 184353) | Corn rhizosphere microbial communities from Kellogg Biological Station, Michigan, USA - KBS C3-4 metaG (SPAdes) (version 2) | ecosystem: Host-associated > Plants > Roots > Rhizosphere > Soil... | reverse complement strand
TCGAGTTGTTCGACTTCGATCAAAGGCTGCGATGAAACCACGGCATTGCTCCGTTTCTGATCGCTCAGCGATTGAGGAAGAACGAGAAAATCATGTCAGCCACGATGATGTAACAGATTGACAGCACGACCGAGCGCGTCGTCGCGCGGCCGACGCCTTCGGCGCCGCCGGAAACCGAAAAACCGGTGCTGATGCCGATCAGCGAGATCAGGATCGCGAAGACGACCGACTTGGCGAGACCCTGGCCAATGTCGCCCGGATTGAGCAACGCCAGCGTCTGCGAGATGTACGCCGTCGGCGTGATGTTGAGCGCCGGCGCGGAATAGAACGCGGCGCCGAGGATCGAGATCGCGTCGGCGAAAATCGTCAGCGCGGGCAGCATGATCAACATCGCGAACACGGCGGGCGCGGCGAGATAACGCACCGGATCGATGCCGATCACGGCGAGCGCGTCGACTTCCTGCGAGACGTTCATCGAGCCGATTCGCGCGGCGAGCGCGGAGCCTGAGCGGCCGGCGACGAGGATCGCGGTGATCAGCGCGCCGAACTCGCGTGTGACCGACTTGGCCACGGCGATGACGACCTGCGACTGCGCGCCGAACTCCGACAGCGCCGCGATGAACTGAATGCCGAGCATGATGCCGATGACGAGCGCGAGCATCGCCGTGATCGGCAGCGCGTCGACGCCGATCTGACGCATCTGTTCGACGACCGAAGCAACGCGCACGGGCTGGCCGCGGCGCCAGCCGTTCACGGCGAAGGCGACGCTTTCGGCGAGCAGCATCGCCGCGTGGCCGATGCCCGCAAGCGAGCTTATCGTCGCGCGGCCGAGGGATTCGAGGGTAGATGCGATGGCTTGCATGGTCGCTTTTTATACGTCATTCCGGCGAAAGCCGGAATCCAGTTTCTTCTTTTAATGCTGTTTGCTTCAGGGCAAGATCAAGATGGATTCCGGCTTTCGCCGGAATGACAAAAAAACTAAGCCGACCGCGCCGCGTCGAGGTCGGCAAAGATCGGGAACACGCGGTCGAGCCGCGCGAGCTGCAGCACCGCCATCACCGCCGTGCTCACCCCGACGAGGCCGAATTTCTGGTTCCGGCTGCGCGCGTTCTGAAAGCCTTCGACAAGCGCGGCGATGCCGGACGAATCGATGTAGCTGACCTGCGACAGCTCGACGCCGACCTTGCCGGTCGCGCCGAGCGCATCGAGGATCGCGTGGCGCACCTGTTGCGACCAGGACAGATCAACCTCGCCGCTGAGACGAACGAGGACGTAATCGCCCAAGGTTTCGCTGATGCACTCGTTGCCGTTCACTTAATCGTTCTCCACTTTCGCCGCGATCTGCTTGCGCATGACGAGCCGGTTGCCGCGACCGCCCGGGATGCCTTCGATATGCCAGGAGTCCATCGTCGCATCGATAAAGGCGACGCCAAGCCCCCCGGCCCGGCATTCGGACAAATCGCGCGGCTTGATCCGCGTAGGATCGACCGCCGGCGCCTCGTCGCGCAGCTCGAAGCTGAGCATATCGCGCTCGCGTGTCACGCGCAGTGCAATCGTTCCGTTTTCGCCGTCCGCGTACGCATGGCGCATGATGTTGGTGCTGGCTTCGTCGACCACGAGAACGAGGCGGTCGCGCAATTCCGGCGACACCTCCTCGGCATCGAGCACGGTGCGCAAATCCGCGCGCACGCGGCGCATCTCGCATGGATCGGCCGGGAAACTCAGAACGAGCAATTCGCGCACTTCGGTACCACGTGGTTCCTGCAGCAAGAGCAAGGTCGTGTCGTCGACCAGACGGCGCCGCTTCAATTCACCGATCAGCATACGCAGGCGTGGCTCGGGCGCAAGCTGAGTGTAGCGGCGGATCAATTCGCGCAGACCGTCGGCGCCGAGTCGCGTGCGCGCGTTCTCACGCACGTCGGTTGCACCGTCAGAGAAGAGATAGAGCGCCGCCGAACCGAGATCGATCGTGCGTTCGCCGTACTCCGCATCGGCGAGAATGCCGAGCGGCGGGCCGTCGGCGAGCAGTTCCTCGAACTGCCCGTGGCGGTCGAGCAGCGCCGGCGGAAAACCCGCGTTGGCGATGACTGCCCGGCGCTTCGAACGGTCGTAGATGCCGACGACGACGCAGACGAAACGCCCGTTCTGCAGCGTCTTGCACAATTCGACGTTGACCCCGCGCAGCCATGCCGCCGGCGAAGGCGCGGCATTGCCGCTGAAGCGCAGCAGGCTGGCGACGCGCACCATCAAAAACGCCGCGTCGAGGCCCTTGCCGGAAATGTCACCGATGAAGAACGCGAGGCGGCCGTCAGGCAGATCGAAATAGTCGTAGAAGTCGCCGGAAATCTCGTGTGCGGGCAGATTGACGCCGATCAGCGGGAAGCGGCCGCGGCGGCGCTTGGGCAGCAGCGATTTCTGCACCGAGCGCGCCAGCGACATCTCGCGGCGGATGCGCTGCTGCTCGGCGATCTCCGCGGCGAGGCGCGCGTTGTTGATCGCGAGCGCCATGGGCGCGGCGATCAGGCGCAGGATTTCGGCGTCGTTCTCGTCGAACGCGCCGCCGTCGTGGCGGTTGATGATTTCCAGCGCGCCGATCGGACCCTGCGCGGTCGCGAGCGGCACGCAGAGGATCGCACGCGTGACGAAACCGGTCTCGGCATCGACGCGCATGTTCACGCGCGCATCGCGGCGCGCATCGTCACTGCGCTGCGGCGCGTTCTCGGCGACCGCGCGACCGATGACGCCTTGTCCCAGTTCGAGCTTTAAGCCGACGATGTCGACTGGCCCCGCGCAGACCTTGCATTCGAGCAACGTGGTCGCCGGATCTAGCAGGAACAGCGACGCCGCCTCGGCGTGCATGAAATCCATGATGCGCGCGAGTGCCGGCTTGAGCGTGGTCTTCAGGTCGAGCGAGACCGCGAGTGACTGCGAGAGGTCGGCGAGGAAGCTCAGCGCGCGCCGCCCGCCTGTCCGCGCGGGATCGCGCGTGCCGGCGGCGGCGGGCCGTACCGCATTCACGGCGGCGGCGGCTCCGCGCCGGGTTTCGTTTCATCGCCGCGCACGTCGCGGCGGCCGCGCGCTTCGCGCATGCCCCACAGCGTCAGCGCAGGGCCGGAGATCACGTAGAGTGCGGCGATCACGAACAGGACGAGCGCGGTGTCGACGTAGAGCGCGACGAGAATCAGCACGGCGATCGGGATGATGTAGAACGGCACCTTGTCCGATTTCGGACCGGCCTTGAAGCTCCAATAGCGTACGCGGCTCACCATCAGGCCGCCGGCGAGCACGGTCAGGAACGGCGCGATGAACTGCGCCATCGTACCGTCGATGCCATACTCGGTCGCCGCCCACAGGAATGACATCAACAAGCCGGCCGCCGCCGGGCTGGCGAGTCCCTGGAAGTAGCGTTTGTCGGCCACGCCGACCTGAGTGTTGAAGCGCGCCAGGCGCAGGGCCGCGCAGGCCGCGTAGATGAACGCCGCGCTGAAACCGACCTTGCCCCAGAGCGGGCCGTAAGCTTTCAGCGTCGACAGCGACCAGGTGTACATCACGACCGCCGGCGCGAGGCCGAAGCTGCACATGTCCGACAGCGAGTCGTACTGCACACCGAATTCGCTCTGCGTGTTGGTCAGGCGCGCAATGCGGCCGTCGAGCGAGTCGAGAATGGCGGCGACGAACACCGCCACCGCGGCATAGACATAATTCCCCGCGAACGCCGCGAGCACGGCGTAGAAGCCGGAAAACAGCGCGCCGGTCGTGAACAGGTTCGGCAAGAGGTAAATGCCGCGGTGCGGTTTCGGCAACGGGTCGGGAACGGAGTCCACGCGTATCCTGCAGTGCTGATGTGTGATCTGGGAAGTGTACCGCATGGCTTTGCTCAAGCTAGAATCGCGGCCGGTTCGCCGATCCGGAGCCTCTCGATGCATCGCGCCCGCGCTGCTGCTTTTTGCCTAGCTGGACTGTCTGCCGCTCTCGTGGCGCTGCTCGCCTGCGGCACCGTCGTGGCGACCGAGTTGTATAAATGGACCGATGACAAAGGCGTCGTCCACTACTCCGACACCCCACCGCCCAAGGGCAAAGACACCCGACAAAAGCTGCGCCTGACCGGCACGGAGAGCCCGAATCCCGCCGCCGCGGACACGAAAACGGCTGACAAGCCCGCCGGCAACGGCTCCGCCCCGGTTTCCTTGCCCGACACGCCGGACAATCGCAAGCGTGCCTGCGACCAGGCACACGCTGCACTCGAATTGTTGCAGGGCGATGCGCCGCTCGCCGATTCCGCCAGCGGCAAGCCGATCGAAGCCAACGACCGCGCCGAGCGCCTGTCCGCCGCGCAGCGCACCGCGTCGATGTACTGCCAGCAAGCGAACTGATCGCAAGCGGCCACGGCGCCGTCCAACCCCGGTTTGGCCGGGTTGTGCACTGCAGCTACAATCGCGAGCCCTCCCGTGCCTTCGCGAGCCGACATGCGTCTGTCCCAGTTTCACCTTACCACCGTCAAGGAAGTCCCCGCCGATGCGGAAATCGCCAGCCACCGGCTGATGCTGCGCGCGGGCATGCTGCGCAAGCACGCCGCCGGCCTGTACACCTGGTCGCCGCTCGGCCTCAAGGTGTTGAAGAAGGTCGAGAACGTCGTGCGCGAGGAAATGAACCGCGCCGGCGCACTCGAAGTCATCATGCCGACGATCCAGCCGCGCGAGCTCTGGGACGAGAGCGGCCGTTGGCAAAAGTTCGGCGCCCAGTTGCTCAAGATCAAGGACCGCAAGGAAGCCGAATACTGCTACGCACCGACCGCCGAGGAAGTCGTCACCGATTTCGCGCGCAGCGAGCTGAAGAGCTACAAGCAGTTGCCGGTCAATTTCTATCAAATCAACACGAAGTTCCGCGATGAGATCCGCCCGCGCTTCGGCGTGATGCGCGCGCGCGAGTTCCTGATGAAGGACGCGTATTCGTTCCATCTCGACGAGGATGGCCTGGCCCGCGAATACGACAATATGTACGCCGCGTATGCGCGCATCTTCACCCGCCTCGGCCTCGCCTTCCGCGCGGTCAATGCGGACACGGGCGCGATCGGCGGCAGCCGCAGTCATGAATTCCAGGTGCTCGCCGATTCGGGCGAGGATGCGCTGGTGTTTTCCGACGGCTCCGATTACGCGGCCAATGTCGAACTCGCCTCATCGCTCGCACCCGGTCCGCGCGCCGCGGCGAGCGAGGCGATGCGCGACGTGCCGACGCCGGGCAAGACGACCTGTGCCGACGTCGCCGCGCTGCTCGGCATCGACATCGCGCGCACGGTGAAGTCGGTCTGCGTTATCGGCGACAACGGATTTGTTCTCGCGCTGGTGCGCGGCGACCATGAGGTCAACGAGGTCAAACTGCAGAAGATCGCCGGCCTCGCCGAATACCGACTCGCGACCGAACAGGAGATTCTCGACGCGCTCGGCGCCCAGCCGGGTTACCTCGGTCCGGTCGGCGCGGATCGCAAGAAAGTCATCGTGGTCGCCGACCGCACGGTCGCGGCAATGGCCGACTTCGTCGTCGGCGCGAACAAGGTCGATTTCCATATCGCCGGCGTCAATTGGGGCCGCGATCTGCCGGAACCCGATGTCGTCGCCGATATCCGCAAGGTCGTCGAGGGCGATCTCTCACCGGACGGCAAGGGCAAGCTGAAGATCGCGCGCGGTATCGAAGTCGGCCACGTGTTCGCGCTCGGCACCAAATATTCCGAATCGATGAACGCCACCGTGCTCGACGCGGACGGCAAGAACCGCTTCATGCAGATGGGCTGCTACGGCATCGGCGTCTCGCGCATCGTCGCCGCGGCGATCGAGCAGAATCACGACGACGCCGGCATTATCTGGCCCGAGCCGATGGCGCCGTGGCGCGTCGCGGTCTGCATGATTAATCCGAAGAACGATGCCCAGGTCAACGATGCCGCGGCGGCGCTCTATGACGAACTCAACGCGGCCGGCATCGATACCGTGCTCGACGATCGCGGACTGCGCCCCGGCGCGATGTTCGCCGACATCGAATTGATCGGCATACCGCACCGTGTGGTCGTCTCCGAACGCGGCCTCGCGGCGGGCACATTCGAATATCGCGCGCGCCGCGACAGCGAAAGCCGGCAGCTGAAACGCGAGGAAATGCTCGCCCTCCTGCGCGGATAACCCCCCGTGCTTAAAACCGGCCTGCCCACCCGGCAGGCCAGGTCATCTGCATATTTAGGTATATTTTAACGCGCAGGTCTATTTACAATGGCATGCTGGCGTTTCCCCAAGAGGTTTGTCCGTGCTCGCGGGGCGGCTACTGTCACCCATAAGAGGCAAATAAATGGCAATTGATCTAAAAGGCTTGAGTCAACATCAGCTGAACGAACTGATTCATCGCGCGGAGTCGCGGAAGACGGAGCTGACAAAAGAAAAGATCGTCAGAGCTCGCGAAAAAGTGCTCGCATTGTTGAAAACCGAAGGCCTGACGCTCGACGAGTTGTTCAACGGCCGCGTCGCCGTCCGCAAGACGCGCCGTCCGGCCAAAGCGAAGTTTCGCAATCCGGCCGATCACGCCCAGACCTGGTCCGGCCGCGGCAAGCGCCCGCGCTGGTTCAACGCCGCGCTCGCGGCGGGCAAGAAGGAAAAAGATCTTCTGATTTGATTTATCGCGGCAACAAGCTTCAAAAAGACAGCCGGCGCAACGCCGGCTTTTTTACAGCGACCGGCGCGGCGCAACGATCAAGTCGCCGAACAGCAAACCGGCAACGATCGACACGAGAATCGCCAATAGCGACGCCGCGGTATTGATGCCGAGAAACACATCGCGTCCGACGATCAACGACACGGTCAAAAAGCCGAGGCTGCCCGGTACGAGCAGAATAATTCCCGGCTCACGCACGAGCGCGCCGGGCCGATTGGTCCTCAGCGCATAGAGATTGCTCAACGCACCCATAACGGCGCCGGCGAGAAAAACCGCGAATTCGGGGCTGAATTGACGACTGCCGAAATAGGTAACGGCATAACCGAGCGCGGCGGAGGCCATGACCAGCGGGAAGTCGCTCTGCGCAGCACGAAACAACACGGCGAATCCGTAGGTGCCGAAAATCAGCGACACCCAAATCGCCCAGTCCGGAATCGACGGCAGCACGGCGGCCGACGGCACCAGTCCAAGCGCCTTGCACAATTCGTTCGCCGCCAACGTGCCGAAGGCCAGCTTCATCAGAGTCGCCACCGCATCGGCGAGGCGCGCCACGCCCGAAACGAGATGCCGCGTGGACAACTCGCGCACCGCCGTCGTCAGCGTCATTCCGGGGAACAGCACGATCAGGCTGGCGAGCACGGTCGTCTTCAACGTCAACGGCGTGACGTAGAGACTGATCAGCGTGGCAAGGAAGGTGGCGATCAGCGCGCTGCTCGCTTCGAGCGTGAGGCGCGCGCGCTGACTGCGCGCGCTGATCTGCGCGACGAGGCCGACGATCAGGCCGATGCTCCCTGCCGCGACGACGTCGGCCCAGGCACCGCGCATCAGCACGGCCAGCGTCGCCGAAACGAGTCCGTAGCAGAGCACCTCGTGCGCCTGCCCGCGCGGGCCGATGCGGTCGCTCAGCGTATGCAGGAAGCGAAAACCTTGGTCGATGCCGACCTCGCCGGCGATCACCTTGTCGACGACTTCGTTCACTTCGGAGAGATGGCGCAGATCGATATCGCCCGGGGAGAGGCGGATGACGCGCGTGGTCTCCGCGATCCGATCCCTGTCGCTGCCGTCGGCGAACGAAATGATGATCGCGGTCGGACTCGACCAGACCTGCGCATGCAGATCGAGGCGCTCGGCGAGCTTGTCGACCGCGCTTTCCAAGCGCGGCGCCGAGGTGCCGTACTGATGCAGCCGTCGCGCCGTTTCCACGACGAAGGCGATGCGCACGTGCAGCGGCGCGAGCGCACTGAGAACTAAGGCGTCTGGCGCCGTGGGTGTCGATTCCGATTCGTCCGTCATACGCGGCGCATTGTAGCCATGTCTGCGCACTACAGCCGCGTTCCGGACGCTTAGACGGGGGTGCAGAGACGATAGGTGAGATTGATCCGCGCCGCGACGGCACGCGCAGTCTTCGGAAGATCGTGGCGATAAAAGCGCTGCGTCGTCCCCGCCATGCGCAACAGGCTGCCCGAGGGCAGGTCGAGTTCGAGGCGCTGGCGCGGATCGCGGCGATGGCGCAGGCGAAAACGGCGCACCCCGCCGAAGCTGAAGGAAAAGATTACCGGCGCCAGCCCGAGTTCCGGTTCGTTGTCGCTGTGCCAGCCCATCGAGTCGCGACCGTCGCGATACAGATTGGCGAGCACGCTGTTGCTGCGTTCTCCATCGCGCGCGGCAATATGCTCGCGCAACTCGGCGGTCGCCGGCGTCCAGGCGTGCGGCACGAAGCGCGTGCCCGAGTAGGTGTACACCGCCTCGGCATCGCCGATCCAACACGACAGCCGCGGCGAATCGATCTCGCGTCCGAAGATGCGCAGACGATGCCGCTCCCATGAGATTTCCGCGTGCAGCCGAGCGAACCAGCGCTTGGCCTCCTCCGCATCGCAAAACTGCGCAAGGCGCACGTCGGCGCCGGGCAATTCGAATATCTGCCAATTCACGCGCGCATGCTAACTCGTTTCCTGCGCCGTCTCCGCTCCGTTGCTTGCTGACCTGCGTGCAAGCACCAGCAGCATCGACGCGAGGGCGATCGTGGCAACGGACAGAGCGATGCCGTGATCGGTCATCGCCCGCTCGATGTCGCGGCTGGCGCGCACGAACGCAGCAGACTCGGTCCGACTGCCGACGCGATCGCCGAGGATGTGCCGAACATTCTCGTCGGCCAGTTTCGTATCGAGGTAAGCGCGATCGGGAAACGGCAGGATCGACGAATCGGCGCGCGCGATCGCCGTGGTGTCATGGTCGCGCACCGTGACGGCGATCAGGGCCTCCGCCTGCTTTAGCCGATCCGCGCGCCATTGCAAGAAGTACAGCGGCAACGGCGCCGCGAGCACCGTGATCGCAGCAAACGATGCGACCGCGGGCACGGCGATCCGCGACAAGAGCCGGCCGAGGTCGCTCGCTTGCAAGCGCAGCCAGCAGGCGAGGTTGGCCATGATCGCCACGACGATGACATCCATGTAGCGACTGATCGGCAGCCAGAGACGGAACTCGCTACGCAACACGATCATCGACAACACGTGCAGATAACCCCACAGGGCCAGCGCCGCGATGAACATGTCGGTTTGCCGCCTCGCCGCGGCGGCGGCATTCTTCGAATCCTGATCTGTGCCAGAAAAAACTTGCGCGAGCATCAGGCCCGTCGGCACGAAGGCCGTGGTCAACAACGCGAGCTGGGCGAGGACGAGCGTCGCATCGATGGGTCGGGGATCGCCAGAGTGCATCTTGCCGGCCAGCAGCAACCACGCGAGCACCATCGCCGCGATCTGCGGAAAGGCGAGTGCCGCGGCGTCGGCGGTCGGCAACTCGCTGCGCATCACACGATAGGCGACGATGCCGATGCCCATCAGCGGCGCGAGCCAGCCGGTGCCCATCGCCAGCACCGACAAGGTCGCCGCGGCCAGCATCGGCATGGTATGCGCCCGCGTGCCTTGCGCGGCGAGCCACAGCGTGCCCGCGGCGCCGGCAATGAGAAAGTCGAAAGCGTTGTTCCAGGTGACGCTCAAGCTTTCCCAGCTATAGGGAATCGCGACGAGCGCCAATCCGGCGCAAAGCCACGCACCGCGCCCTTTTTTTAAATGACACGCGCCGCCCGCAAGCAGCAGCCCCGCGACGACCGCCGACAGCGCCGCCAGCAAAATCCCGACCGGACGCGCGTCGTACTGATTGTCGGCCGCGACGAGCTGCAGCCAGTCGAGCAGCTTGGTCCACACCATTAGATGCTCGTTGTGCGGCTGGAACAGATAGCTCGGATCGAACGCGTGTGCGGCACGCGGCAGCGCGATGCCGTCTATGCCGGCCCATTGGTCGAAATACGGGGCTTCGCGCATCGTGTATAGCGTTGCCGCGACGCGCGCAGCGGCGATAAGAAGTGCGAGCCCCGCCGCCAGGGGCGCATAACGCAGATCGCAGGGATGTTCTTGCAACTCCGTCACCGAGCGCACTCCTCACACGTGCGCCGACAACTCAGGATTTCCTCGGTCGACCTCATCCACCGACGGGGTACGCAGGCGCCGCGTCGAGCGCCGCAGCGCAGACTTCGGCGAGCTCGAGCAGGCGCAGGTCCGAGCCCGGCGGGCCGATGAACTGCATGCCGGCGGCCAGGCCGTCGAGTGTCGGGCCCATCGGAATCGTCACTGCGGGCAGACCGGCCAGGTTGGCGATGCAGGTGAAGTCGCCGGAATTGTCGGGAATCTTCGCTTCGAGCGGGAACGCGGTCTGCGGCGTGGTCGGTGTGACGAGCACGTCGACCTCTTCGAACAACTTGCGCGTGGCGACAACAGCGTCGTCGAGCAAACGGTCGGCGGCGACGTAATCCGCCGCGGATTTTCCGCGCGCGAAGTCGAGCCAGCCTTTCATCTCGGACGAGATCGGATGCTGCGTATCGGCAAGCGCCTGCGCATGCGTCACGAGCATTTCTGCCTCGATCATGAAGAATGCCGCACGCCGCGCGCGCGTGAGCGGGAAATCGCCGAAGCTCACGGTGCGGCGATGCTCGAGCTCATGCTCCAACGCCATCAGCGCGCGCTCGAACGCGAACTTCACGCCGGGCTCGGTGCCGAACGCATCGAGATCGCCGAGCAGTCCGACGCGCAGCTTGCCGGGCTCCCAGTCGGGCAGCGCAAGGTCGACGCGGCGCCGACGCGAACGCGGATCGGCCGGATCGTGGCCACCGAGCAGATGCAGCAGCACGCCGAGATCGTACACGCTGCGTGCCATCAGGCCGACGGCATCGAGCCGGCGTGCGGCGGGAATCATTCCGCGCGTGGATATCTCACCGAGGGTCGGCTTGAGCGCGTAGAGACCGCAGTAGCTGGCCGGGATGCGAATCGACCCCAGGCTGTCCGAACCGATCGCAACCGCGGCGAGCCCTGCCGCGACCGCGGTAGCGCAACCGCCCGACGAACCGCCGGCCTGATAGCCGCGGCGATGCGGATTGTGCGTGGCGCCGGTGTGCGGATTGTTGCTCGTCGCCGCAAGGCTGGCCTCGGGCACCTGCGCCTTGCCGAGGATCACCGCGCCGGCGCCGCGCAAACGCGAGACGGCGTACGCATCCACCGACGCCGGGGCGTGCCGCCCGGGCAGGCCACAGCCCGTCGGCAGGCCGGCGACGTCGAAATTGTCCTTGATCGCGACCGGCACACCGTCGAGACGGCCGATCTTGCCGCTCGCGCGGCGCGCATCGCTGGCCTGCGCTTCGGCGAGCGCGTGCGGATTGAGCGCAACGTAGGCGTTGCATTCGGCGTTCTGCGCCGCGATCGAGTCGAGATAGGTTTGCGTCAGCGCCTGCGCACTGATCCGCCCGCTCGCCAGCCAATGCAGGATCTGGCAAAGCTCGGCGCCGCGTTGCCGCGTCGCGTCTGGCGGCGGCAGCGGTTCGAGCGATTGTGCGGCAGTTGGATCCAATTCGACATTCATTCAATTCTCCCCCGACCCGCCTGCATTATTACCGAATTTTTGTTAGCGAAACGTGCAGGTGCACAACGCGAAACCGAACCGGAGCGTAACAGCGAATTGCAAATGCGTATTTGCTGCGCACGCGACAAAACCGCACAATTCCACGTCTACAACGACTTTTCAGGCAGCGAGAGCCAGCATGAGCGAGCCCACTCCCCGCGATGTGATGGAATACGACGTCGTCACCGTCGGCGCCGGTCCCGCCGGCCTTGCCTTTGCGATCCGGCTCAAGCAGCTCAAGCCCGATATCCGCGTCTGTGTGATTGAGAAGGCGTCGACGATCGGCGCGCAGATTCTTTCCGGCGCGGTGATCGAGCCGCAGCCGCTCAACGAACTGCTGCCCGAGTGGGGCAAGAATCCGCCGCCGATCTGCGTGCCGGTGACGCAGGACGAGTTCTGGTATCTGCCCGACCACACGCGCGCGATCAAGTCGCCGATGGTGCCGCCGCAGATGCACAACCACGGCAACTTCATCGTCTCGCTCGGTGCGCTGTGCGCGTGGCTGGCGCCGCAGGCCGAGGCGCTCGGCGTTGAGATCTATCCGGGCTTCGCCGCGAGCGAGCCGCTGTTCGACGAGGCCGGCGCCGTGCGCGGCGTGCGTGTCGGCGACATGGGCATCGCCAAGGACGGGTCGCACAAGGCCGGTTACACGCAGGGCATCGATATCGTCGCGCCAATCACCGTGCTCGGCGAAGGCTGCCGCGGTCATCTGTCGAAGCAACTGATCGCGAAATACCAGCTCGATGCGGACCGCGACCCGCAGACCTACGGCATCGGCATCAAGGAACTCTGGCAGGTACCAGCGGGACGCACGACGCCGGGCAAGGTGATGCACACGGTCGGTTGGCCGATGGATAACGCGACTTACGGCGGCAGCTTTCTCTATCACCTCGACAACGACCGTGTCGCAATCGGGTTCGTCACCGGCCTGGATTATTCCGACGCACTGCTGTCGCCGTTCGAGGCGTTCCAGCAGCTTAAGAATCATCCGCACATCAAACCGCTGCTCGATGGCGGCAGCATCGTCTCGGCCGGCGCGCGCGCGATCGTCGAAGGCGGCTACCAGTCGCTGCCGAAAGTCGAAATGCCTGGCGCGATGTTGATCGGCGACAGCGCGGGACTGCTTAACGTACCGAAGATCAAGGGCACGCATCAGGCGATCCGCTCCGGCATGCTCGCCGCCGAGCACGTCGTCGCGGCGAATTCGCCCGTCGGCTGGGACGCGAAGCTGCGCGGCTCGGTCGTGATGAGCGAGTTGAAGAAGGTGCGCAACATCCGTCCCGGCTTCAACAAAGGCCTCTGGCTCGGCCTCGCCAACGCCGGTTGGGAAACCGTCACGGCAGGCCTGTCGCCGTGGACGCTGAAGAACCACGCCGACTGGTCTTCGCTGAAGAAGGTCGCGCCGGGCGACACCGTCGCCGCCGATCAGCAGCGGCTCGACTACATCGAACGCACACTCGCGCCGCGCGATCGCCTCGCCTCCGTCTACTTCGCCGCGACCGAACACGACGAGGACCAGCCCGTGCACCTGCACGTCGCCGACACCGACGTCTGTGTGACGAAATGCGCGCAGGAATACGACAACCCGTGCACACGCTTCTGCCCCGCCGGCGTCTACGAAATCGTCGCCGACGAATCGGCCAAGGCCGGCAAGCGCCTGCAGATCAACGCCGCCAACTGCGTGCACTGCAAGACCTGCGACATCAAGGATCCGTACCAGATCATCAACTGGGTGACGCCGGAGGGCGGCAGCGGTCCGAATTACCAGAACCTGTAAAGAAGCGAAGTCGCTTCGTCAGCCGGCCCTGCGCATCTCGTCGAGCGCGGCACGCGCGAGAAAACCGGAGCGGCTTTCGCCGTTCTGCTTGGCGTAGCGATCGATCGCAGCAAGAACCCGGCGCGGCAGAGTGATATTGATGCGCTCCGCCGGGCCTTCGAACTGAGAGATGTCGACGTCGACCACGCCCCAAATCCAACCTTTGTATTCGCGCTTGGCGCGATGCTTGGCGAGCGGCTGCGTTACCGGAATCGTACCGCCATCGTCGAGCGTGGCGCTGATCCACAACTCGATCGCCTCGCGCGCGCCGGCGAACGCCTCGTCGAGCGTGTCGCCCGCCGAAAAACAACCCGGCAGATCGGGCACGACGACGCCGAATGCCTGCTTATCGTTGCCCGGTTCGATCGCGATGGGGAATTTCATTTCGTCACCTGCTTCAATCCGGCTTGCTTGAGAATGTTGTTGATCAGGCCTTTGCCCAAATCCTTGCGCGGATGTGGCACCGTTACATGCCCTGGCTTGTGCGGATGCGTGTAAACATGATGCGAGCCTTTGATACTGCGCAGGGTCCACCCATCCTTGAGTAGTTGCTTGATCAGCTCCACGCTCGTCATAATGTGTATTATACACACTGATTTCAACTACCGTACCACCTACTGACATGCCCGATTCCCGAATCGCCCTCGTCACCGCCACCGCCGCACGCAATCTCGATGAGGACCTGCCTTCGCTGGCCGCGGCCCTGACCCATACCGACGCCGCCTTCGACATCGTCGATTGGGACGATGCGCGAGTCGATTGGTCGGCCTATGAAATCGCCGTGCTGCGTTCGACGTGGGACTACACGACGCGGCTCGCGGAATTTCTCGACTGGGCCGCGCGGATCAGCCAGGTGACGCGCCTGATCAATCCACTCGACCTGATTCGCTGGAACACTGACAAGCACTATCTCGGCGACCTCGCGCGCGCGGGCGTTGCTGCCGTGGCGAGCCACTTTATCGAGCCGGGCGAAGACGCGGCGACGTTGCTCGAGCGGTTCCTGCACAAGCACGAGACGAGCGAATTCGTCGTCAAACCGAGCGTCGGCGCCGGCTCGCGCGATGCGCAGCGCTACGGGCACGAAGAACGCGCCATAGCGCTCGCCCATGCGCAGCGTCTGCTCGATGCGGGACACAGCGTGCTGCTGCAGCCGTATCTCGATCGCGTCGACGCGTACGGCGAGACCGCATTGATTTATTTCGACGGCAAGTTCAGCCACGCGATTCGCAAAGGTCCGCTGCTGCGTCGCGGCGAGGGCCCGACGCGCGCGCTGTTCGCCGCCGAACACATCACACCGCGCGTGCCGACGGCCGAGGAATTACGCGTTGCGGAAAGCGCGCTCGAGGCGATTCCGTTCGACGAACCCCTGCTCTACAGCCGCGTCGACTTGATCCGCGACGGCGCCGACAAGCCCTGCGTGCTCGAACTCGAACTCACCGAGCCCTCGCTGTTCTTCGATCATGCCGACGGCGCCGCGGCGCGCTATGCGCAGGCACTGATCCGGCGTCTGTCGAAGTAAATTTTCTCTCCAGACCAAGGGCTTGCGCGCGAGCTCGTCTCGGCTCACGACCGACGCAATCGCAGACTGCGGCACCGCACCGCAGTTCTTGTGGCCGCAGGCGCGGTAGACTTTACCCATGCTTCGCCACGCGCCCGTGATGAGCTACCGACCGAACCCGACCTCGTCGTGGTTCCGTTCGTCCGAGGGCCGCCGCTATATCCGCCACTTCGGCGCGCTGATCGCATTGAAGATCGTGCTGCTCGCCATCCTTTATTTCGTATTCATCGCGCCGCAACCGCGCGCCAATACCGCGCCCGATCGCGTGTACGACGCGATCCGCGGCGCGCCGGCAGCCGCCACCGTTCCCGCAGCCCCGCCTTCCGACAGCACAACTCCACGCGAGCCCACGCCATGATCGACAACGACGTCGTCACCCTGTCGCGCCTGCAATTCGCGCTCACCGCGCTCTACCACTTCCTGTTCGTGCCGCTGACGCTCGGCCTGTCGTGGATTCTCGCGATCATGGAATCCGTGTACGTGATGACCGGGCGCGAGATCTGGAAGCGCATGACCCAGTTCTGGGGCGTGTTGTTCGGCATCAACTTCGCGATGGGCGTGGCGACCGGTGTGACGATGGAATTCCAGTTCGGCACGAACTGGGCCTACTACTCGCATTATGTTGGCGACGTGTTCGGTACGCCGCTAGCGATCGAGGGGCTGATGGCGTTCTTCCTCGAGGCGACGTTCATCGGCCTGTTCTTCTTCGGCTGGGATCGGCTATCGAAAGTGAAGCACTTGATCGTCACTACGCTGCTCGCGCTCGGCACCAATCTTTCCGCGCTGTGGATTCTCATCGCCAACGCGTGGATGCAGAACCCGGTCGGCGCCGAATTCAATCTCGACACGATGCGCATGGAAGTCACCTCGTTCGCGACGGTGATGTTCAACCCGGTCGCGCAGTCGAAATTCGTGCACACGGTCAGCGCGGGCTACGTGCTCGGCGCGATGTTCGTGCTTTCGATCAGCGCGTGGTACCTGCTCAAGGGGCGCAACATCGAGTTCGCCAAGCGTTCGATGACAGTGGCAGCGAGCTTCGGCCTCGCCTCGGCGCTCAGCGTCGTCGTGCTCGGCGACGAGTCTGGCTACACCGTGTCGGAAAACCAGAAGATGAAGCTCGCCGCGATCGAGGCGATGTGGGAGACGGAGCCCGCACCCGCTTCATTCACTGCCTTCGGCTGGCCCGACGTGGCCGAGCGCAAGACCCATTTCGGCATCCACATCCCTTGGGTGATGGGCATTATCGGCACGCGCTCGCTCGATGGCGTGCTGCCGGGCATCAACCAGCTCGTCGAGGAAGCCGCGCAGCGCATCGAGAGCGGCCGCATCGCCTACACAGCCATGCAACGCCTGCGCAGCAATCGCAATGATGCGCAGGCGCGCATCGACTTCGACGCGCACAAAGCCGACCTCGGCTATGCGTTGCTGCTACGCAAGGTCGTCGCCGATCCAGCGCAAGCGACGGCTGCTGATGTCCAAGCCGCCGCCAACAGCACGATTCCCAACGTACCTGTGCTGTTCTGGGCATTTCGCGTTATGGTCGGCTGCGGTTTCTTCTTTATCGCGATGTTCGCCTACTCCTTCTGGCTCGCCTCGAAACGCCGGCTCGGTGCGCAACGCTGGTATCTGAAGCTCGCCTTCTGGAGCCTGCCGTTGCCTTGGCTTGCGATCGAGCTCGGCTGGATTGTCGCCGAATACGGCCGCCAGCCCTGGGCGATCGAGGGCGTGTTGCCGACCGCACTCGGCGTCTCCTCGGTCTCCGCCGGACAGGTGCTGTTTTCCCTTTGTGGATTTGTGGTTTTCTATACCGCACTCGCCGTCGTCGACTTCTTTCTGATGCGCCGATACGTGCGACGCGGGCCGGACGGCCTGGGCATCTGGCCCGAGACGAGCCACTCTGCGGGGGCCGTGTGATGGACTACGAAACCTTGCGTCTCATCTGGTGGCTGATCCTCGGCGTGCTGCTGATCGGCTTCGCGATCATGGACGGCTTCGACTTCGGCGTTGCCGCGTTGCTGCGTGTGCTCGGCCGCAGCGACGAGGAACGGCGCGTGCTGCTCGAAACCGTCGAACCCGTGTGGGAAGGCAACCAGGTCTGGTTCATCCTCGGCGGCGGCGCGGTGTTCGCGGCCTGGCCCTTTGTCTACGCCGCGGCGTTCTCCGGCCTCTACGTCGCGATGTTCCTGCTGCTGCTCGCCTTCATCGTGCGCCCGGTCGGCTTCGGCTACCGCAACAAGCTCGCCGACGCGCGCTGGCGCAACGTCTGGGACTGGGTGCTGACCGTCTCCGGCCTCGTGCCGATGCTGATCTTCGGTGTCGCCTTCGGCAATCTGTTCCTCGGCCTGCCGTTCCGTCTCGACGTCGAGATGCGCATGACTTACCAGGGCGGTTTCTTCGCGCTGCTGACGCCGTTCGCGCTGCTCTGCGGTCTTCTCAATATCGCCATGCTGCTGACCCACGGCGCGAACTACGCCGCGTTCAAGGCCGACGAATCGCTCGCCGTACGCGCCGGCCGCCTCGCACGCATCACCGCCCTGGCCTATCTCGTTCTGTATGTACTTGCAGGCATCTGGCTCGCCTTCGGCCTGCCGGGTTATGCCATCGTTTCACCAGTGAGCGGCGATGCGCCGTCGAATCCGCTGCTCAAACAGGTCGTGCTGCAGGGCCGCTGGTTTGCGAGCTATGCCGCGCATCCACTGTTCTGGATCGCACCGCTGCTCGCGCTCGCCGCGGCGGCGGCGAACATCGCGCTGATTTCCGCCCGACGCTACTTCGCCGCGTTCCTCTGCAGCTCATTGACCTGCGCCGGCACCATCCTCTCGGCCGGATTCGCACTGTTCCCATTCCTGATGCCGTCGAGCCTCGATCCGAACAGCAGCCTCACCGTTTGGGACGCCTCGTCGAGCCGCAACACACTCGGCATCATGCTCGCCGTCGTCATCCTCTTCCTGCCGATCGTGCTCGCGTATACGACCTGGGTCTATCGTGTGCTGCGCGGACGCGTGACACTCGAGCAGATTCGTCATCATCTGGGCTACTGAGGAATCGCCATGTGGTATTTCAGTTGGATACTCGGCATTGGGCTGGCTTGTAGTTTCGCGATTCTTAATGCGATGTGGTTTGAGGTGCATGCGGATTCGCTGGCGAGGTCTTCGCGCGAAGATTCTTAAGGGGGAATTCGGTTTTTTTGATCGTCATTCCCGCATGCTCTTAGCGGGAATCCAGTGCCTTTGCTTTTTGTTCTTCTTTAAGAGCAAAGGCTTCCACTCGCCTGCGGCGAGCGGGTTCCTTTCTTTGCTCGTGCAAAGAAAGGAACCAAAGAAACACGCCCCAGCGCCTTGCGCCCGACGCGCATCGTGCGCGTCGGGTC
>Ga0207694_10001689_pt1 | contig 18499 bp, 33 predicted proteins | sample KBSC34metaG_FD_184353 | JGI IMG/M metagenome (GOLD analysis project Ga0207694, IMG submission 184353) | Corn rhizosphere microbial communities from Kellogg Biological Station, Michigan, USA - KBS C3-4 metaG (SPAdes) (version 2) | ecosystem: Host-associated > Plants > Roots > Rhizosphere > Soil... | reverse complement strand
GGACCATGGGGATGTCACCGAGTAAATATTTCTACCCGGCACCTGTTGACCAGGTGCCGGGTATATGCTAAGCAAATGCTAGTCTTCGTCGGGGAAGATCACGACGCCTGCGAGGCGGAGAGCACGGATCATGTGATCCGTCAACACGCCGTTGTACTCGTCGAAGTCGTTGTCAGCGATCGCTCGCCAGTCCGCCCCGTGCTCCGTGCACAGTTCGGCCAACAGGATGGCTCGCTCGGCGATGTCACGGGCACTGAGCTGTGTCCATGAGATATTCTCAATCTCCCGGATACGGGCGATCTTGTCACTCTCACGGACCGGGGGGAGCTTGCTCGCCATGATTCCTCCTAGCTAGTGGTTTCCTTCTGAGATGATTCTCTCATGCTTTCCATGTAGAAGTCAACATGAGGGCAAAATAAAACCGCCGCTATTCCCCGAGGATAGCGGCGGTATAAAGTCTGTGTGCTACTTGCTCTGAGGCTTGCCCTGTCCCTGAGGCTGCGCCTGAGGCTTAGGGGCCTGAGGGGCGGGAGCTGCCTTCTTTGCTGCCGCCGCCGCCTTCTTCGCGGCTGCCGCCTTCTTCGCCTCTTCCGCCTTCTTCTTCTGATCAGCGATGCGCTTGTCTCGGTTCTCGATGGTCTCCATGCGGAAGATCAGGACCGTGCTCTCAGCGTCCATGCTGCCAGTGCCCTTGACGCGGGAGACGTAGATCTTGTCCGCGTGGGTCATGCCGTAGGCCTTAGCGGTGTCGAACCAGGTGTCCCGCTCCTTGGAGCTGTCGAACGAGACGCGGAGAGCGTCTTCCGGGTTCGCCTTAGAGGTGTTCCAGGCGGATTCGAACTGACCCTTGAACTCCTCCGTGAAGCGGGACGCGGCGGAGGTGTGCTCGCTCTTGACGACTTCGAACTGCATGGCCTGACTCCTTTAGACGGTGGTTTGGTGCCGAGAACATCGTCTCATAGGTGCAAGGCATGATGCAAGTCCAGACACGCGAAGACCCCCGATATTTTCGGGGGTCTCTGTGATCACGAAGTCCGGCGTCCGGCGGGAATCCTAGTTCGCTCCTCTGGCGTGAGTTCCCGGTAGAATCCTGGTGGCATCTCCACTGTTGGCCAGATGGTACAGACACGTAGCGGGTGACCGTGCATGGCTACGTGTGCCCATCCGTCACGAGCTGTGAATACATCTTCTGCCAACTGGTAGGAAGTCCTGCACTCCCAGAGAATCCATTCGCCTTTCTTGTAGTCGCCTACTTGTTTTGGTCGAACTCTTGAGCGTGGCACGGCTGATCCCTTCGCCATGAGCTCATCAGTACCGGTGATTACCGGCAGACCAGATAGGGGGTACGGTCCCTACCTGGTTTCGCTCTCAGGCAGCCATACGGCGCTTACCGCGCTTTATTTCCTCTCCCCGTTCCCTGCGAGCGTTCCGGTCTTTTGCTTCCGCCCTAAGGCGTTCGTGGCGCTTCCTGACAACGCTTTCAGGTTCCATGGTGAAGTGAATAACACCATGGTCCTTTTCAAGGCTGCCAGTGTTCCGCTTACGGCGGACCACTACGCGTTCCTTGTACCAGTAAAGACCGTAGGTTTTCATCATGTTGAACCACTTATCGCGTTCTTCTGCTGTGTCGAAGACCGCGCGGAGGTGTTCAGTGGGGTTTTCCTGTAGGTAGTTCCAGGCCTTTACGAAGTCATTGATGAATTCATCCGAGAATTCATAGCTGACCTTTGCGTCATCCTTTACCGCAGTGAAGTCCACCATTGCTATATCCTTTGATCTCGGGTTTTAACTGTGATCACTACTTCCATTGAACCAAATGGATCACGCGAATGCAACACGAATCGGGCATTAAGGGATGTGTGTTCTACCTAACACATTACCCAAAGAAGACCGCGTGTACTCCAACCTGTGTTCCGATTCCTGGGATGTTTCCTGCCTGATCACGTACGAAGAATGTTGCCGCTGTAGAAGTGAAGGGATTCCCCACCCATGTGGTCTTCCATCCTTGCCCTACAGAGTTGAAGTCCCATGTCTGGAGTATCCCATATTTCGGAGTGAAGATGGCACCGTGGTTAATGGTGGCGTCTCCGAATGCATCGAATACACCAGCCGTGTAGCTGCCAACATGAACCATCTGATTAGTGTTGTTCCCCGTGTCAAGTTGGAGAACGTCACCGTTTATCCCGCGTGCCGTTACTCTGACCTCTGAGCTACCAGCAACCAATCCGCCGAATAGCTGTAGCTCACCGGGGAAGTTAATGTTTCCGTCTGGTGTGCCTGATCTGAGGTCTAGTTCTTGTCCGGTGGATACAACGTCTGGCGCGCTGATACTCGGGGGATCAGGGGATATGAATCCACTGTTATTGTTGAATGATGCGCGGGCACCTGTTATTTGCATATGCCCGGCAGCACTTCCGCCACCGTAGGTGTATGAAGTCAGTACCCCATTGTGATCGATCGAGAATATCAGCCGGTTAGAACTATCGTAGATGTCTATGACATCGCCGGTAGTTGTATTGTTGACGATGAAATGCTGTCCGGTTAACGGGCCGCTCTCTATTGATCCCCTGAAGGTGCCATTGCTGAATTCAGCATCCCCGTTTTTGCTGATTCTCCAGCCGGATACGCCGGTTACAAAGTTCTGACTCTGTAGCCAATTCCTAACGATGGCACCGTTACCAGCGGCAATTTCATTAGAGAATGGCATACGTTAACCTGCCGATGCAGCCTTTCCCAATTCCTTGACCACTGCGACAGCGATAGCGTTGATATCTCCCTGACTCAGATTCACTCCAGAGACCTGGGGAATGCTGTCAAGCTTCTGGAGAATCTGATTCGTGCGGAGAGCGGCAGCCCTAGCCCCTGCATCAGCCCAGAGAGCTGCCGTGCCGATGTCATAGGTTCCATTGAATTGCGCTGCAACGTCGGGGAATGCGTCGCGAACGCTTTGCGGGATAACGCTGGAAGGGTCGGTCACTGGGGTTACTCCTTGTCCGGTGTTCATTTCGTTGACGTCGCAATCAACGCCTACCAGGAACATGGTTCCTAGGTCTTGCCATGCGATAGCCCTAGAGTCTCGCTTGCCGTTGGACCATGCTCCCGCTTGCCAGGCTCGATATCCGGCGTCTATGGCAGGCTTTACAACGTTGATACCGCCGTAGATACCTACAGCACTTTGTGAGCCTTCCGCGTAGACAGCTCCCCTGAGGAAGTCCATAAGGGTCGGTATCTGGTTTGGTTGAGCGTCAAAGTCTGCGCTGTAGTAGATGGTTTCATTCTTGAAGAAGCCTAGGGCATTAGCCCACTTACGGGCCTCATGAGCATAGTTGATACCAGCGGAGTATCCGCCGAGCATGAAGTCCGCTGTTTGTTCGTAATTCAGGTGTATACGGATGCCGTTCCTAACAAGGTCGTTGACCTCATCTAGGGTCATGGCTTTAGCCCATGCGGCGGGATCTCCTAGGTATCGGAAGACGTCTTGTATGCCCGCTTCCCTGAGGATGTTCCCGGGAATCTTCCCGCTGTAGTCCAATCCTCTAACTGGCATGGTATCCACGCTCCCACCAGTGAAGACGGTGCTTTACACCATCGTCCTTTTTTTCATCCTCTGGAATTTCTGGGGGAGGTTCGGGGATATTAGGATCAGGTGTGCTAGGAGTTTGAGGATCGCTAGGCGTTCCTTGTTCTTCTGGCTTAGCAGGGTCCTTTGCATCCTGTGAGGCACGATAGCTACTCCACTCGTCTTCCATGTGGTCGAGGCGTTCGACCACTTCCTTATGAGAGGCGGAAAGCTGATTGAATGCTGCGATCCGTCCGTCACTCTTGAGGATGCGGATAGCTTCCTGCATCTCTTCGGAGAGTTCCATTAATCCTCCTTGGACAATCCATGCTCTAGATCATGCAAGAGTTTGACCTGTGTATCCGCCTTCTCCTTTGCATCGGGTGGAACATGGGTGGCTTTAATGTCACCGGTGTCTTTGTTGACAACCTGGTAGTTATCCCCGTCTTTGCGTACCTCGTACGGCATACTCATACATCCTTCGGTCTAACTCATCTACACGTTCTGTTAAGTGACGGATAGAATCGGCCATGTCTTTGATAGCTTCGATCATTTCCGTCCTAGTTGAAACGGATTTAACCACATATGCAAGGATCGCTAATATAGCTACAACGATTCCGAGTATGGTGGACAGCTCTTGCATGTTAGTCATAGAGGAGTCTTCCGCCTATAACGGCACTTGCTTGCGCTCCCGGATCACCTGCCGTCCACACACAGTAAAGCTTTTGTCCCGGATTCAGGATGATCCCTGCAATGTCTGTAGTGTCGTTGGAACCGGTATTCGTGCCGCCCTTGTATGTCGAGGGTCCTGCTGAATTACCTAGGTAGAACTTGAACTGTGGTTCCAGATTGTTTGAGGATACGGTCACAGACATGTATGCAGGTATCCACCGCGTAGCAGGGTTTGTAGGACCTAGGAGAACAAACCCATTGCCGCTACCGTCTAGTGTGGTTTGTGCGCTTTCATCGAGTACCGTTTCCCCGCTCACTAGTCCGCCCAATACTCGATACGTACGCTCACGATGTTCTGTCCAGTGACGGATGCATAGGCGTACATGGATTCTTGGAATCCTTGGAGTGGACCCCATATAGAACTTCCGTCATACCTGAATCCGTCGGTTGCAGTGCTTCCGTTGTTCCTAACGACTTGCTCATAGGTGCCTAGGAAGATGACGCCTGGATTACTTCCCCATGACTGTAGCCATACGTTCTTGATGCGGGGATCAGCAGGAACAAGCTCGATGGGTTCCGCGTTCGCATCTCCCCAGTATGGAACGTTGATCTGACGCATGACGGATCGCTTTGCAGGCAGATTACGAGCATTTATAGCTCCCTCATGCTTTACGGGAACTACTGTCTGTTCGTATCCCTCGTACTGCCTGACATCTTCCCAATCTGGGGTTGCTGTGAGCTCACTGGTCAAGTTTCTTGTTCACCTTCTTCGCACCTTGAACGATTACCTTTGCGGTATCGCTGGAATTCGTGAACGCTTTTACACCCACCACCACGAGAGCGATACCGATGATGACCTCACCAGCACGAAACATGAAGTGTCGCCAGAAGTCGGAACCAGGGAGGGGAATCCCTAGGAAAGAATTACTCCCTCCCTGTTCCGGCGCTGAACCGGGAAGCTTGTTCCCTTGTTCGTCGTATCCAGCCGATTTATTGGCTGCGATACAAGCTGTCTTCATTTTGCCCGTGAATAGGTCGCAGTTTGGTGCACTCATGCCGTCAGTGCTCCCTTAACACGATAGAAAGACATGGGTTCAGGGGTGAGCGGTCCGCCCTCCCTGAATGTGGCAACCTTTGTTCCTGCACTGGGATTCTCTGCGGAAATCATTTCCGTGTGGTTAATGGCAATCCCGGTGTGTGTTGGCCAAATGACAATGTCACCGGCTTGCACTTGAGACTCATCAATCTGGTACTTCTGCCCCCAGGAAAGGAATTCTAGATAACCCATGTACGTGTTATTAGGCAGGTTGTAGCCCATGTCATGATGCAGGACATAGGTAAGGAAGCCGTAACAGTCCCATCCGCTAGGGTCTCTTCCTCCCCAGACGTAGGGGTAACCTACGTATTTCATGGCTGCATCAGCGATAGCGCTACCGGTGCCGTTTCCGCCTCCCCCTGTTGTAGGGGTGGTATTGCCGGTAATGAGTGATGCCCCCGACGCTAGCCCGCTAGGTTTGGGGAAGCTTTGGGGTTGTCCGGGGATTGGCTTCTGTCCCATGAAGAGACTTTGAGCGGTAGACAGCACGCCTGCATTAGTAACGCCGGACCAAAGCAGAATGAGCCCTAGTCCGGCGGTACCTACTGCCGTAGCTGCCTTGTTCATTAGCCGTAGTATTCAGGCTGATACAGGGAATCGTCCGGCGCATCGGGGATCATGTATTCCCCGAGAGCGTTTGCCTTACTTACCTGCACAAGTTTGCCTGTAGCAGGGCTAGAGGCATTCGCGTGTCGGTTAGTCCATTCCAGCGCCAGGAATGCGATACCACCAGCCATGAAGACGTTAGGGTCATGCGTGAGAAGGAACATGCCCCCGACGACAGCGGCGGAAGTCCACATTGCCTTCTTACGGCTAGCGTCAATGTTGGTGTTGTTCGGTTCCGTCTGATGCATGGCTGCAAGGGACGGCATGCTGTATTGGTATACGCCGAATTCCAAAGCCACTGTAGCCATGGAAACCATGACGGATTCGCTAGGCTTTAGAAACGTCTTGAAGAGAGACATAGTTCACCTACTAGTTCGGGACCCAACGGCCGTCCGACGTCTTAATCATCATGGTTTGATGGGTTGCGTCATTTGGGCCTAGGCCTGGATTGAGAGCAATGAGTGTGTCTAGTGCTGACTGGTTACCGGGGTAATGCCATTGCCAGTACTTCACCAGAGACACGCCATGTTCTAGCGTTGCCACTTGTGGATTCTGCCAGTGCATACCCGCGTGTGGGTCAGGCGTAGGTTGCGGCGAAGGAGGGGGCGGAGGTGGCGGAGGTGTGCCTCCCCCTCCTCCCGTACCTTGTCCCCCTCCTGTGCTCACAGGTGCCCCCTGTATAAGCCTGTAGGGCCCGTTAACCGGTGGCTGCCCAATCTGCGCAACGACTTCGGAGACTAGTTGGTATTCGTCCGGCAATAGCCCCTGTGGTGTCTGAGACAGATACTTTCCTAGCGCTGTTGTAGCGAGCGCATAGGTTGCACCGTAATAGTTCTGTGCATCCTGTAGCGCATCGCTCATCCATGCGGAGTTAGTTGTGTATGTCTGTCCAGTACCGGAGACATCTACGCTTCCGGTACCCGTGACGAAACCGGAAGGTGCCCCGACGTATGAAGCTCCCTGTTCCTGCCCATAAGTGATACCGGTAGCAGGGTCAATCGCGTTCGGATCAACCCCACTTGTATCGGTAGCAGCGGCGGAAGCCGCAGCTTTCTTCTTACGGATGTAGAGGAAGATAACTAGTCCGCCGACAGCACCACCACCATAAAGCAGTGCCTTATTTTTGCCGGTCGGAAGCTTCATTGCATATTCCATCCTGCCAAGGTGTCTTCTTCATATGCAGAAGCATCCTGAGTGGCAGAAGTCAGCTCATCCTGTGGCCATGGTGGCGTGGGTGTCCTCCCGAATGCAGGGGTGGGCTTCACGTTTCTAATGACCTTGTTACTCTGCGCCGTTGGGTTGTAGACACTTCCAGAGGGCTGGATATTCTGCCCTGGAACGGCAAGCTGACGATAGACCGGCCGGTCATCTTCCCTCATCCTGCGCATGGGAATCTGCTCAGTGGGTCGAATAACCGGAAGGTTTGGCGCCACAGAATAACTGTCGAATGGTTCTGGCCACCCTTCCCGCCTAATCCGCGCATCATAGGGGAATGCCCCTGTGGTTTCTGCGGGTAGGCTGGAAGTGTTCCAGAAATAGACCTCATTGTCCTCAGGTGTAGGACCGTAGAAGTTCCTACCGGTTCCGGGTGGGAATTGTGCCTGATAGATGTCCATTGCATGGAAGGCGTCGGGCCGCTTGTGCCTGTTACCATCCATGGGCAATTCATGACCTGTAGTCCCCGGTGCATCGGTATGGGTGGGGTCATAGAGGTTATCTAGAATCCATCCATTAGACCCGTCATCGATCAGGTTGTAATCGTCCTGAATCTGTACGGGCATATCCCCTAGCGTGGGTGCAACCGTATATGAGTTCGGCGCATTAGGGTCTATGGCTTGCGAGTGGACATCGTCAGCGGTGAATGATGGTCCGTACTGTGCATACGGATAATCGCCTGCACTGCCGATTTGCTGGCCGCTTGCCGGTTGCCAATCAAAGGACGCGATAGCACCGGTCATATTAGCCCCCTACAGCACCGGAAGATGTCCCCATAGCAGTAGACAGGGTGCCAGTCGAGAGCTTAGTAAAGCCTCCCAGAATAGCGGGTGTCTGCTTACTAGAAACGAACAGGGTACCGATCACTGCAAGACCGATAACCCCCATTGCAATCTTTGTCAAAGAGCTCACAGCTGACTTCCCTTAAAGAAGACGTATCCGCCTGCCGCTGGTGAACCTGTAGTTGCTTGGAGCAAGGTCCCCATAGGGGCAAGTTTCATGTTGTCGTTTGGGTCGTTTGAATCGTGTATAGGCACGATAAGAGCGGTGCCGAATGCGAGCATAGCTAGCCCCTTAGCTATGCCCGCATTCAACTGTTCAATGCCCCAGAAGATACCGGCTGCAATCGCTGTAGCGGGGATGATTCGCCAGTTTATGTTAGCGATGATATTGGCATCACCACCGGGCATGAAACCGCCACCGGGTTTCTGTATGGCGTCATTTACAAGCGTCATAGCCCCCGTGGCCATGACGATTCCCGCAGCGCTGACCATTTATAGACCAGGGATCTTAACCGGAAGACGCTTGAGAACGTAGGCACCGACAAAGACGCCACCAGCGAAATAAAGCCACTGCTTCTTCATGTCTTATCCTTACTGGAACTTCTCGTTAGGGTGGATTTCCTCAACCGGGTAATGCGCACGAACGCGCGTCACCTTTTCCGTACCGTCCGGCAGAACCTCAGAATAGTGAGTGCCGATACCCTCGTGACTCTCAATCACGCGTCCGTCCACAAGGTGAAGGTGGTGAGGCACGGGAGCGCCGCCCAACATGGCGATAGTATCGCCCACCTTTACCGGCTCACTGCTCTTGCGCTTCTCTGCCTTAAGAGCGTTAATCTCTTCGCGGAGAGCGGCAATAACCGCGTGGTTCTCGTCGATTTCGTCGGTACGAGACAGAACCTCTTCCGTTTCCATTACTTACCACCCATTGCAAGGCTCGCAGGGTCACCGGTTGCCGGGGCAACGTAGTTCACGAAAGTGAACAGTGTGTGCACGCCGCTACCGCCGATATTTCCAGTCCACAGGAGGTTCTGACCACCTCGGGTGATGAGGTATCCATTCCTCAGCTCATTACCAGGCTGCAACGCGAAGTCATCGTTAAACCAGATGGGATAGACGCCGTTCTCAAGCGTCCGTGCCCCATCCGCTGAACCGGTGAGCAAGTCGTATGCCTTAGCGATACGAGACTGCCAAGCAATCTTAGAGCGCTGGAAAAGCTGATTCTTTTCCACGGTGAGAGTAACGGGGTCTGGCCAGTCTGCATCACCCTGAGAGCGGGAGTTTGCAGAATCCAGAAGCATCAGAATGAGGTTCCGGAACGGGTAGCCAAGACCGCTGGACAATTGCTGTCCGGGGACGTTACCGGCCGTCAGAGGGTAGTTGTTACTAACCCAGAACTGAGTTGTGTTCATCACCGGAGGAGTTGGGGACAACGGGTGTCCCTTCATGTCCGTAGCTTCCGGTTCCCACCAGTTATCTTGAACCATACGAACGCGCACACTACCCGGTGTGGTAGGTGCGGTGCCGTATGCAGTTCCCTGCGCTGCAAGGCGGAACTTCACCTTGAAGGGAACGGCAGTGTTCTTGTTAACAAGTGCGCCGAGACCATCACGCTGTGCGATTTCCAGCGGGATAGTCAGGATGAATGTGAAGCTACCGCCGGTCGAACCAGCACCCGTAATAGCGCTGTAAACAACATCCGCACGCGGGTCATTCTGGTTATAGTAACCGCCCCACTTATTGATACACATGACTGTGTATCCGTCGAAGGGACCAAAGATAGGACGCTGCGAGGTGTCCAAGAACTGAATGGTGTCAATGGCGTTCCAAGGACCATTCTGAGCAAACGTTACGGTCGCAGCATTTGCCGATGTAGTGCACTGAACAATGACGAGAATTCGGCGCAAGAATCCGTCACCGTTAAGCTGAAAGTCCGGGAAGTCCTGTGTGTTGGCAGCAAAAGTACGGGTGTTATCGTACTGAGGGTCTTCCATGCTTTGAACGCCTGCACGGAACGGCCTACGTGCGGGAGGCGGCGCCGCCTTTCCCTTTGCAGGGGTCTGCGGCGGCGCTGCCATAGTGCCACTACCAGCCATTTACCTTCTCTTCTTTCTTCGGTGAAGACGATGGATATTAGCCCTCACGTCTTCGATTGCAATCGGGATTTGCATATCCGTCCCACCCGTAGGGTGTTCGGGGTCTATGAAGGTGTATCCAGCGTCATAGGCATGCCTATGAAACTTGAGGAAGGCGTACGCCTCTTGCACCTGCATTCCGCCGGGAGCTGCCCTCAAGCTCAGGTATGCACACTGTGTCTCGTGTGCCTGATGCCTGACTGCATCCCTACGGGTGTCATACAGAACCCCATCTGTTCCCCCATCGGATAGCCGTACGGCAATCCATGAGTTAAGGATGGTGTCTAGGTCATACATGATCACCATGCTGTTTACGATCCCTGCCAGCCTCTTGGCTGCATCTAGATCTTCTGTAGATGCTGTGATGAGACTTGAATAATCACCCACGATTAGTCCTTATCTACGATGCACACATACCTGCCAGTGCGCGCGATATATACGCACTGGTACTTCTTTAGGGACATGACGAGACGTTCGATGAGTTGTGGATCGACGCCACCAATTTCGCCATATCTCCGGCGGTAATTCCTGTCTGGTTCGTGGAAGAGAAATACATGCTCAGCAGCACCATAAGCCATAAGAGTAGTCTCTCCGGCCCCTGTAGCTTTTTGAACGAAAGTCCACGCACCGATGCCCATAGCGCCTGCCATTGCATGGATGGTTGTCATCTCTCTATCAAGTCCTAGGACTTTAGCCTTTAGGTAGGTGTCGTCTAGGACTAAGATTGCTTTCTTGTTCTTCGCGCCTTCCGCGTATGTCTGTGCCAAGAACCTGTATGTGACGTCTCTTGCGTTATCGACGTCTGTTTCCATGTCACCAAACTTTGGCCAGAGGAGATATCCTCTGGGCTTACCGTCGATAAGTTCTCGGGGAAGAGTCTTCGGAGGCCAGTCAGATACCCGCCTATATCCGAGATCTTTTCCTCGCTTTGTGGAAACGGGGTCTGTTGGCTTTGATACGACAACGTACGCGGGGAGTTGAACGGTTGAACATTCGTCAAGTAGATCAAACGCAAGTGACGTTTTCCCGTTCTGTGACGGACCCGCAAATACCGCATGCTGACCCGCCTTATATCGGAACCTACGCTTAGCAAACTCTTCACGAGAGATTACCCAGATTCCATCATCCCTCTGGTACGTCGCCATTCAGTTTGGCCAATTCTTCTTTAAGTGCTGCCTCTTCTGCCCGTGCTGCCCGCTCGAATTCAACGGCTTGCCGCTGCACTTCTACACGCATTTGTGATTCAAGTACACGCGGATCTTTGAGACCAGGGATAGCGGATGCAGGAACCATCTTATGGTTTGCACCAATCTGTAAGATGAGAGGCATTACCGCAGCGAAAAGATTGGCGAATGGTGCCACGTTGGCAAGCGCATCGATTGCGTTACCAATCTTCTCGTACTTCAGCGATATCGCAGCGGCTTCCTTGGAGATATTTGGTCCGTGGATGCTGACAGCTCCCGCATCAGCCCACAGACCACCCATCATGCAGCCCGCTGCAATAGCCTGCCATCCGTTGTTTAGTGTCTCCTCGCGTGTCTTCTGTACGCTCTCCGGTGCTAGTGCAGGATTGGCACTCTTTACGGTCGGACCAGGCTTCTTCGGTGGTGGCGCTGTAGCCTGATTAATCGCCATGGGTGATCACTCCCACAACGCAAATCAGCGCGAATACTGAGATGACTAGTGCCGTTACGGCTACAACGTTTGTCTTCTGCTGTCCCTCGACAGCTTTTTTAATGATTCCCATTTGTGTTCTCCCTTTAGTGGTCGGATATGCGCGGTAAGGACCGTACCAGGTGGGATCAGACCTGATACGTAGAAACCCGCGCATATCCGACCGACCCGCCGGGCTCGTGGGTACCCGGTGGCATTACCATAAGCCTAGGCGTCTATGCAATCCACAAGTCCTACAGCAATTGCATTTTTTCTTTGTGAACTTCTCATAGGCTCAGTAAGGAACAACGGTGCGATGATGTGACCTAGATCACCCCAGTACCTAAGGGTGTTGACACTACCGCTGACCTGGTACTTAGGAGTACACTGGTCACGGTACTTCAAATCGCAGAAGGGATCGCAGAATGAAGCTGGGGGCAGGCACCTTCACGGTATTCGGGGAGGAGAACGAACCGCTTATCTGGAAGATAGGTCAGTCTGTGCATGCAGATATCGACCTGCGCAACCGGGTGACATTCCAGGCACGCGGGGAAGACACGCCACTCTTCGACCGGTGGCTTCCGAAGCACATCACCACGTATGACGCCTTCCAGAAGTGGGCTGGCACCGTGGTTCAGGTCATGCGGAAGTCACACGTCCGGAACCTCAAAAAGCGCATGGCGAAAATGGAAGAGGGGAGGCAAATCCTTCTCGCCCAGAAAGCGGACAACATCAAGAACATGTATTCCGGCGGTATGTCTGCGGAAGCATGGGTACAGAAAGTCTCGCGAACCAATGAGCTCATAGCGGACACGGAAGATGTCTACAGAGAGCTCACGGAAGAACTGTTGCAGTTCGACCCGCCCGGGTTCTTTCTCATCATCGTGAGGTGACATCACATGTTCATTCTCATTTCTGGCGCGCTGTTCGTCTTCGCCATATGCGCCGTGCTCCTCGCCTTCTGCCTGTTCCCTGACCAGCCGGAACACGCGCGACCGGGCCGGTCCAGCCTCAAGCGCCGCCCCTACAGCTCAAAGCCACGGCATAACCGCCGGAACACGATCTCAACCAAATAACCACACAACCTGTCAGGTTCATCGGTTCAGAAAGGACCAACAGTGGGAATCCACGAGCAAATGACCAGCGGAGACGTCAACTGGGATGACGCATTCGAAAACGCGGAAGTCTTCGAGGCAGGTTCCGCCTACGAAGACCTTGACATCTTCAAGGGGGAAAAGCTCGACAGTTTGGTCGGCATCCCCTTCATGATCACCGGCGGCACGTTCCGGGAGCGCATGATGTACGGACGCCTCTCCGAGTTCGTCACCATCAAGGCAATCATCCCCACCGTGAAGGTTCTGGAGAAGCGCCGTGTCCGGCACACGGCTAACTCCCTGTGGTTCCCGGAACAGGTCATCGGCATCAATGACGGAAGCACCGGTATTCGTCGTCAGATGGTCGCGTACCTGCACGGCAACGGCTATCTGGAAGTCATCGAACCGGGTTCCATGCTGGTCGAGGAAGGCAAGCGCGGGGTGTGCTCCTACGACCGGGGCATGATGGAATGGGAATCCGTCCGGGACGGGGAACGGGTCATCTACAAGACCGACCAGAAGACCGGCACGGAACTGCACGCGTGGGATTTCGAGCTCGAAAAGGGGCTCATGATTCCGAAGGGAATTCGTGTCAGCCCCTATGAGGGCGACGGCGGTAAGGAATCCGTCACGCGGTATCTGGGCTAGGAACCAAACTCCTCGGGATCACACCTACCCTAACGAGGAGTGAGCATGGCAAAAAGGCGGGATTGGAACAGCCTTTCAAAGGCCTACCAATCCCGCCTTCTGCGCAACGGGATAGACAAAGTTGCGTATGAAGGCGGGGCCTCACTAAAGAAAGCTAGAGGGCATGAGCATACGCCAGAGAAGCCAGAGGATGCGGTAAACAACCCCTCGCGGTATCAGCGGTACAGGGCGGAAGCGAAAACCCTTAGGCAAAGCGTGTGGGAGCGAAAGAAAGAGCTCTTTGACAACACGCTGTATTGGAATGAAGGCAGGGCCCGAAAGTGGGTCATGGCACCGGAGAACGGCAGGCAACCCGGTATCCGCATCATGAAGCAATTCATGGCCATGACAGATCAACAGATCTACGACAAGGTAGCGGAAGCAGGACGTGACTTCCGTAGTGGGATTGGACAAGACGATGACTGGTATTTCCTCTTTTACCGTTGAGAAGACACCAGTTCTTGTCTGCAAAGGATGTGGGAATGAGTTCACTCCAACAGATCACCGTCAAACAGTATGCAGAAAAAACTGTGGACGAATTCGCAAAGCAAAGCGCGTGCAATTCGTCGGAGTGGACGGGGAAGGGGTCAACGGTAACCATCACCGCTACGTACTATTCGGAGTCGGGGACCGCCACATTAGCGATCCGACAGGCCTTACATGGCAAGACTGTTTCGACTTTCTTTACGGGGAGTTCCAGCGCCGTGGCAAGGGCTGTGCATTTGTGGGCTTCTTTCTGGGATATGACTTCACTCAAATCCTGAAGAGACTGCCTGAGGATCGTGCACGCCTTCTTTTCACCATTGAAGGCAAAGCTAAGCGGAAGCACCGGGTGAAGGGAAAGGAACCTCACCCGGTTGTCGCCGGTAGGTGGGAGTTTGACATTCTCGGGTTTAAGCGCCTGAGGATTCGACCACATGACTGTGACTGCAAATGGCCTACGTGCGAGCACCCGAAACAATCATGGTGCTATCTGTGCGACGTAGGCGGATTCTGGCAAACGTCATTCCTCAACGTCATCAATCCGGAAGGATGGGAACACCCCATCTGCACACCGGAAGAATACGAGCTCATCAAGGCTGGTAAAGAGCGCCGTGGTGGGGACCAGTTGACGGAAGATGATGTGAAGTACATGCATCTCGAAATCGACGTCCTAGAGCGGGCTATGGGCGTCCTAGCAGACGGTTTCGAGAGCATCGGTATTCACCTCACCCCTAGACAGTGGTATGGGCCGGGGCAGGCCTCTGCAACGTGGATGCGCGGGAAGGTTCCAAAGCGAGATGAGTGGATTGCAGCACAACCCCAATGGTTTCTTGATGCAGCCCGATGCAGCTACTACGGCGGATGGTTCGAAGTCTTCTGCCACGGAAGAGTTCCCCGCGCATGGGAATATGACATCAATTCTGCATACCCGGCAGTTATCAAAGACCTCCCATGCCTCATGCATGGGGAATGGTTGCAAGGTGACGGGGCCCCTACCGGAGTTTCTGAATACACCTTAGTAAAAGCACGCGTCAAGGTGCCAGGATTTACAAGCTCGAATAAGCGGAAGCAGAAGATTGGCACCATGCTTCACCGCTCCAAAGACGGCGGTATCTCCCGTCCCGCCATCACTGAGGGCTGGTTCTGGCAAACAGAACTAGAAGCGGCCATCCGCGCAAAGTGTGTAGACCGTAAAACCATCGAGTATCACGAATGGGTGACCTATGCCCCGTGCTCTTGCCCGCCACCATTCCGGGATATCGAAGGGCTATATACCAAGAGGCTTGAAGTCGGGAAAGACTCGCCCTTGGGAAAGAGCTCAAAACTGGTCTACAACTCCGGGTATGGAAAGTTTGCGCAGAGCATTGGCGATCCTCAATACGGAAACCCCATCTACGCATCCAAAATCACCAGTAAGACTAGAGAGCGGATTCTGGACGCGATTGCGACGCATCCTAAGGGACAGGCTGCCGTGGCTATGGTGGCGACGGACGCTGTCTTCTTCCTGGAACCACATCCGAACCTTCCCCTATCCAACAGACTCGGAGAATGGGAAGAAGTCGTAAAGAACAAGCTGACCATCTTCAAACCAGGCGTTTACTGGGATCAGAAGACCCGTGACCTAATCCGGGAAGGCAAGGCACCTAAGTTCAAGGCACGCGGAATCAACGCCAAACAATTCGCGTCCGAAATCGCACGCATTGACTTCTGGTTCAGCTCGTGGAACGACACCATGGACTTCAAGTGGCCTGAGGCATCGTTCGAACGTGGCTTCAACGTGGTGACGTGCTTACAGGCACTAATGCGAAACAAATGGGAGCTTGCAGGAAACTCAGACCCCAGTGATGAGCCCATGTATCACTCATCCAATCCCTTCCGAAAGCGAGGAGAACTCTACAAGGATGACGAATGGGGGGTCTGGCGTACCGAAATCATTCGCCAGATCTACGATTGGGATCTAGAAGACTACGCAAACTGCATCAGCTTTCCATATGAGAAGCGTTTCGGGATTGAAGACCCCTTCTCAGAAGAAAATCAGCAGGCTCTAGGCGTTACGCAAGACGGAATGGTCGCTGACAGCATGCATGCACTCTTCGACAACGATCGGATGTGAGATGACCAGTATTCACCGGGGAGACGCCTTCAAAGTAGGCGAGATTACCGCAATCCACATCGGAAAGCGCGCTAGTTGGGCAGCCGCTTTCACCGACTTCATACAGGGACAGCGTGAAGGTCTGTGTGACGTCCACTGGGGTCACCACTCCTGCACTATCCAGGCGAGTACGGGAGGGCATGAGCACGTCTGTAAGTGTGGTTCCGTGCCTAAAGAATGGTCGGTCCTACGTGGCACACATCTGACACGCCGTGAGCGCAGGCAACATGAAGACCGTGTAGCAGATCTCAAGTACATGGAAAAGCTATACGCCAGGGATGACGACTTCGACCACAAGGGGAACTATCGTGGCTAGCATTCCCGGAGACGTAACACGTCTCTGCGAGACCCAAAGGACAAAGATATTCACCGCTATCCTCGGAACACTCATGGGAGCGGGATCAACCGGCGGCGCAGAAATCTGGACAGACAGCGAATACATCCTTTCGCTCTATAGCGAATTCATGAGTAAGGACCAGCGGCGCTTTGAGGTGACTCAACGCGTATCCGTCAGCTACCAGGTAAGGGAAATCACTCGTGGCTAGCCCCCAGGAAGAACTCATGTACTTGAAAAGCATGCGCGCCAGAATTCTGGCGTACAAAGAAGAGTACAAGCCTGAGGGGCCCCTCTGGGAAAGCATCGTTCAAATTGACCTTCCGCGCATCAAAGACATGATTATTGCGCGTACACAGGAAGGGAAAAGCGAATGATGTTCAATCCCTTCGCAGGACAAAAGTTCGCGCTATTCCCCCTCGTGGATTTCGCAGCAATGAACGTATTGTGCGAAGCAGAAAGACACTATGACGTCGCAGAAACAGCGACACACCTCTGTCTCTTCTACTCACCGAAAGGAGACACAATCCAAATACACATCTACTACCCCATCTGTGAAACCTGCACACAAAAGATGATGGAAATCGGAATCAAGGACGAGTAACACAAGGGAAAGAAGGAACACAGACATGGGTGCGACTAATCCACTGGGCAAAATGGAAGTCTCACTAGAACTTGTGCTCGCAGCGGACACCGGGAAAAACGAAGTCATCATCAAAAGTGGCTTCTCCGGTGAATACCTCGGCACAATCGGGGAGTCATACCGGGATGATGACGGGAGGGTCGTTCTGGTCACAACAAAGGAGGGAGCGCATCAGTGCAAATGTATGGGCACATGGCATGACGGATCATGCATTTGCCCACCTCCCGGGTACTAAGAAAGGATTGACGTAGTTGCCGGGGGAGCACTACACTAAGGAGTACACCAACAAAGAAGGGATCAAAACAATGGTGAAAATCATTGACGGTGTCTCGTACATCACAACCGGTGACATGGCGAAGAAGTGGGAGGTTCCGGCAAAAGCGGTCACGGACATAATCTACGCATCCAAGAGGCTGCCGGAAGCAGAACAGTTCCCCGCCCCGGACATCAAGAACCCCACCCGCCACTACTGGAAGGCGGGCAGGCTCGCCACGCTCACCCGTTGGTGGAACCAGCACAGCACCATCATTGGACGTGAGATCACCGCTGCAAAGCTCGCTAAGAGCGCCGCATACGGCAAGGAAGAGGAAACCATCGTGGATGCACAGAAGGAGAAGGAAGAGGCTGTGAACATCGGTACCGCCGCCCTCAAGTACGTCACCACGGACACGGACGACAGCATGAGGACCATCAAGATTGACGTAGAAGAACTCAAGACGGTCACCACCGCTCTCGGTGACTACCGGGAAAGCATCATCCGGGAAGTCTGCACGCTGGGGGAAAACAACGGCAGCATCGGGGCGGACCTCAGGAAGATCTCAGACCTCAAAGACCTGATCGACATGTTGGATTCGCTGATCTAGCATGAAGCAGAAGGGGAGAATTCGCCACGGGATCATGCGGGTTCTCCTCTTCCTTCTTACGGGGAAGAAGTGAAGAGGGGATCTAAGTCTCTCGCGTATCGTGTGAACAGATATCGCCTGAGGCATAAGCAGTATGGGGCGCCGGTAAGTACGATCGTGGGGACCATCACCCCCTACGATCAATGGCTAGCCCATATGTATCTCTCCGGTCAATGGTCGTGGGAAGAATACGACAGGAGGAAAGGAAAATAGCAGAAAAGAAAAAGAAGAAGAAGCGTGCAACACCTCCCTGGGATTATCTGATCGAGAAAGGCCACGCAACCCAAGACCAATGGGAATCATATGAGGATGCACTCGCAAAGGGTGATATCTCAGAAGCGCAAGCTATCGAGGCCCAAACGGTTTCGGGTATAAAGCAAAGAAAACGAGCCTAGAATTACAATTTAATAGCTAGCACAGGCCCGGTATCTCAGTCAAGAGATACCGGGCATGAATTTTTACTCGGTGACACCCCCATGGTCCCCC
>Ga0207694_10001688_pt1 | contig 18504 bp, 14 predicted proteins | sample KBSC34metaG_FD_184353 | JGI IMG/M metagenome (GOLD analysis project Ga0207694, IMG submission 184353) | Corn rhizosphere microbial communities from Kellogg Biological Station, Michigan, USA - KBS C3-4 metaG (SPAdes) (version 2) | ecosystem: Host-associated > Plants > Roots > Rhizosphere > Soil... | reverse complement strand
AGGGCACGGTCGGGCTGGAGGTCGAGACCGAGGCGGAGGGCACCGACACTCTGATCGTGGCGGTGGGCGGGGGCGGGCTGATCGGCGGCATTGCCGCCTGGTTTACCGGCCGGACCAAGCTTGTCGGGGTCGAACCGGTGGACGCCCCGACCCTGTCCGATGCGCTGGCCGCCGGTCATCCGGTCGACGCCAAGGCCGGCAGCGTGGCGGCGGATTCGCTGGCGCCGAAGCGGGTCGGCGCACTGATGTTCCCGCTTGCCCAGGCCTATATCGAAAAGCCGGTTCTGGTCTCCGACGCCGACATTCTGGCCGCGCAGGCCGCCCTGTGGGATACGGTCAGGATCGTCGCCGAGCCTGGCGGGGCCGCCGCCTTCGCGGCGGTGCTGTCAGGGAAATATGTGCCGGCGGAGGGTGAGCGGGTGACCGTACTGGTCTGCGGCGCCAACACCACCGCTGTCGATTTCACGGCGTAAGTTTCTGCTTCGCCAGGAAGGCCCGCATCAGCGCGGCGATCTCGTCCACCTTCTCATCCAGGGCGAAATGCCCGGCATCCAGTATATGGATCTCGGCGTCGGCCACGTCGCGCCGGAACGGCTCGGCGCCGCCGACCGCGAAGGACGGGTCGTACTTGCCCCAGACCACCAGCAGCGGCGGCTTGTGCTCGCGCAGCCAGGCCTGCCATTTGGGGTATGAGGCGACGTTGGTGCGGTAGTCGTAGAACAGGTCGGCCTGGATCTGCTGGTTCCCGGGCCGCGACAGCAGGGCGTATTCGTCGGTCCATGTATCGGGGTTATAGCGCTCCGGGTGCGGACTGGAGCCGATATGGCGTTCCCGCGAGCCCGCCAGCGAGGTGAAGCCGGGGATGAGCTTGGCCTCGTAGGCCGCGCGATCCTGCCAGTATTTGCGGCGAAGCTCCCAGGCCGGCCCCAGCCCCTCTTCATAGGCCACGGCATTCTGGACGACGATCGCCCGCACCCGCTCGGGGTGGGCGACGGCGAGACGGAAGCCGACCGGGCCGCCGTAATCCTGCATATAGAGCGTATAGGCCTTGAGCCCGAGCTTGTCGGTCAATTTCCCCACCATTCCGGCCAAATGATCGAAGGTGTAAGTGAACGCGGTCGCCGGTGGTGCGTCGCTCTGGCCAAAGCCGGGATAATCGGGCGCGACGAGATGATAGCGGTCGGCCAGCAGCGGGATCAGCGTGTCGAACATGCGCGACGACGTCGGATAGCCGTGCAGCAGCAACAGGGTCGGCGCATCGGCGGGGCCCGCCTCGCGGTAGAAGATCTTCAGTCCGTCGATGTCAGCCCAATGATAGGTGGTAGTGGACGACACGGAGGGCGTGTCAGCGGAGGGCCGTTCCGGCAGCCATGGCGAGCGCGATCGACGCCGCGGCGGCGATTTTTCCGATCATCATGTTCCATCCCTTGAGAGGCCGATCCCACATATTGCTTTCGAGCAGACCGAAAAAAGAGGTCGTTATGCCCAAAAACATCACAATCAAGCGTGTCTACGAACCGGCCGCGAAAAGCGACGGCGCGCGCGTTCTGGTCGACCGGGTCTGGCCGCGCGGGATCACCAAGGAAAGGGCCGCGCTCGATCTATGGCTGAAGGAGATCGCGCCCAGCACGGGCCTGCGCAAATGGTTCGGCCACGATCCGGCCCGGTGGGACGAGTTCCGGACGCGCTACGGCAGGGAACTGGACGGAAATGAAGAGGCCGTGGGGCAGCTGAATGCGCTGACCGCCAAGGGGCGCGTAACCTTGCTCTACAGTGCGCACGATGCCGAGCATAATCAGGCCGTGGCGCTGCTTGAATACCTCGCATCGTAGGGTGGAAAAGCGAAGCGTATTCCACCGCACCGTGCATCCACACATACAGCCATTGCCGGGCGTTGCTCGGCCGGTGGAATACGCTTCGCTCTTCCACCCTACGCGGTACTAGCCAGCCGGGACCAGCGCCTCCTGGGTTTTGGGCCGGTAGGCGAACTCGAAGAACGCCATCATGATCATCGTCAGGATCGCGCCTTCCGGCACCTGGATGGCCAGCATGTGCCAGGTGTATTTATCGAGCCCGACGAAGAACTGCATGTTGGGGATCACCACCCAGACCCCTGCCCAAGCCCCGTACCAGATGGCGTTGCCCATGCCGCGCATCGGATAGACGCGCAGGAACGTGTAGCAGAAGAAGCTGAGCTGAAAGAGATAAGTCAGCAGCATGAATGGCATGAGCGCCATGATCTCATCCTGCGAGCGCTGTGGGTAATCGTGCGCCGGATATTCGGTGAAGATGCTGGGTGCGATGAACTGGTGGAACGGGATGTCCAGCGCGAACACCAAAAGCGCGCTCAAGAGGCCGAAGACCAGGAAGCGCGGCCACTCCATCCTGGGTTGGGTCCAGCCCTCGTCCTTCGGACGGTAGGCAAACTGGAACAGGGCCGCGAACAGCATCGTGGTCACGATCCCCTCGGCCCACTGCATGAACAGCAGCGCCCAGGTCTGGTTGGGCGTGATGACGAAGAACTGGCCGTCGGGCAGCACCATGAAGAAGCCGCCCCAGGCGCCCCACCACAGCGCCTTGGCGAGGCTGCGCTGCGGATAGATGCGCAGATAGAGGAAGGCGAACACGACGAGTTGGGCGATCGACACCACGGCCAGGAACGGCACCAGCGGCTTCACCTCCTCGGGCGGCCGCGACGGCAGGCCGGGCGACAGGTTCATGCCGGCGACGACCTTGCCCGTCCACAGGCTGTAGAGCACGAGCATCACCACTGCGCTCAGTATTGAAACGATGAAAAACCGCGGCCAATGGATTGTTGTTTTCATGGCGCCCTCCCTGCTTTTATTGCGGACACACTAGAACGGACGCAGGGCGGGTGAAAGCCCGATGGAATCGCCGCGTCCCGGGGAATTTGGGGACTGGATTTTGACCGACACGCTCGACATGGATTTCCTGGTGTTCGGCGGCGGAATGGCGGGCATGACCGCCGCCGCACGCGCCGCCTCGGTCGGGCGAAAGGTGCTGGTCGTCGAAAAGGCGCCTGAGATCGGCGGCTCGACCGTGCTGTCGGGCGGCAAGCTGTGGACCGCCAAATCGATGGAGCTGTTCGGTGACGAGACGCCGGGCGGCGATCCGGCGCTGCGTGCCGCGATCTTCGATAAGTTCGACGAGGCCGTGGCGTGGCTGCGTTCGACCGGGATCGCGGTCGCCGACGTGTCGTATCACCTGCATTACGGCAAGGGGTACGATTTCGACGTGGTCGCCTATATCGACCATTGCCGCCGCGCGGTCGAGCATGCCGGCGGCACGATCGTCCGCGGCGCGTCGGCCGACAGGCTGCTGGTCGAGGACGGGCGGGTCACGGGGGCGATCGTCGTCGATCGGGACGGCGAGACCACGGTGCGCGCGCCCTGGACCTTGCTCGCCACCGGCGGCTTTCCGGCCAATCCGCAACTGCTGGAATGCTTCGTCCACCGCCGCGCCGTGGGGGCGCTGGCTCGGTCCAACCCGCACAGCACTGGCGACGGCATGCGCCTGGGCGTGGCCGCCGGCGCCGCGATCTCGCCCTTCATGAAGGGCTTCTACGGCCATGTCATCCAATCGCCGATCCGCAGCTGGGGCCCGCGGGAGTTCCGCGCCTATACCCAGGGCGGCAGCATCCGCGCGATCATGGTCAACCGGCTGGGGCAGCGCTTCTGCGACGAATCGCTGGGGGACCATCAGAATGCGCAGCGCATCCTGGAGCAGCCCGGCGGGCGCGCCCTGCTGCTGTTCGACGAGGCCGTGCGGCAGGAAGAGGCGCGCACGATCCTGGCCGGCACCGCCACCCCGATCGACAAGGTCCAGATCGCCATCGACGAGGGCGCCCATGTCGCCGTTGCCGATAGCTGGGAAGAGGTCTTCCGGCAGGCCGGCGCCTGGGGCTTCGCCGCCGCAGGGCGCGCCACCGTGGAGGCCTATAATCGCGCGGCCGGCGCAGGCGGGCGGCCGCCGGGCCCGGCCCGGGTCCGGGATCTACGGTCCTATTCCTCGCCGCCTTTCTATGCGGTCGAAGGGCAGGCCGGCGTCACCGCGACCCATGGCGGCCTGCGCGTCGACACCCGGGCGCGGGTCCTGAACGCCCGGGACGAACCTGTCCCCGGATTGCTGGCGGCGGGCGCCGATGCGGGCAACGCCTATGGCGAGGGCTATGCCGGCGGCCTGGCCTTCGCCGCCACCTTCGGCCTGCTGGCGGCCGAGCATGCGATCGGCAACAGGTGACGGGCGAGCGATTCGCCGTTAAAGATCGTCGTAACCAGGACCTAAACGCGACGCATTCTCATGCTCGACCGCCGCCATTTCCTCAAAGCCGCCGCCGGCGCGGTACCGGCCATGTCCGCCATCGGTCAGGCGCTGGCCGCCGATGCGCCGGCCGACCATACGCTCCGGATCGATACCGGCCTGGTGGAGCTCGGCCCCGACACGATCGTCTCGACCAAGCTCTATAACGGGCAGTTTCCCGGGCCGCTGCTGCGCATGCAGGAGGGCAAGCCGGCAATCATCGATGTATTCAACGACACCGACACGCCGGAGCTGCTGCATCTGCATGGCCTGTTCCTGCCGGCGGCGGTGGACGGGGCGATGGAGGAAGGCACGCCGTACATCCCGCCGCACGGCCACCGCAGGCTCAGCATCGTGCCGGCCCCGAGCGGCTTTCGCTTCTATCACACGCACACGATGGCGGGCGCCGACCTGACGCGCGGCCTCTATGGCGGGCTGGCGGGACCGGTCTATATCGAGCCCAGGCGCGAGGCCGGCGCCTATGACCGCGAGGTCTTCCTGACCCTGAAGGAATTCGACCCGATCTTCACCCGGATGGAGATGCCGTCGGATTTCCTTGAGCCGGCCACCGAGATCCAGGCGCTGAAGGACCTGAACATCGCCAACGTCACCGCGGCGATCAAGGCAGGCCAGCCCGAGCAGGGCTTCGAGCTCGCCTATAACAGCTTTTCGATCAACGGGAAGATGCTCGGCGCGGGCGAGCCGATCCGCGTCAGGCAGGGCGAGCGGGTGCTGTTCCATATCGTCAATGCCAGCGCGACCGAGATCCGCAGCCTGACCCTGCCCGGCCACGCATTCCGCGTCGTCGCGCTGGACGGCAACCCGGTGCCAACGCCGGCCGAGGTTCCGGTCCTGTGGATCGGCACGGCCGAGCGCGTGTCGGCGATCGTCGAGATGAAATCCCCCGGCGTGTGGGTGATGGGCGACCTGGACAACGACGCCCGCAACCGCGGCATGGGCATCGTGGTGGAATATGCCGGAGCGGCGGGCAAGCCGGTATGGGCCGACCCGGCGGCGTTCCGCTGGAATTACGGCCGCTTCGGCGCGGCGCACGCCCCGGTCGCGAAACCCGACGAGACCATCGAGATGACGATTTCGGCCAGCTCAGGCGCGGCCGGAGGCTTCGACCGGTTCGCGATCAACGGCGTCTCCTTCTCCATGGACCGGATGGACCCGTTGTTCCGCTTGAAGCGCGGCCGGCGCTATCGCCTGCGGCTGCGCAACGCCACCGACGACGTGCATCCGATGCACCTGCACCGCCACAGCTTCATGCTGACCAGACTGGCCGGCCAGCCGACGGCCGGCGTCATGAAGGATGTCGTCATGGTGGGCAAATACCAGGAGGTAGAGGTCGACTTCACCGCCGACCAGCAGGGACTGAGCCTGTTCCACTGCCACATGCAGCAGCACATGGATTTCGGGCTGATGTGCCTCTTCGAGTGCAGCTGAACATCCGCTTGATAAGCCCTCGCTTTATTTGCGATTATGCAGCAATCCCTTAGAGAAACGCGGCGAGACCAATATTCGTATCCTCATCGCCATGCCGCATTTCTTCAATCGCGGCGGCACGGACAAGACCAACCGGTCACGGCAGGCCGCTGCGCGCGACGAGCGGCTGAGGGCGCTGGTGGCGGCGATCTGCGGGGCGCACCAGGCGCTCGGAACCCGCTCGTTCGGGCTGGACCATGGCGAGGCCAAGGCCTGGCAGATGAAGACGGGGCAGACGCTCACGCTCGACATCGTCGTTTGCACCACCGGCGATTCCCACCTCATCGAAGAGCTCGGCGGCATACAGCCGCTTTTCCATCATCACCCCACTTCGGCCGAGCCGATCATGCTGGGCTTCGAATGCCATAGGCTGCTTCAGGCGATGCGGGGCCGCTACGACTACTACGCCTTCGTCGAGGACGACATCGTCCTCACGGACCCGCTGTTCTTCCGGAAGCGGCGGCTGTTCGATATGCGGTTCGGCCCAAACGCGCTGCTGCAGCCCAACCGGTACGAGACCAGTGCCGGCGGACCGGTCAGCAAACTGTATGTCGATTACCGGCTGAAGCCGCGAGTGACCGCGGCCTATCAGGACATTGCCGAGATGCCGCAGCTGGAAATGCCGTTCCTGGACGAGGTCGTCCGTTTCGAACGGACGACCTATCCGTCGGCAGGCTGCTTTTTCCTCAACAATGCGCAGCTGGAATACTGGGTGGAAAGTCCCAACTTCCTCGACGGCGACGTCTCCTATATGAGCCCGCTCGATTCAGCAGTCACGCTGTCGGTGATGAAGACATTCCGGATCTACAAGCCGGTGCTGGATCAGGCGTCGTTCCTCGAGGTGCTGCACGCCTCGCCCAGATGGATCGGTTCGGTCGATACGATCGCGCAGCTGGTGAAGGCCTAAAGCTTCGCCAGCTTCATCAGCTCGACCGAAGCGGAATCGAAGACATAATCCCAATCCCCTTCGGCGCGGGGCCGGAACAGCCGCATCGACGGATACCAAGGATTGTCGGTCCGATCGAGCAGCCACAGCCAGTGCGCGACATATCCCAGCAGAACCCAGATCGGCTTGCCCATCCCCCCGACCAGATGAGCGACGGCGCTGTCGGTCATGATGACGAGGTCCAGATGCTCGATCGCGCCGGCCGTATCTGCGAAATCGTTCAGATGCGGCGCCAGGTCGACGATCGGCCCGCCCCTGGGAAGACGCGTCAACTCGTCGGTCCGCGGCCCCTTCTGCAGGCTGTAAAGCTGAACCCCGGGAAGCGCGAAGGCCTGGAAGAAGCGCATGATCGGTTGCGCGCGCTCCTGGTTCTTCTTGAAGGTCACGCTGCCGGACCAGACGATGCCGACCTTCAGGCGTCTGCCCGCCTGCGCGAACAAGGGCGCGAATTTGGCCACCCGGTCGCGCGGGGCGGTGATGAAAGGTGCGCTCGGGATCGAGGCGAAATCGAAGGTGAACAGGCCTGGCAGGCTGCACAGATAGCAGTGATAGTCGGCATCGGGTAGCGGTTCGTCGCGCGGAATCAGCCGGTCGGCAACCCCCATGCAGGCGATCAGCGGGATCAATTCCGGCTGGCATTCGACGACCAGCTCACCCCCCAGCGCCTTGATCCGCGCCAGATATCGGGCGACCCAGAGGGTGTCGCCGAATCCCTGCTCGACCGCCAGAACCAGCCGCTTGCCGGCATAAGGCAGGCCGCGCCACTGCTGGCCCGGCAGCGTCTTCCGCGGCAGCTGCCCGGTGATGGTGCGAACCTCGTAATCCGGCCAGGCCTGCCGGTAGTTGCCCAGATACAGATAGGAACGCGCACGGTCCCAGCGGGCCATATGATAGTCGGGCTTCTGCTCGATCGCCCGGCTAAAGGCGGTCACCGCTTCACCGTGCTGGCCTGCTTCGGCAAGCGCTCCGCCCAGATTATGGTGCAGCAGAACGGTCTCGCCGGTCGACAATGCGATCGCCCGCTGGTGGCAGTATACGGCGGACTGGACATGCTTCAGCTTGGTCAGCGCATTGCCGAGGTTGGTCCAGACACCGGCTGCCTTCGGATTGACGGCGAGCGCGTCGCGATAGCACCACACCGCGTCGAGCGGGCGGTCCATCGCCGCGAACATGACGCCCCGCGCATTACGCAGATCGCCGTTGCCGGGATCGCGCTCGATCGCATTGCACAGCACGGCCTCGGCATCGGCGAACTTGCCCTGATCGTGCAGCGCAGCGGCCTGCCGGAACGCCTCCAGGCTGGTCGGCGGCGCGCCGTGATCAGGAATGCCAGTCGGCTGCGATGGCATTCTGCAGGGTCGTGTCTGTCGGCATCGTCGTCGCGGTGGTCGGATCGAAGGTCGGATGTGCGGTCTGATAGGTCGCCATCGCCTGAACCAATTGCGAGACTTTCGTGTCCAACGTCAACCCGCCGGCGGTTATCGAGCCGAGCTGATTGTAGGTGTGAGCGAACCACCCCCTGACCGTCACCGCCGTCGACGTGCCGAGAAGCTCGATGACGAGGTTGTTGCCCGACTGTTTCAGCCACAGTTTCTCGTCGGTCAGGCCGCTACCGAAATCGAGCTCGTTGCTCGCCGTGGTGTTGGCGGATGTGCCGTTGATGATTGCGACCGAACCGGCGGTTGTCCCGAACGACATGAAATCGCCGCTGCCGCTTGCGATCAGCGTGCCGCCGCCCGTTCCCGCGACCAGCGTATCGCTGCTCCCGGCCGCGGTCAGCGTATCCGTTGCGCTGTTGCCGGTGATCTTGTCATGCGTTCCGGTCGCGACGGCGATATTGATCCCGGTAAACGTCGCCGAGCCGAGATTGGCGCCGCTGACGTTGTTCCCGGTGAACACCGCCTCCGTATCACCCGCCACACCGATCAGCGTGTTCTGCGCATTGGCGCTGAACAGCGTGTCGGCGCTGCCGGTGGCGATCAGCGTGCTGCCGGTGCTGTTGGCGACCAGCGTGTCCTGCGTTCCGGCCGTCGTCAGCGTGTTGGCACCGGTCCCCGCGATGAGCGTGTTACCCACGCTTGTCGCACCGGACGAGAGCTTGTCCGCGGCGGCGCCGCCGATAAGCACCTCCAGGGAACCCGTGGTCGAAAGCGTGTCTATACCGGTGCCCGCCTGCAGGATATCCCCGGCCCCGGAGGTCGTGAGGACATTGGCGCCGCTGCCGGCGATGAGCCAGTTCCCGTTACCCGTCGTGGTCAGTATGTCCGCGGCGGCGCCGCCGATCAGCGTATCGCCGAAGCCCGATGAGGTCAGCGTATTGAGCCCCGTGCCGGCGATCAGCGTGTCGAACGTCCCGGTCGAAGACAAGGTATCCCCGGCTCCGCCGCCGATCAGCGTCGCGGAATTGGCGGTGGCGTTCGCGACCAGCTTGCTGGCGCCGGCGCCTTCGATCAGCACGTCGTTGGTGCCCGCCGCCGTCAGCGTACTGACACCGGCGCCACCGACCAGCGTGCTGCCGGTCCCGGCCGTGATCAGCGTGTCGGCGCCGGTACCGGCGATCAGCGTGCTCCCGTCGCCATTGACCGCCGCGAAGGTGATCCCGACCAGCGTGTCACTGGTCAGGCCGGTCTCGCTGGCCCGGTTGGTGGCGAGGCTGACGACCATGTTGTCGTCGACATAGACGGCCTCGGCCGTGCCGGTCCCGGCCACCAGCGTGCTGCCGTTGAGATGGCCGCGCAGCACCGACGTGCCGCCCGTACCGCCGATGATCGTGTCGTTCGTGCCGAACGCATGCAGGTTGGTCGGCCCGCTCGCCGCGCCGATCAGCGTATCGTGGCTGCCATAGACGGCTGCCTGATTGATCCCGATCAGCGTGTCACTGGTCGAAGTTCCGTTCACCTTGGCGGTGCCGGTGGTCAGATTCACCGTAACGGTGTCCGCCGTGTAATCGACGATTTCCGCCCCGCTGCCGCCCAACAGCGTGTTGCCGCCGCCGTCGCCGACCAGCGTCGTCGTCCCCGCCGTGCCGCCGATCAGCGTGTTGGAGTTACCGTGGGCATAGAGCGTGGTCGCCACCGTGCTGCCGATCAGCACATCGGCCGTGCCGTAGACGAACAGCTTGTTTGCGCCCGCCCCGGCGATCAGCGTCTCGAAACTGCCGTCAGCGGTCAGCGTATCGGCGGCCGCGGCACCGATGAGCGTATCGTTCTGGCCATGCAGCTCGACGACCGTGATCCCGATCAGCGTGTCGGAGGCCGCGCCGGGGCCTGTGTCGATCGCGGTGCCGGCCGCGAGGTTTATCGTCGTCCCGTTATCGTAATACACAGCCGTCGATACGCCCGGCCCATCGATCAGCGTGCTGCCGTTGGCATGGCCGTACAGCTGCGTGCTGCCACTACCACCAATCAGCGTGTCGTTGGTGCCTTCGGCGTAAAGTATAGCAGCCGCGGAGCCCCCGGCCGCCGCATCGTGGTCGCCGTACACCTTGACCTGGGCGATTCCGATCAGCGTGTCGCTGACGCCGGAGCCGTTCACCGTCGCCAGGCCCGTTGCGAGGCTAACCGTCACGTCATCCTGGGTGTAGATGGCGACCGGGGTCCCGCCTCCCGTGCCGGCCATCAACGTGCCGCCCTCGGCGTCGCCATACAGGAAGCTGGTGCCAAGGGTTGCCGCGACCAGCGTATCGTTGGTGCCACGGGCTTCGAGCGTCGAGTTCGCGGACGCCGCGATCGCGACATCGTGGTCGCCATACACCCTGACATGGGAGATGCCGGTCAGCGTGTCACTGATGCCGGATCCGTTCACCGTGGCCGCGTGCGTCGCGAGATTCACCGTTACGTCATCGGCCGTGTAGACAGCCGTCGCATCAATGCCCGAGGTGCCGATCAGCGTCTCGCCGTTGGCATCGCTGTAGAGAAGGTTGGACGTGGTACCGGCGGCGATCAACGTATCGTTGCCGCCGGCCGCAAAGAGGCTCTTGTTGGACCCCGCGCCGATCAGAACGTCATGCGCCCCTGCAACCTCATAGGTGGAGAAGGAGCCGATCAGCGTATCGCTGCCCGCGGTGCCCGCCCCGGCATTGACGGTCAGATTGTCCTCGAAATAGAGCGCCTCGGCGCCGCCCGTCCCGGCGATCAGCGTGCTTCCCGTTCCCGACCCGATCAGCGTGGTGAAACCGCTTGCATTGCCGATCAGCGTGTCGCTCGTGCCCGTCGCGCTGATGACGCCCAGAAACGAGCCGGCCATCAGCGTGTCGTGGGTTCCCGAAACCGTGGCGATGCTGATCCCCTGGATCGTCGTCGCGGTCGCGAGATTCACAGCCAGGTTATTGCCGGTAAAGAGGGCACGTGTAATGCCGAAGAGCCCGATCAGCGTATTGCCGAGGCCGGATGTGACCAGCGTGTCGAAAACGCCCCCCGATATCAGGGTATCGCCGCTGGCGCCTGCGATCAGCGTGTTGTCGCTACCCGTCGAGACCAGCGTGTTGACGCCGCTGCCGGCGATAAGCGTGTCCAGGAAGCCGTTCGCGGTCAAGAGATCGGCCGCGCTTCCGCCGATAAGCTTATCCTCCAGACCCGAGCTCGTCAGCGTGTTGACAGCGCTTCCAGCAATGAGCGTGTTGGCGAAGCCGGATGAGGACAAGGTATCGACGGTGGCTCCGCCGATCAGCGTGCTGCTAGTGCCGGTCGTTGCCGCGAAGGTGATCCCGACCAGCTGATCGCTCGTGCGGCCCAGCTCGCTGACGACGTTCGTCGCCAGGTTGATCACGGTCAAGTTGTCGGCATAAAGCGCCTCGGCCGTGCCGGTGCCGGCAACGAGCGTGCTGCCGTTGGCGTAACCGCGCAGCACCGACAGTCCGCCGGTGCCGCCGATCAGGGTATCGCTGGTGCCGAACGCGTTCAAGGTGACGGTGCTGCTCGCGGCGCCGATCAGCGTGTCATGGCTGCCATATGCCCCCGCCTGGCTGATCCCGATCAGCGTGTCGCTGGTCGAGCTTCCATTCACCTTGGCCGTATTCGTGGCCAGATTCACCGTGACGTTTGCTGCCGTGTAGTCGGCGATTTCGGCGCCGCTACCGCCGATCAGGGTCTCGCCGGCGCCGTCGCCGATCAGCGTGGTGGTTCCGCCGCTGCCGCCGATCAGCGTGTCGCTGCCGCCCTGGGCGCTCAGCGTCATGGAGACGGTGCCGCCGATCAGCACGTCATGCGCCCCGGTCGCGATCAGCCTGCCCGTGCTGAGGCCCGCGATCAGCGTGTCGCCGGCGCCGTTCGCCGTCAGCGTGTCCGTTCCGCCACCGCCGTAAAGGGTGTCGCTTGCGCCATTCGCCGTCAGCGTGTCGTTGCCGCTGGACCCGACGATCGTGCTGGTCGCGCCGTTTACGGCCGCCACGGAAATCCCGACCAGATGGTCCGCCACCGCGCCGGTTCCCGCATCGATGGCGGTGCCGGCAGCCAGGTCGATGGCCGTATGGTCGTCGTAATACAGCACCGACGACGGGCCGCTGCCGTCGATCAGGGTGCTACCGGTGCTGGATCCCACCATGGTGGCCGCGCCGGAGCCGCCGATCAGCGTATCGCCGGCGCCGGACGCGATCAGCGTTCCCGCCGACGCGCCGCCGATCAGCGTGTCGCCGGCCCCCAGCACCTCGGCGCTGGCAATGCCGATCAGCGTGCTGGCCGTCCCCGGATCCGAAACGTCCGTGATGGTCCCGGCCGACAGATCGACCGTTGCGGAGGAGCCTTCATAGCGGACGAGCGCGCCACCCGTTCCGGCAATCAGGGTCGCGCCCACCTCATTGATGTCGAAGACCGCAGAACTGGCGCCACCGATCAGCGTGGTGTCCACGCCCGAATTAGCAAGCGTGGCGCCTTGGAAGTTGATGAGCGTGTCACCGATATTGTCGGTACCCGCCGACAGGTCGATGGTGATGGCATCCGAACCGGGATCGATGAAGTACACGCTGTTGAAGCCACCGCCGCCGATGAGCGTGCTTAGTCCATGCAATTGTACGATATCGTTGCCCGCGCCGCCGATGAACGTATCCGCGCCCGTGGTTCCGTCGAAAAAATCACCGTAGTCATCGCCGTAGATGACATCGTCATAATCCGTCCCGAAAATAGAGTATGCTGCGTGGAAGAATGTATCGGGTACTGTCGGGGCCTGCTGGCCGATCCGAAAGTCGGCATGGAGGCCGGTAGTCAGACTCCGGAAACCGAACTCATTGACGCCGACAAAATTAGTTTCAAAAGCGAAATCGTTGACGCTCTTGCCTTGGAGAAACACTGTGTTGCTGTCAGTAGTGACACTTAGATTGCCGGCATAATCTAGAAAAAGGGCCCACGAATAGAGGAGAGAGGGGTCATAGTTGATGACCTTCAGCGTGTCTCCGCCGATGCCCCCATGGAAATCGCCGATATAGTCGATCGATCCGAGGTCGTTGAGGTCTTCCAGAAAGACGTTCTGGCCGGAGCCACCCAGGAGGGTGTTGGTGTCCGCGCCGCCAGAGAGCGTGTCGTTCCCGTCGCCGCCGATCAGGGTGTCGTCGCCGCCGAGGCCGATCAGCGTGTCGTTGCCGGTGCCGCCGACAAGCGTATCGTTACCGGCCGTGCCGATCAGCACCTGATCCGTCATGGCGCAACTCCCTACCGTTAGGCCGCAGTTATCTTCGCTTGATACGAATTTTCATGGATTCGTCGGAACCGACGCCACCCGGCAAGATAAACATATTGTGGGTGTAAAGGCATCCTTAAATTTCCATAAAAATTCGTCATTTAAATGTTACATGGAACCCTAATACCGCCTGTCGCCTGCTGGATTCCCCTGTTCGAAACTTCAGAATCGATATCCCCGGCGATGCTGGCGGAACAGGACCGGATAGGCACGCCACGGCGCACGGGTGTCAACAGGTCGCATTCCGGCATCTGCGGCTTGAGATTGCCAACATAATTGTTCACAATCCGACGTGAGCCGTATGGAGGTGCTGGGTGATCTATCGGGTGCGCGAACGTCAGATGAGCTATGGCCGGCCGATCGGCATCGTCACCTTGGATGAGAAAATACCATGCCCGCCCGGCACGCCGGGAAATCCGACGACCTTTTCGCACCCGGTGATCTATGAGGTGGTGCACGGCGCCGATATCGAAAGCCTGATCGGCCTCAACGATCCCGACAGCGAACCCGCCTTCCTGCAGGCCGCCCAGGCCCTCGCGGACAAGGGCGTCGCCGCCATCGCCGGCAATTGCGGACTGATGATCGTCCATCAGGCGGCGCTGGCCAGGGCGATGCCTGTGCCGGTGCTGATGTCCAGCCTCGTCCAGCTGCCGATGGTGGCGGCGATGCTGGGGCCGCGCAAGCGGGTCGGGATCATGGCCTCCAGCCGGCGCAACCTGAAGGCCGAGCATCTGGTGCTGGCGGGCGCGGCCGACATCCCCGTCGCCGTCGCCACCATGGACGACTGCCCGCATTTTCGCGCCGGGATGAGCGGCACGGGCGACCTCGATACCGAGAAGGTCGAGGCCGAGGTAGCGGCGGTTGCCCGCGCGCTGGTGGCAGAGCATCGCGATATCGGCGCGATCGTGTTCGAATGTGTCGACCTGCCGCCCTATGCCTACGCCGTACAGGAGGCGACGGGCCTGCCGGTCTATGACATCACCACGCTGGTGCACCACACGCTGGGTGCGCTGGTTCGCCGCCGATTTGCTGGGGTTTACTGAACCGGGATGTTCCTTCACCGTGGCGCAATGCGCCCTGCCTGGAAGGCGGAACTCGCCCTCGTCTTTCGCCATCTGGACCACAGGACCTTCGTCGCCGAACGACGCCACGAGGGGCCGCTGGTCGTGCAGAAGCCGCTCTATCCGGAAGGGCCCGGCGTCTGTCATGCGGTGCTGGTCCACGCGCCGGGCGGCATTGCCGGCGGGGACACTCTGGCGCTGGACCTCCGGCTCGAACAAGGCGCCAAGGCGCTGCTCACCACCCCGGCCGCCACCAAATGGTACAAGGCCGACGGACGCGTGGCGCGGCAGGATTCGCACCTCTCTATCTCCCCCGGCGCGATGCTGGAATGGCTGCCGCTGGAATCGATCCTGTTCGATGAGGCCGATGCCGTCATTGCCGCGACGGTGGCCCTGAAAGGCGACGCCGTGTTCGCCGGGTGGGAGATCGCGTGCCTGGGCCGCCGCGCCTCGGGCGAAAGCTTCAGGCAGGGCGCACTGCGGCAATCGCTGGAAATCCGGCGCGAGGGGCGGCTGATCTGGAACGACCGGCTGGCGCTCGAAGGCGGCGATCGGATGCTGGCGTCGGCGGCGGGCCTGGGCGGCCATCACGTCGCCGGATCGATGGCGGTGGCCGCGCCGGGCGCGCTGCCCGCCGACCTGCTGGAAGCCTGCCGAAATCTAACCGCACAGACCGGCGAAGGCCGGATCACGGCGCTGCCGGAGATCGTCTCGGCCCGCTATCTCGGCGGCAGCGCCGAGCATGCGAAAATGTACTTCGAATCCATTCGGCAAGTGCTCAGACCTTGGTATGCTGCACTGCACGCGCATCGCCCCCGCATCTGGGACAGCTAAGGACTCCACATGGAACTGACGCCCCGGGAAATCGACAAGCTGTTGGTCTTCACCGCCGCCCTGGTGGCCGAGCGGCGCAAGGCGCGCGGGCTGAAACTGAACTATCCCGAGGCCGTCGCCTTCATCACCGCCGCCATCCTGGAGGGCGCCCGCGACGGCCAGACCGTCGCCCAGCTGATGGGCTATGGCGCCTCGATCCTCTCCCGCGCGGACGTGATGGACGGCGTTGCCGAGATGATCCCGGAAATCCAGGTCGAGGCGACCTTCCCCGACGGCACCAAGCTGGTGACCGTCCACAACCCTATCCCGTGAGGAGGCCAGAATGATCCCAGGCGAAATTCTGGCCTTGCCCGGTGAGATCGAGCTCAATGCCGGGCGGGAGGCGATCACCATCGAGGTCGCCAATACCGGCGACCGGCCGATCCAGGTCGGCTCCCACTATCATTTCTTCGAGACCAATGACGGCCTCTCCTTCGACCGCGAGGCGGCCTACGGCATGCGGCTGGACATCGCCTCAGGCACAGCCGTGCGGTTCGAGCCGGGGCAGACGCGGACGGTGCGTCTGATCGCCTATGCGGGCGAGCGTAAGGTCTACGGCTTCCAGGGCAAGGTGATGGGGGCGCTGACATGAGCCTCAGGATTTCTCGCCAGGCCTATGCCGAGATGTATGGGCCGACCGTCGGCGACCGGGTGCGGCTGGCCGATACCGGCCTGTTCGCCGAGGTGGAGCAGGATTTCACCCAGTACGGCGAGGAGGTGAAGTTCGGCGGCGGCAAGGTGATCCGCGACGGCATGGGCCAGGGCCAGAGGGTGGCGGCGGAGGTTGCCGACACGGTCATCACCAACGCGCTGATCATCGACCATTGGGGCATCGTCAAGGCCGATATCGGCATCAAGAACGGCCTGATCTCAGCCATCGGCAAGGCCGGCAATCCCGACATCCAGCCCGGCGTCACCATCCCGATCGGCGCGGGGACCGAGGTGATCGGCGGCGAGGGCATGATTGTCACGCCCGGCGGCATCGACACCCATATCCACTTCATCTGCCCGCAGCAGATCGACGAAGCGTTGATGAGCGGCGTCACCACCATGATAGGCGGCGGCACCGGCCCCGCCACCGGCACCTTCGCCACCACCTGCACGCCCGGCCCCTGGCACATCCACCGGATGCTGCAATCGGCCGACGCCTTCCCGATGAATCTCGGCTTCCTGGGCAAGGGCAATGTCAGCCTGCCCGATCCCTTGCGCGAACAGGTCACGGCCGGCGCCATCGGGCTGAAGCTGCATGAAGACTGGGGCACCACACCCGCCGCCATCGACAACTGCCTGTCGGTGGCCGACGAGATGGACATCCAGGTCGCCATCCATACCGACACGCTGAACGAATCCGGCTTCGTCGAGGCGACCCTGGCCGCCTTCAAGGGCCGCGCCATCCACACCTTCCACACCGAGGGTGCGGGCGGCGGCCATGCGCCGGACATCATCAAGGCGGCGGGCCAGGCCAACGTGCTCCCCTCCTCCACCAACCCGACCCGGCCCTACACCGTCAACACGATCGACGAGCATCTCGACATGCTGATGGTGTGCCACCACCTCGACCCGGCCATCGCCGAGGATATTGCCTTCGCCGAAAGCCGCATCCGGCGCGAGACCATCGCGGCTGAGGATATCCTGCACGACATGGGCGTGTTCTCGATGATGTCGTCCGACAGCCAGGCGATGGGCCGCGTCGGCGAGGTGATCATCCGCACCTGGCAGACCGCCCATAAGATGCGGGAGCAGCGTGGATCGCTCGAGGGCGATCCGGCCCGCAGCGACAACAACAGGATCAAGCGCTACATCGCCAAATACACGATCAACCCGGCGATCACCCACGGGATCAGCCATCTGGTCGGCTCGATCGCCGTCGGTAAGCTGGCCGACCTGGTGTTGTGGAAGCCCGGCTTTTTCGGCGTGAAGCCATCGCTGATCCTCAAAGGCGGCTCGATCGCCGCGGCGGCGATGGGCGACCCCAACGCCTCGATTCCGACGCCGCAGCCGGTGCGGTATCGTCCGATGTTCGGATCGTTCGGCGGGGGACTGAAGACCTCGGTGACGTTCGTTTCGCAGTCTGCGCTGGATAATCCCGATATCGCGGCGCTGGGGCTGGCCAAGCCGCTGCATGCGGTGAAGGGCACGCGGACGGTGCGCAAGGCCGACATGATCCATAATAGCGGCCAGCCGGTGATCGAGGTCGATCCCGAAACCTATCTGGTGAAGGCCGACGGGGTGCCGCTGGTGTGCGAGCCGGCGAGCGTGCTGCCGATGGCGCAGCGGTATTTCCTGTTCTGAGGCAAGGGCATGATTTATCCGCAGATTTCGCAGATTAACGCAGATTTTTTTGCAATCAGTAGCCGTCATTGCGAGCGCAGCGAAGCAATCCAGAGTCCCAAGCACGGACAGTCTGGATTGCCGCGTCGCTTCGCTCCTCGCAATGACGGGGCTTTAAATCTGCGTAATCTGCGAAATCTGCGGATAAATTCTTTCCCATGCTGACCATCACCGAACGCACCTCCGGCCAGGGCGCAGTCGACGACACGCTGACCCTGCCCTTCGACCAGCGCCAGAAAAGCCGGCTGCGCGTCACGCTCGATTCCGGCGACGAGGCGGCGGTGAATGTCGAGCGCGGCGCCGTTCTGCGCGGCGGCGACCGCCTCAAGGCATCCGATGGCCGGATCATCCAGGTGGTTGCGGCGAAGGAACCGCTGACCCTGGTCACCGCGACCGAGCCGCGCAACCTGATGCGCGCAGCCTATCACCTGGGCAACCGCCATATCCCCCTCCAAATCGGGCTGGGCTGGATCCTGATGGAGCAGGATCATGTGCTGGAGCACATGCTGGAAGGGCTGGGCGCGCATGTGCGCCACGAGATGGCCCCGTTCGAGCCCGAGGCCGGCGCCTATGGCGGTGGGCATCGTCACGGCGATCACGACCATGGGCATGATCATTCCCACAGCCACGGTCATGGACATCATCACCACAGCCACGATTGACCCCCAGGCGCTGGGGCGCCTGCTGCGGCTGGCGAGCCCGATGCTGCCGGTCGGCGCCTATGGGTATTCGGGCGGGTTGGAGGCCGCCATCGAAAGCGGGATCGTGCACGACCCGGCCAGCACCGGGGCCTGGGTGCAGGATGTGCTGGAGCTC
>Ga0207694_10001684_pt1 | contig 18531 bp, 14 predicted proteins | sample KBSC34metaG_FD_184353 | JGI IMG/M metagenome (GOLD analysis project Ga0207694, IMG submission 184353) | Corn rhizosphere microbial communities from Kellogg Biological Station, Michigan, USA - KBS C3-4 metaG (SPAdes) (version 2) | ecosystem: Host-associated > Plants > Roots > Rhizosphere > Soil... | reverse complement strand
GGCCGCGTGATGCCGAACCTCTCGCTCGAGGTGGATGCGAACCTCACCCTCTGGCAGACGTACAACGAGATCGACATCCGGTTCTCCAACCCCGCCACGCCGAGCCGCACGCTGCTGCCCGACGGGCACGCCGCGCTCACCCTGCGCGCCGGGGCCGACTGGGCGCTGGCGCGCGCGCCAGGCTTGCACCTGCGCGCCGGCGTGATCTGGGACGGCAGCGCGCTTCCGGCGGACGGCGTGGGCCCGGGCCTCCCCGACTCCAACCGCATCGACGGCACCCTCGGCGTCGGCTACGCGCGTGGGATCTTCAAGGCCGACCTCGGCTACATGCTGGTCACCTTCCTGGGCGCCGACGCGAAGGGCGGCCACGAAAGCCCGCCCGGCACGTACAAGACGACGGCGCACCTCGTCGGTCTCACGCTGGCCGCCCGCTGGGGCGCCGCCGCGAGACCGTAGCAGCGCCCGTCGATCTCGGGCTTCCAGTGTCTCCCCACCCCTCGCCTCCCGATCCGTTCGATCTGCCGATGCACCCGGGAAGCTGAAATTGAGCGCGGGCGCGCCCGGCTCACTCGCAGACGTCGATCAGGTTCTGGCAGGTCTGGCAGCCGCTGGCGGCGCCCGCCTTGCATTTCGAGCCGCTCGGGCACCCCGCGCCGCCCGAGCAGGCCGTCGCACAGAAGTAGCCGGCGCCGTCGTGAATCCACAAGCAGGTCTCGCCCGCCTTGCACGTGGTGGTGTCGGTCTCGGCGGTGCAGGGGACCCGGCTCGGCGTCTTGTCGCACGCGGCGTGGACCAGACCCAGCGCCAGCCCGATCACGGCCGTCATCCGCGACATGTTCAGCATGGACACCACCTCCCGTCTCTTGCCGCTCTCGGCCCGAGATCTTACGGCATGACCGAGGCGTTTGCGTCCACCCACGGGCGGTTCGTCTCGGCGACGCCACAGCCCACGTCGACGTTCACCGTGGTTGCCGCGCGCGAGATGAGCTTGGACTGCAGGCCGGCCGGGTTGCCGACCAGGGTCGGATCGGCGGCCAGCACCAGCCCGGCGATCCCGGCAACGGCCGGCGACGCGAACGAGGTGCCGTCACCGGTGGTGGTGCCTCCGCCCGGCTGCAGCGATCGCCAGGCGTCGCCTGGTGCCCAGATGTTGACCACGGGCGCGCCGTAGCACGAGTAGTCCGAGTTCTGCGTGGACGAACGGGTGGCGCCGACGATCAGCACGTTCTGGGGGATGACGGCCTGCAATGGCTCCTTCGGGACATGGACGATGTTGGGATCGGCCAGGTTCAGCTGGCTGTTTCCGCCGCTGAACACATACAGCACGCGACTGGTGGGGTTCCCCATGGCGTCGGTCCACGGCGGCATCCTGAACGCGTTCTGCGCGGTCGTGTTGCCGTTGTCGAACTGCGACTGAGGCACGCCGGTCGTCGTCTGGCGCTTGCGGTCGGCGCAGCTCAGGTTCGCGTTCTCGCTGGCGACCTGCCACCCCATGCTGGTGTTGACGATGTCGATCCCCTCTTGCTCAGCGTAGATGGCCGCCGAGATGAACGAGACGTCCGTGATGAACGCATTGGCGCCGCTGACGTTGCTGATCGACGTGGCGCTCATCGGCACGATGGACGCGATCCAGTTCGCGCCGGCGATGCCCGACCCATTGTTGCCGATGGCGCCGATGATGCCGGCCACCATCGTGCCATGCTCGGCGGACGGGACGCTGCGGCTGTTGTTCCGGAAGTCCCAGCCGCACAGATCGTCCACCAGCGTCGAAGGATCGGGGCCGTCGACACCGTCGGCCCAGGTCGCGCTGGAGGTCAGATCCTGACAATCGATGTAGCCGTTGCCGTTGGCGTCGGCGGGCGCGACCGCCGCGTTGGCGGGGTCGTTGAGATCGACGAACGAGATCAGGCCGTCGCCGTCCACGTCGGTCAGCATCGGAATCAGCGCCATCGGGATCTCGTTCTGGTTGATCGCGATGTTCAGGAAGAGGTCGGGGTGGGTGACGTCGATGCCGCCGTCGATCACGCCGATGCGGATGCGCCGGCTGCCCACGGCGCCCGCGGCGGTCTGCACCGCCTGCCAGGCCGCGGGAAGGTTCGAGGCCTGCTGGTTTGCCTGCGCGCCCTCGTTCGGCAGCAGATCCTGCTGGCCATAGTTGATCGCCGGCAAGACGCCCTGCACCTCGGGCCGGCCCAAATAGAAGTTGTAACCAGCCTCGAGATCCACGGCGGTCGGCAACTTGATTCGGTACGCCGTGCCCAGCACGGGTGGGATGGCGACCGTGGCACCGATCTGGGCGTTCACGGTCGCGACGTCCAGAGGGCTCACGCCGTCCTTGAACACGACGGTGAGCTGGTCCATGTACAGGCCCTCGCGGTCCTCGGCGTTGGGCAGCAGCGCGAGATCGAAGTCACTCTCGAGGCGCAGCTTCAGCAGGTGCAGGGGAGCACCGCCCGGTTCGAGGACGTCGGCGCTCTTCATGACGGTAAGCTTCTGGTTCGGATCGAACTGGGAGACCACCGTGGTCGTCTGATCGGCGGCGATCTGGATAATCTCGCTCGGCCCCGGAATCAGCCGCAGGACCGACAGCTCGGGGCGGCGGCCCGTCGTGGCATCGGCGGGGCCCAGGCAGGTGACCTTGGGGGCGATGGACCCGTGAAAGCCGGCCGCGTCGCCCGGCATCGTGTGTCCGTCGGTCGTGGTGACCAGCACGTCCTTCACGAACAGGCGAATCTCAGCGACCGGTCCCGGCGAGACCGGGAACCCGCCCAGGAAGGCATCGCCCGTGGAGGTGAGCTCGAGACGGACGGGCGTCTCGGGCAGGGGCGGGATGACCGCGCCTGTCAGATCGCACAGCGTGCACGGCTCGCGGCCCTGCTGGGGCGGCGGAGCGTGAAAGACGGCGACCTGGGACAGCTTGAAGTCGACGCGCGACACCAGAGCCCCGGCCGCCGCGCGATCGATGTGCATCACCAGCAGCCCGTCGCCCGGTGGATCGCTCGAGCAAGCCATGGTCCCGGCGCCGAACGCCAGGAACGCGGCGGACACCACAATGGCTCTCACGCCGGTCATCGCACACACCCCTTCTGCCAGACCGAAACCCGGCGGCCCCACTCGACGGTGCCGGCCGCGGAGGTGGCCACCGCGCCGCCGCCGTTGCCGGCGAACCAGCGCAACACCCCTCCGGACGCGATCAGCAGGTCTTGCTTCCCGTCGCTGTCGACGTCCAGGTGGTCGGCGTCGATCGCGGCCGAGAGCCCGGTCAGGCTGCCGGTCAAGACCGGGGCGGCGAACGTCAGGTCGCCGCGCCCCTTCAGGAAGAGAAGATCCCCGCCCGCCAGGATCCAGAGATCCGGCTTGCAGTCGCCGTCGAAGTCGCCGGCCGTCATCGCGTCGATGCGGCTGCGGCGCGGAATCAGCGACAGCAAATCGACGCTGGCCGTCGCGTGCGTCCCGTAAGGCGCACCGATCTGGCCGCTGTTGCGAAACAGCTCCAGCGTGTCCCCGCACGCGGCGTTGCGCCGCAGCCCGACCGCCAGGTCGGGCAGGCCGTCCTGATCCAGGTCGGCGAGCGCCTGGTCGACCACGGTCACGCTCTGGTAGTCGCTGGGCACGGTCGACGTCGCGAACTGCGTGCCGTTACCGTTGTTCGTGAACGACAGGATGTCGAACGACTCGAGGACTCCGCGCGGGTTGGCGGTCAGCACCAGGTCGTCGAACCCGTCGCCGTCCAGGTCACCGCCGTTGAGGAGCCGCGAGGCCCGCAGCGCGGCGGCGGTGCTGATGCCGAGCGGGTGGTCGAGGTCGTAGCGCGCGGGCGCACCGTTCGCGCGGCGGATCCATTTGAGCGCGGCGCACTCGCCCTCGATGAAGGCGGCATCGGCGAAGCCGCTGTCATCGAGGTCGGCGGCCGCTACCTGGGACACGGGCGCAGCGCGCGGCGGGAATCGGACGGACGGTCCCAGCGTCCGGCTCTCGAATGGCGCCAGCATGAACCGATCTCCCTCGGGGGCGATCCCCAGCGCGTGCGGTGACGTCGGGTCGGTGGGGGTCCAGGTGAACCCGAGGCTGGGGGGATCGGACGGAGGGACGCCGCCCTGGCACTCCTGGCAGTCGGGCTTGTCGTTGCCGTTCTGGTCCGGACAGCCCAGGCCGACGGCGCACGCGCTCGATCCCGGCGCGCACGTGCCGGGATTGAACACACGATGCGTGTACGTCACGTGCGGCTGCGCCGTCGAGATCGATTTCGCGAAGAACGACCCCGCATAGCCCTGGGACGTGCTGATCAAGTTCATGCGGGCGTTGGGCGCAACGGCGGTGCCGACGAAGGGCGCATCGATGACGGCGTCGGCGGAGCCGAGATATCCGAACAGGACGTTGTGCAGGCCCGCGTTCTGCTTCTGCAGCGAGCCGCGCCAGGTGAACGACGAACCGCCCGAAACGAACACGTAGACGGGGCCGGGGTTGTTGTTCACCACCAAGGTGGCCTCCGGCTCGAGGAAGAACGAGCTGAAGTAGTAGGCGCCCGGTTGCGTGAGGGTGACGGTGGCGCGCGACTTGGCGTGGAAGACTCCGTATCCGCCCGGACCGATCGAGGTGGATTGTCCCGGCTCCAGGACGACGTTGCGCTGGGCGGTCGGAAACGTCACGTTCCAAATGGCCGCGGTCCTTACCCCCAAGTCGACGCTCTGATTGACGGCCCCGTCGACGACGACCTGACTCTGCTGAGACAGGACGCCGCTGGTATTCACGGAGCAGAAGACGTGGGCGCGGCTGCGGAGAAAGACGCCGGAGGCGCTCCACAGGTCCTTGACCTGCGTGGTCACGCCCAGCTCCGTCACCAGGAGGCCCACGTTGGCCGCAGAAGCACGCGTTTGGTCCGGCTCCAGCAAGCGCACGTCATCGGCGAGCTTCAGGCTCTCCGAGGCGGCCATGACCACCTGCTGCGGGTAGACGCCCGCCGGCAAGCGGATCGCGAACGACCCGGTGATCAGCGCCCCCGTCCTCGAGACGAGCTCCGCGTCCGGCGCCCGGTTGTTGCTACATGCAACGGCGAGCAACAGCATCGCCGTCGATCCCCAAGTCCCCGGGCGCCACGTCATCCCCTACCTCCTCGCGCGGCTGTGCAACGACCATCCGCGGCCGATGTCCTCGTGCCTCTATCGGCGAAATGAACAGCGCGAGTAATTTGGCGCAGGGACGCGTGCGGGATCAATACGACGAAATCGTCCAGGCGAGGCCAGCACGCCCCGGGAGCTGCGCAGATCTCGCTCATCTGCGCGTCCTCGGGTGGGTCCCGGATACGATGCAACGTCTCGCGCCGCCAGCAAGGCCCGCACCAGGCGTATACTGCGCCCCGATGGCGTCACCGTCGGAGCATCAGCTCGTCGTCTTCGCGCGCGAGGAGATCCGGACCGTGGCTTTGCCTCCTCTGGGCGAGCTGTCGATAGGCCGCGACCCCATCAGCGACGTCCACATCGACGATCCCGCCGTGTCGCGACGACACGCCGTCCTCCGGATTGGTGAGACGTTCGAGGTGGAGGATCTCGGCGGTCCGAACGGGACCTTCCTTCGCCACACCGGAGAGGCCGGTGCCGGCAACGACACCGTGCACGTGCAGATTCGCCAGCTTCTCCGCAAGACGGCGCCGCTGGCCGTGGGAGACTGCTTGCTGTTCGGATCGGCGTGCGTCGTCCTTCGTCGTGCTCCTCGCGTCGAAGTGGCCGATCTGGCCCCGGGGGTGGTGGTCCGCGATCCCGCGATGCAGACGCTGTACGCAGAGGCAGCCCGCGTGGCCCGCGCCAGCATCAACGTCTTGTTGCTGGGAGAGACGGGCGTCGGCAAGGAGGTCCTGGCCCGCGCCATCCACGCCCACTCGTCGCGCGCCGACGGGCCCTTCATCGGAATCAACTGCGCCGCGCTGGCCGAGTCCGTCCTGGAGAGCGAGCTCTTTGGCAGCGAGAAGGGCGCCTTCACGGGCGCCACGCAACGGGCGGGTCTGTTCGAGGCCGCCAACGGCGGCACGGTGTTTCTGGACGAGGTCGGGGAGATGCCGCTCGGGACGCAGGCCAAGCTGCTGCGCGTACTGGAGGAGCGCGTGGTCACCCGCCTCGGGGCGACGCGGCCGCGCCCCATCAACGTGCGGGTCGTGGCGGCCACCAACCGTGACGTCGAGATGGACAGTCGGCTCGGTCGCTTACGTCCCGATCTCTATTTCAGGTTGAACGGCGTGGCCCTTCTGATCCCGCCGCTGCGTGAACGACCACGCGAGATCGAAGCGCTGGCCCGCATGTTTCTGGCTGCCGTATGCCGGGACCTGGAGCGCGCGCCGCCCCCCATCCTCGCTGCGGCGACGCTGGACGTCCTGGGGCAGCATGCCTGGCCCGGCAACGTTCGCGAGCTGCGGAACGCCGTCGAGCGCGCCGCGGTGATGTGCACGGACAGCACCATCCTGCCCGAACATTTGCCTCCGTCGCTGCTCCTCGCGGTCCGGGCCGCCAAGGCAAAACCACCCACCGTCAACGGATCCGACGCCGCGCTCCCGGACCTCCCGACTGAAATGAAGGCGCTCGAACGGCGCAGAATCGTCGAGACGCTCGAGCGATGCGGCGGCAACCAGAGCGAGGCCGCGCGGCAGCTCGGCATGCCGCGCCGGACGCTCGTCTCCCGGATCAAGGAGCTCGGCCTCACCCGCCGCCTCGCGCCCGATGGCGTCGGGGAATGACCGGCAGGTTCGCGAAGGCTCTTGGAGCTCGTGCCCCCACCGTCTGGCTCGGGCCTTGGCAATCGCCGGCGCGACCCCACCCTGTCCGCAGGAAGGAGGACCGATGATGACAATGTCACGATTGTTCGCGATGTGTGGGCCGGTCGCTTTGCTGGGGGTGCTCGCCCCCGCGCCCGCCGCGCTGGCCCACAAGGACGCCGCCGATGCCCACGGGCCCGACGGCATGTTCAAGATGATGGACGCCAACGGCGATGGGAAGATCTCGCCACAGGAGCACGCTGACGCCGCCAAGAAGATGTTTACCAAGATGGACGCCAATGGTGACGGCAAGGTAACGGCGGCGGAGATGGACGCCTTTCATGACCACCTGGTGGCCAAGAAGATGCACGGCGACGCATCGAAGGAGACGCACAAGGCCGAGCACGGCGAGATGAGCTCGGACGACAAGATCAAGGTCATCGATACCGACCACGATGGCGTGGTCACCGCCGACGAGCACGCGGCTGGCTCGAAGAGCATGTTCGAGAAGATGGACACCGACCACGACGGCTTTCTCACCAAGGCCGAGGTCGAAGCGGGCCACGCCAAGCTGATGGGCAAGCCGGCCATGGGCGCTGGCTCGAAGTAGGAGAGAGACGAGGACAGCCGAAGCCCCGCGCGGAAAGATGCGGCGAGCCCCCAAGGTCCGCCGCACGCGCCGCCGCCTCGCGAGTATCGTGCTGTCGCGCACAGTGCCTCATCGTTAGTCTCGTCGACGGTTGCACCAGCGGTCGACCCGCGGAACAATGTGCGCCATGGGTCATCGGAAGGCGAATCCTCTGGGCCTCGGATACCAGTCGCTCAGCCTGTCGATGCCGAGCCAACCCTCCGTCCTCTCGAGGGGAAGTACGATCACCCCGCCGTCGCTGACCGAAGGCCAGCTTCGGCTGCACCTGGAGGGGCTGCCGTTCCCGGCGGATTTCCAGCTCCGGTCGTCGCTGGTCCTGAAGAGTGACCCGACGTTCGTCGCCTTCAAGCGGCAGGTGCTGGAGGCGCAGATCCGGTGGGCGCGCAGCCGCGGGCGCGTGTTCACACCGACGATCGCGGACGCACTGCTCGACAAAGTCGAGCACGGTCAAAAGATGAAGAAGGCCGCGGCGGCTGCGTGCCGCGAGCTGCTGGCGGCGGCCCGCGCGGCGCTCGACCCTCCTGGGAGCAAGCACAGCTCGTTGCGCGCCCTGTCTGGATACAGGTCAGTGGAGCGCGAGCAGGACCTTTGGGACGGGTACTTCGAGCAGTACTACGTCGCGACCTGGGGCGCCCGCGCCAAGCTCGTGGATGGCCTGCATTCCGAGGCGGCGGTTCAATTGACCGTCAACTACGTGTCGGATCGCAAGGCAGCGCCCGGCTACGGCAATCACAGCGCAGGCATCGCGATGGACTTCGCTACCACCGTCGGCAAGATCACCTACGGCGCGAGCATGTCGCAGAAGCCCGGCTGGAAGAAGACGCCGTTCTTCCATTGGCTCCAGGAGCACGCCAGCGAGTTCGAGTTTCGGCCCTACGTCAAGGAGCCCTGGCACTGGGAATACAAACCGTGAGCCTGAAACGTTCCCGCGGCCTAGTGGGTTGCGCCGTGGTCGCTTGCCTCGTGGCGGGCGTCCTCGGCTGGGCCCGGGCGGAGGCACCTCGCCCGAACGATGCCGCCGGGGCCTCACCAGAGCCGGGGTTCTGGTCGATCCTGGTGAAGCCCAACGCAAAGTGGATCCTGAAGGACACCACCAGCAAGGCCAAGGACAAGGACCGGGACAAGGTCGTGGTCGAGACCCACGATGTCCGGACGGTGGGCTCGGCTCGCGTGGCCAGGTTGACCTGGACCCATGTGACCCGCGACGACAGAAGCCCACTCGACCAGTGCGGCTTCGGATGCCCCCGGCGGGTGGCCGTCACCAGCGCCGGGGTGTACTTCCTCGATGAGGACGCCTCCGATGCGCAGATCCTCAAACGCGTCCAGCGTTCGCCCGATCGTTCGGAGCCTCCTCGCCCGTACAAAGGCACGAAGAAGAACCAAGGGCGTTACCTGACCTTCGACGGAGCACGGGCCTGCATCGGCGAGGGGCCGATTCCAGGCGAAGCCTCGGACTGCGAGGACACGTGCTTCGCGGAAGTATGTGTCTCGGCGAAGGACGGTGTGGTCGAGCTGTCAGGCACCTGGGCACCCGATTACGGCATCTTCGCGCAGGACGGGGTGGAGGCGGCCGCGAAATAGGGATCAGCCGACTAGCTGCGGCCTTCGGACGTCGGAAGCGGCGGACCGCGAAAGGTTCGCCGCACGCGCAGCCGCCAGGCGCCGAAGAGCAAGACCGTCATCGCCACCGTCACCCACAGCGCCTTCTCGTTCGGCGGCTGCACGCCGATCCACACGAGCAACGCCACGCCCGCGATCGCCACCGCGCCGAGGACGCGATAGGCGCGCGCGCCGAGATCGAACGGGCCCATCCGCGTCCAGGTTCGGCCGAGCGCCCGCAGCCCCACGAGCGTCGGCATCACGTACGACAGATACAAGAAGACCACGCAGGCGGCTGTCAGCGTCGAGTAGACGGGCGCGTACGCCGCGGACGCGAGGGCGAGCCCCGCCGTCGTCCAGATCGCGACGACCGGGGTCTGACGTCGCGGCGACACCCGGCTGACCACGCGCGACCAGGGCAGACCGCCGTCGCGCGCGAAGGCGTACATCATCCGCGACGTCGACGTCATGCAGGCCAGCCCGCACAGATAGTTGGCGACCACGATGGCCGCCCACAGCGCCACGCCCGCCCGCCCCGGCGCCACGCGCTTCATGAGCCACGCGAAGACGTCTGTCCCTTGGCGGGCCGCCTCGCCGACGTCGGGCATCGCCACCACGAACGACGCGACCATCACCCAGCCCACCAGCCCCGACAGATAGACCGATCGCAACATCCCCTTCGGCACGTTGCGCGCCGCCTGCACGGTCTCCTCCGAGGTGTGCGCCGACGCGTCGAAGCCGGTGATGGTGTAGACGGGCCACATCAGCGCGAGCAGCGCCATCGCGAACAAGCCGTCACGCGCCGGCCACACGCCGCCGCCCGCCGGACCGCTCAGGTTCTCGAACCGGAACAGCCGCGCCAGGTCCAGCCCTGGTCCCGGCGCGGCGCGCACCATCACGAACGCCAGCAGCAGCGTGACGGCGAAGATCAGGTAGCCGCTGAAGTCGGTCAGCAACGTCGTCACGCGGATGCCGAAGTGATTGAAGAGGGCGTGCGACGCGACGATGAGCGCGACGCCGGCCATCTGGTGCCCGAGGCCGAGCTTCGTTGGATCCAGCCCCCACAGCGGCCCGATGAAGTTCACGAACAGCCCGTAGGCGCCGACGTTCACGGCGGCGGTGACGAACACCAACCCGGCCAGGTTGAACCACGCCGTGGCCCAGCCCCACCCCCGCCCACCCAGGATCGCGCTCCAGTGGTAAAGGCCACCGGCCGTCGGGAACGCGGAGGCCACCTGCGCCATGCACAGCGCGACCACCAGCGAGAACGCGACGCCGAGCGGCCAGACCACGCCGGCCGCTGCGCCGCCCACCGCGCTAAGACCGAGCTGCAACGACGTGATTCCGCCCGCCAGGATGCAGATCGTCGAGAACGAGATCGCGAAGTTCGAGAAGGCGGACATGCGCCGTCGCAGCTCCTGGACGTAGCCCATCCGCCGGAGCTGCTCGACGTCGGCGGCCGTGTCGCGGTGCCCCTCTCCGCCGCCTTCCGCCGTCATCGTCGCCTCACTCCGGCGTGTGGACGCAGGCCTCGATGTTGTGGCCGTCGAAGTCCTTCACGAAGGCGCCGTAATAGTCCTTGTGATAGTGCGGGCGCATCCCTGGCGGCCCGTTGTCCGTCCCTCCCGCCGCGACAGCCGCCTTGTAGAAGGCGTCGACGGCGGCGCGGTTCGGGGCCGCGAACGCGATGTGGACGTGCGGCTTCTGCGGCGTGCCCTCGTGCACCCAGAAGTCGGGCTTGGGCGGGACCCCCATTCCGAACACGATGGCGCCTCCGGTGAACTCGGGAGGGACCTCCATCAAGACCTTGTAGCCGAGGGGCGCGAGCGCCGCCTCGTAGAACTTCCGACTTCTCTTGCCGTCGCTGACGCTGACTCCGGTGTGGTCGATCATCGGTCCCTCCTCTGGTCGTCGGCCGCCAAGGGGCAGCCGTCGCGGCCGAGCATACGCGAGCGCGCCTACAGCCGCCCCCAGCCTCCCCCGATGTGTGGCTTTTCGTCTACCGTCGACACCCGACACCGTCGCGTGACCGAAAGGTCACCGAAAATAAATCGCAAAGGGAATTCCAGAACCGGCGTATCATGGCCGATACATTCCGTAGGGCGCCTTTCTATTTTTGAGCCCGCCTCCGTTGAGCCCTCCCCCTCCCCCAACGCGCAGGAACGAATGAAGCCCCTTCTGCACGCCGCCCCGATCATCCTCCACGACGATCACGACGTCGGTCAGCGCGCGGAGATCGCTCGCCTTCGAGAGGAGGTGTACCTCCTCGAGACGCTGATGGACCACATCCCCGACAGCATCTACTTCAAGGATCGCAGCAGCCGCTTCACCCGCATCAACAAGGCCGCCGCCGCCTCTTACGGCCTGTCGGACCCCAACCAGGCCGTCGGCCGCTCCGACTTCGACTACTTCACCGACGAGCACGCCACCCAGGCGTACCGCGACGAGCAGGAGATCGTGCGCACCGGCTTGCCCCTCGTGAACGTGGAGGAAAAGGAGACCCGGGCCGACGGCGACGACCGGTGGGTTTCGACGACCAAGATGCCCCTGCGCGACACGGAGGGCCGCATCATCGGGACGTTCGGGGTGTCGCGCGACATCACCCAGCGCAAGCACTTCGAGGAGCAGCTCGAGCGTCAAGCCTTCTTCGATCCGCTGACGCAGATGCCGAACCGGGCCCTCTTCATGAACCGGTTGCAGCACCTGTTCCACCGGGCGCGTCGCTCTCCGGACGGGACCGGCGGCCTGTTCGCCGTGCTGTATCTGGACGTGGATCGTTTCAAGGGCATCAACGACGGCCTCGGCCATCAAGCGGGCGACGAGCTGCTGCAGGAGGTGGCGCGGCGGCTGGAGAAGTGCATCCGCCCGAGCGACACGCTGGCTCGCCTGGGCGGCGACGAGTTCGTCGCGCTCCTCGAGGACATTCACAGCGAGGTCGACGCGACCCGGGTCGCCGATCGCATCAACAAGGACCTGGCCACGCCGTTCGTGCTGAACGACCAGGAGGTCTACGCCACCGTCAGCGTGGGCATCGCGCTGTCGAGCTCGCGCTACGAGCGCCCCGAGGACATGCTGCGCGACGCAGACACCGCGATGTATCGGGCCAAGGCCAACGGGCGCTCGCGCCACCAGGTCTTCGACATCGACATGCATCAGCGGGCCGTGTCCCTGCTGAAGCTGGAGACCGACCTTCGCCGCGCCATCGAGCGCGGCGAGCTGATGGCCTACTACCAGCCCATCGTCGAGCTCGAGACCCAGACGCTGCGCGGGTTCGAGGCGCTCGCCCGCTGGCGCCACCCCACGCGCGGGATGGTCATGCCCGACGTGTTCATCCCCGTCGCCGAAGAGACCGGACTGATCGGCTCCATCGGCGACTGGATGCTGGCCGAGGCCTGCCGGCAGATGCGGGCCTGGCAGCTCCGATACCCGCGCGACCCGCAGCTGCACATCAGCGTCAACGTGTCGACGCGCCAGCTGGCGCAGGCCAACGTTCCCGAGCAGGTGCGCCGGATCCTGAACGAGACCGGGCTCGATCCCTCGTCGCTGACGCTCGAGATCACCGAGAGCGCGCTGATGCAGAACCTCACCACCAGCGCGCTCGTCATGCAGAAGCTGCATGCGATGTCGGTGCGCCTGCACATCGACGACTTCGGCACCGGCTACTCGTCGCTGTCGTATCTGCAGAACTTCCCGATCCACACCTTGAAGGTGGACAAGTCCTTCGTGACCCGGATGGGCGACACGCCCAACCAGGGCGAGATCGTGCGCGCGATCGTCTCCCTGGCCCAGAACCTGGGCATGGAAGTGACCGCCGAAGGTGTGGAGACGGCCCACCAGGCGGCCACGCTCCAGGGCCTCAACTGCACCAGCGCCCAAGGCTTCCTGTTCTCGCGACCGGTGCCGCCCGAGGAAGCCGAGCAGATCATCGCCCGCGGGATCCCGCTGCCGGCGCCCTGAGCTGTGTCCTCGACCGCTGGCCTCGCCCCCGCGTTCGACTGGACGTCGTCGAGTGATCCATTATCACCAGCGCGATTGCGCCTCGGCACCGGGTCGGCTCCGGCGTGGCGTAGCCACCGACCGCCATCATGCCCTCCCCCGACCGCCCGCAGCTCGATCCCCCCCGCCCGCAACGCGTTCCCCGGATTCTCCGCCGGGGGATGGCCCTCGTGGCTCTTCTCGTGATCGCCGCTTATGGCGGGATCCTGATCTGGTTCCGCGCGAACGAAGACGCGATCCTGTTTCATCCGGTTCGGGGGAAGCTCGCGGCGCCTCCTGCCCGTCTGGACCTCGACAGCCGGGACGTGGCGCTTCAGAGCGACGACGGCACGCCGCTCGTGGCGCGGCTGATCCCGCCACCCGTTGGTCGATTGACCGCGACCAACGCCACCGCGGGTTGGATCCTCTACCTTCATGGCGCCGGCGGCAACGTCGGGGTCCTGGGATACAACGAAGCGTGGGCCAAGTTTCGCCGTCTGGGTCTGGGGGTGCTGGCCGTCGACTATCGAGGCTTCGGCCAAAGCGGCGGCCAGCCCTCGGAGGCCGGGCTATACCGTGACGCGACGGCGGCCTATGCCTACCTGACCGGCCGGCTCGGCGTCTCCGCCTCCCGGATCGTCATCTACGGCTACTCGCTCGGCTCCGCTGTGGCCATCGACCTCGCCAGGCGCGTGCCCGCCGCCGGCCTGATCGTCGAGGGCGCCCTGCTCTCCGTCCCAGCGCGCGGCGCGGAGCTCTACCCCTTCTTGCCCGTGGCGTGGCTGGCTCGCAATCGATTCGCCTCCGTAGAGAAGGTGGCGACCGTGAGCATGCCAAAGCTCTTCATCCACGCGCGCGAGGACACCGACGTCCCCATCGCGCACGGACGCAGGCTGTTCGAGCTGGCGACAGCCCCCAAGTACTTTCGGGACGTCGCCGGTGGTCATCGGACCGCCCACCAGGTCGATCCCGGCTTCTTCGTGGCCGTCGCGCGGTTCGTGGCGGAGCTCGGCGTGCCTCTGATTGACACGAATCCAACCGAGCCCTCGGGCGCCTCTCGTCCCTGATCGTCCGGGATCGCGAGGGCCCGCGTCAGGGGCGGTCGCGCGAGGCAGCGGCGGGCGCCAAGCCGCGCGGCGGCGGGGGGACACCAGGCGCGGCCGGCGCGGCCGCAGGCGCCGGTGACGGCGGCCGCGCCACGCCCGCCGCCGCGTAGACCTCGGCCTCGTCGAGGCTCTCGCGCGCGAGGAGCTGAGTCACGATGGCGTCGAGCTTGGGGCGGTTCTCGCGAATGAGACGGCGCGCCTCGGCGAAGCACTCGTCGGTGATGCGGCGGACCTCCTCGTCGACGGCGTCGAGCAAGCCGTCCGACACCCCCGCCATCCGCGGGTCACCCTCGTTGGGCAGCACCGACAGCGTGCCGATGCGCTCGGACATGCCCCAGCGCCCGACCATCGAGCGCGCGACCCGACTGACCACCTCGAGATCGCTCTCCGAGCCGGTCGTGACCACCTCGAAGATCTCCCGCTCGGCGGCCATGCCGCCCAGGGCGCCGATGATGCGCCCGCGCAGATAGTTGGCGTCGTAGCCATAGCGATCAGAGTCGGGCGTGGACAGCGTCACGCCCAGCGCACGACCTCGTGGGACGATCGAGACCTTGCGGACGGGATCGGCGCCCGGCTGGATGATCCCCAAGAGCGCGTGGCCGGCCTCGTGATAGGCGGTCCGGCGCCGCTCCGGCTCGGGGATCACGACGTTGCGCGCGGCCCCGAGCTGGACCTTCTCCAGCGCGTCGAGCAGCTCGCGCTGGTGGACCGCATCGAGCTGGCGGCGCGCGGCCAGCAGCGCCGCCTCGTTGATCAGGTTCGCCAGATCGGCGCCGGTCATCCCCGGCGTGGCCGAGGCGAGCTTCTCGAGGTCGACGTCGGCCGCGCGCGGCACCTGGCGCGCGTGAACCTTGAGGATCTCGACGCGTCCCTTGTGGTCGGGCGGATGAACCGTGATCTGCCGGTCGAACCGCCCCGGCCGCAGCAGCGCCGGGTCGAGCACGTCCGGGCGGTTGGTGGCCGCCAGCACCACCACCCCCTCGTGCCCCGAGAACCCGTCCATCTCGGTCAGGATCTGATTCAGCGTCTGCTCGCGCTCGTCGTGGCCGCCGAACGAGCGCGGGCCACCACGCGCCCGCCCGATGGTGTCGATCTCGTCGATGAAGATGATCGAGGGCGCCACCTTGCGGGCCTCCGTGAACAGCTCGCGCACGCGGCTCGCGCCCACGCCCACGATCATCTCGATGAACTCCGAGGCGCTGGCGCTGAAGAACGGCACCTTGGCCTCGCCCGCCGTCGCGCGCGCGAGCAAGGTCTTGCCCGTGCCCGGCGGCCCCGACAGCAGCAGCCCCTTGGGCGCGCGGGCTCCCAGACGCCGGTACTTCTCGGGGTCCTTCAGGAAGTCGACCACCTCGTTGATCTCGGCCCGCACCTCGTCGATGCCGGCCACGTCCTGGAACGTCACGCGCACCGTCTCGGGGTCGACCCGCTTCTGCCGACCGCCGAGCAGACCGCCCAGGCCCCCCGACATCGCGCTCTGCTGGCGTCGGAGCATCCAGATCCAGAAGCCCAGGAACAGCAACGTTGGCGCGAAGGAGATGAGGAGGTTGGCCAGAAAGCCGCGCTGAGGAACGAGCGGCGTGGCCCGCACCGTGGCGCCGCCGGTCGTCAGCTCGCCGAGCAGATCGTCACGCGCGAAGGTGGGTCGCTCGGTCGTGAACTGCTGGTAGGTCTTGTCGGCGTTGGCCCCCGGTTTGTCCGGGTTGTTGGGCACGGGCGCCGGGTTCTTCAGCTCGCCTTCGATCGAGTCGCCGCGCGCGAACACACCGGCCACGTTCTTCTTGGCGACCTGGGTCTTGAGCTCCGTGTACGGGACGACGACCTGCGGTCCGGCCAGGCGATCTTGCGCCGTGAGCACGCCAAAGATGACGGCGTAGCCGATGAGCCCGACGATGATCGCCTTCCAGCGCGAGCGCGGCTTGGGCGGCTGGCCGTCGGGCAGGCCCTCGGTGCGCCAGGGCCGCGGCGGGTGCGGCGGCGAAGGCCCAGACGACGAGGCCGGCCGAGGCGCCGAAGACGGCGAGGCCGCCGAAGACGGCGAGGCCGGTCGGCCCGCTCGGGGCGGGGACGAGGTCGCGTTCGAATCTTGATCGGTCATCGTGACGGCAAATCTAGCCCCTGATCGCCGGCTGCGCCGCCGCGGCCCGGCGAGAGGCCAAGGTCGCGTTGCCGACCCTCCGGGCGGGTGCTAGGGACGGACCATGCCAAGCGTGAAGGTAGGGACGGAGAACAGCGGGTCGATCGAGCTTCACTACGAGGACTACGGCGCCGGCAAGCCCGTGGTCTTGATCCACGGCTGGCCCCTCAGCGGGCGCGCCTGGGAACCACAGGTGCCGGCGCTCGTCGAGGCGGGCTTCCGGGTGGTCGTCTACGATCGGCGCGGCTTCGGAAAGTCGTCGCAGCCTTGGGGCGGCTACGACTACGACACCTTCGCGTCCGATCTGGACGCGCTCATGCGTCACCTGGATCTGCGAGACGCGACGCTGGTCGGGTTCTCGATGGGCGGCGGCGAGGTCGTCCGCTACCTGGCCCGTTACGGGAAGGCGCGCGTGGCGAAGGCCGTGCTGGCGGGCGCTGTGCCGCCGTATCTCTACAAAGCGAAGGACAACCCGGAGGGCGGCCTCGACGACGCTGGCATCGCCGGCTTCGAAGCGGCGGTGAAGAACGACCGCGCCGCCTTCCTCGAGGACTTCACGAAGATGTTCTTCAGCGCCAACGGCGTGCTGAAGGTCAGCGAGGCCCTGCGCCGGTACGCGGCCCGCATCGGGTCGCTCGCCTCTCCGAAGGGCACCCTCGACTGCATCGCGGCCTTCGGACGCACCGACTTCCGCGCCGATCTGAAGAAGATCGACGTCCCCACCCTGGTCATCCACGGCGACGCCGACGCCATCGTCCCCTTCGAGGTGAGCGGCAAGCGCTCCGCCGCCGCGATCCCCGGCGCCAAGCTGGTCGTCATCAAGGACGGCCCCCACGGCCTCAACGCCTCGCACACCGCCGAGTTCAACGCCGCCCTGCTCGAGTTCCTGCGCGCCTGAAAGGCCGGCCGTCGTCGCTGTGAGCCGACGGATCGTGAGGCGTGCCGATCACCGGGCGTTCCTCTTCGGTGACGCTCGCGCCAGAGCGGCAAAACGCGAGAACCGATGCATTTAGTGATCCGCGTCAACGCCTTCTCCGATGGCCGTCGTTACCATGCGCTCGCCGCAACAGGCGTGGCGAACTGGTCTCCACGCCCCTGGCGGTACTACCAGAGTGGAGGACCCATGACGTCCATGATCAAAGGGCTCTTTTCGGCCAAGGCTCGCCGGGCGACCTTGGCGACGGCGCTGCTCTTGACCTCGGCCAGCGCCTCGACCGCCAAGGCAGCGACGGTCACCGTGAGCAGCACCTGCACGTTCGCCAAAGCGGTGAAGACCCTCAACGTTCGATCCAACCAAACACCCTGTACCCACACGGGGACCTACGGAACAAGCGACACCGTCGTAGTCCCCACCGGAACCTTCAATATCGACACGGGCGTCGACATTACGCGCAGCATGACCATCCATGGCGCCGGCAAATACAACGCTCATTTGCAGGCCACCTCCGGGATATCGAACATCTCACAATATGCCATTCAAGTCGCCAACCCGAGCATCGTCGTGAAGATCGACAACCTGAGTCTCTACGGCGACCAGGCCGTGATCGGCATCCTGGTCAACGCCGAAAATGACACGAACTTGACCGACAACAACCTGGAGCTCAACCAGGTCATTGTCTCGTCCTTTGGCGACAGCGGCGTCCGAAACGAGGGTGGTCGTGTCTTGGTGCAGAATTCGACAATCGAGTTGAACACGGGGGTATTCGGCGGGGGCGTCGCCAACACCAACGTGATTAATGACAACGGCACTTGGGGGGTCGGCTCGTTGGTCGTGAAGTACTCCTCTATATCGCTCAACTCGGCCGACGCCTACGGCGGCGGCATCTACAACACGGGGAAGTTGGATTTCAGGAGCTCCTCTCTGGGACAGAACTACGCTGGGACTGACGGCGGCGGCATCTTCATGGCGACAACGGTCAACAACGCTTCCTGCAGCGTGAGCCGCGACACTCCGGCCGCGCCGCAGTCGAGCATCGACTACAACAGCAGCCCGGGAGCCAGCATCATTTCGACCACTATTTATTGCGACATGCATACGACGACGGGAACTGGCAACTCCTCCCCCTACTGTTCCGGCAACGTCAGCGCCTGTCCCCAGTAGAAGGGAACAATCGCCGCTCTCCAGCTCGTCACCACGAGCGGTAGGACGGGCTCGGCGCCTGGCCGAGCCCGTCTGGGCACTACACCTGGCGGCTCGCCGCCACGATGGTTCGGGCGATCGCCCGAGCGTCGTGGCCGATCTGATTCAGCATCCCGCGCGTCGAGATGCGGAAGCCGCAGAGGTGCAGGCCAGCCCGGGGCTGAGTAGCGCCGTCGGCGGTGA
>Ga0207694_10001681_pt1 | contig 18544 bp, 14 predicted proteins | sample KBSC34metaG_FD_184353 | JGI IMG/M metagenome (GOLD analysis project Ga0207694, IMG submission 184353) | Corn rhizosphere microbial communities from Kellogg Biological Station, Michigan, USA - KBS C3-4 metaG (SPAdes) (version 2) | ecosystem: Host-associated > Plants > Roots > Rhizosphere > Soil... | reverse complement strand
CGGCGGATGGTAAGACATCGGATACATTGGACCTCATAAGGCTCCATACATAAAGCTGTATACCTATTATGGCCCAATATATTGATCTTTACAAGGCGCCTGAGCTGGCCAGGGGATGCGGATCTTTGGCAACAACAACGCAAGCCAGCTAGCCCTGTGTCTCAAGGCGGCTCCGCAGTTTCTGCTTTCAGATCAGGAGGCGACAACCATCATTCTCGAGCAGGTAAATACCATCCGAGCACACTGGGACGACATCTGCGATGAGGCGAAATTATCAGCAGCAGACCGTGCGCTCCTGTACGGCCGACATTTCTCAATCCATTCGCGTTCTATGATGCCCCTCAAGAAATCAGATCAGCCCGCCAACTCTGAAACTCTAAACCGGCTAAGGTGTCTGGACAACTGGATCGCTGGCAGTCAATGACTCCTCAACCCAGCATCAAAACACGGAAGGTTGCCGAGCGTCTTCTGAGCGAGAGCTGTGCAAGAGTGCGCATTGAACGGCCGCGCCAAAGTCAAGGCCGCCCGGGACGCAACCTATATAAGGATAGAGGGATTCTCTTCGACAGCCCGCCTTGCGCGTTGGGCTGTGACTCGGTTCCAATGCGGCATCGTTGAGCAATCGCCGTCCTGCTCAAAGAGGTGTCACGACGGCTCCGCCGATGTCCGTCTGTCCGCAGGCTGAGTTGATCAGCATCAACGTCGTCTGCCCGGTGCAGACAACGGTAGCACTGGTGAAGGCGACCCTATTGCCGATTAAGGAGAGCGTCACGCCGGTCAAGGCTCCGGGTTGGGGACGCAAAGATCTCACTCGCCTGGGCGATTCGTCAGTCAGAATTTGCAGCCACGACGGCAACAGGGTGGTTTCATCTGAGAAGTCCCGATTCTCAGACGTAATGCTGGATCAGAGTCGTCAGCGGTATTCTTCTCCAAACAGTCAATCGATTCAGTGAGCTTACGAGAAAACCATGTTCCCAGGTTCCCGTAAGCTGGAAATTGAAATCAGGGCCAGAATGGTACGATGCTCCCTAAACGGGGGCGGCACAAGATGGCAAAAAAGAGCGAACGCAGGCCGGTAGTCGGGTCGCTCTTGACATTTATCAGCAGTCGATACGGAAGAACGTCGCAGAGCTCATGCAGATGTTTTCAACACCTGATTGGGAATTGATCGTCTAAGTCGTCAATCAAAACGAAGTGCTTGGGGCGGAGTATGGATATCGGCTATTAAGAGCAAGTAGATCGGGATATGGGTTCGGTCTCGAGTGGTGGTCAGTGGAGCTGCGATCCCGCACGAATGAGAATGCACAAGCTATTTGAGCATTTGCGTGGTCGGCTGCAACCATGCCGTGGCGAAATCTGTAATAGAAGGAAACAGCGTGGTCAGCAACCCAAAGAGTGGCCCAACCCCGAATGTAACCAGGTGCAGCCAGAATCTGCTGTCCAATTCGCCTGGTTCGGTGTTTGTGATGTGGCTGAGCGTGGCGTCGCGATGCATTCCAGCGAAAACGGCAAACACCGTCACACCAGATATCGAAAATACTGCTAGGAACAGCGCGCCCAGAATCGGCAATGGATTGAAGGGGTAGCTTGAGACAGCGAACGTGACGGACACAAAAAGAAACAGCGCACTCAGAACAACAGTGCGAACTCGGCCCAGCACGTTCTGTATGTACGCCAAGTAAAGTAGCGACACGAATTCTTCCGCCGCTTGTAGAACGAGTGATACGGACCTCTGTGCGGAGTCATCGACCGATTCGCCTGCGTAGATCCCTTTGTCACCAGGGTTAGGTTTTAAGATTAGCGACGCGGTTTCGCGTTGCCACGCAGGGATGAGGACATTCTTTATGACCGATGCCGTGGTTTCCGCCAATTTCAGCTGGAAGTCACGTAAAGGGCAGAGATCTCTCACCCGATCTTCCAGGTTTATATACCATTTGATAACGGCAGCTTTTTGGGCTTGGCATTCCCGTATTTTTATTAGTGTTTCTTGCTTTTGAGAGGCACTCACCGATGACGATGCAGTCTCCGCGTCCAACAAGTGCTCTAAATGGCTTAGGCTCTCGACTTGCCGAGACAGGTGTCGATAGCGTTCTTCCAACGTAACGCCGCTAACGGACCAGACCGAGCCCCAGGATAACCCTTTAAGTGAGGCAAGCGTGCGCCGCAACGGCAATCGATCCAAGTGAATCAACAATTGGCGAACGTTTTTCCAGACAGTCCACAACTGCAAAGCGTTTGCGAGAATCATCGACGTGGATAAGCTGAGACCCAAAAAGATCATGGTCCCGAACGGCCGCTCACCCAGAGTTCGGACAGTGAAGTCGTGCAGGGCCACACGGAATAGACCCACAGTCGCAAGGAAGATGATAAGTAGGCTCGATAGATAGCTAACCCCAGCCGGGCTGGCCGCTCTCTCGACCGGAAGGGCACCCTTCTCTCGAGAAAACATCGGCAAGCCGGGAAGCGATGTCGCCTCGGGCAATAGAGGACGATCCTCGCCGAATAGGGCGAGACCTCGCAGTGCAAACCAGAACCACATGTAGAGCCCGGCAATTAGAAGCAACTCCGGGATTAATGGTGAGACGCCGCTGAGCAGATGAGTACTTCGCCAATACGTGGGAATTCTGTTGGCGGTAATCAGCATGCTTGCTAGCCGCAAGTGAAACGCAAGAAGCACCGCAAAGAGAACGATCCCACAGGCACCCATAATGATTTGCGATCTCGCAGTATTACTTGGCAAGGGGGAGCATACTGCGACAGGCAGTCGGCAGTTCTCTCGAAAAGCTAGGAGTGCAACCACGATGTTGGAGGATGCCCAAGTCGCGAGCGAGATTCGCGTCGGATTCTGAAGGCCCGATGACAGCACTCCGGCGTGCAGTGCGGTTACAGCAGTAGCCAGTGCAGGCAGTAAGCTTCCAAGGGCGATCAAGCCTGAATGTTGAGCATTTGGAATGGGAGCAAATTGGGCGAAGCGGAAGAATGCTGGTAAAGGAACCATTGATCCACGTCGGCAGCAAAGTAAATGGATCACGCTCCACAACGTACATCCGATCAGTAGTAAGATGTATTCCGTCGGGAGGCGCAAAGGGTGATCGTCTCCATTATTGACTGGCGGATCATGCCGGCCAGAAGCGCTCTTCAATACCTCGCTCGGGGAACTTCCAAGAAGCGTATTGGAATTGAGAATGGCGACCGGCCAGAAGTCGTGCTGGCCAATAACAGAAACCCAGGTAGCCGGCTGCTCGTTGGCAATTGATCCGCGAGAGTCCAGTGCCCATGACGGAGGCGCATAATTCGCGATTGGTATGCGGGAATCATACGCTGGTTCATTCCGAAACAAATCGCGTGCAGCAATGTATAGACCATTAACGACATCCTCTCCGAAAACTCGATAGCTCCCTGTGTTGCCGTTGAGCATCGTTGATGTCCAACTCTGCTGCGATGTGAGGAGAGGGTAGGTCGACAGAGTCATCACTCCACGCAGAGACGAGCCTTCATCGCCGCGCGAGAACAGCAGATCGGCTCCGTCGAGCACAATGCGGGCGTGAGGATAAGCTCGCTTCAAAAACTTTGTGAGAAAGATCTGGTCCAACGAGTTCGTGCTGCTCACAACCACGAAGTCGATTTCCTTTTCTTTAAGGACGTGCGTGATCCCCAGCAGGATTGACTCCTGAGCAAGCGGCGTCAGTTGGCCGCCATAGCTGCGAACCGTATCATGATGGCTACTGTCGGTTTCGCTAAGGTCTCCTCTCAAAGTGGTGGACGCGGTGTTCCCGTCCATCTGCTTACCGGCGTTAAAGATGGATTGCCTCTGGTACGCCGTACGGAGTGTAGCGATGTCGCGGGGATAATAGAGATAGATAGCGCCACCAGTAGAGCTGTCGTAGCAAATTGAATCCTTCTCTTCCTGCCTTCGGCCAAATGCAGTTTCATCCTCCGAAACCATTGCCACGTGGTCTAGAGGATATCCCTGCAGAGTGAGATATCGGCAGAAGCGATCGAGCATCAGGGAGTCGCCCTCCATGGAGGTCTGGAACAAGGGGACTATGCCCTTAAACCAGGCGATACTCGAATCTGAGGACACGCTGCCACTCGAGACGATTGCCTTCGAGATGTCGAAGGAGATTTGCCCGGAGTTTTGCAGTGCTGCAGCGAGCGAGGGTAGCGAGCCTGAGAAAGTCGGCCCAAGGACACGAAGTTCGCGTCCAGACAGACCTCCCAGGGAATCAATCCACCCGAGTGCATTTTGAAACTCATCGCGATCAATGCCCCCTGTAGGCTGCTCGGTTACAACGAGTACGACCAAACCACCTTTGTATGGTGAGTCGTCCGATTTTGAGATCAGATTCCGGCGAAACACAATTACGCCCGGTTGTTGTCGCTGGACCCGCTGAGCTTCTTCCGCGTTGTGCTGGTCGTTGAACGAGGAATACTCCTTGTAGTTGTCGCCCCAGGGGAACCACGAAGAATCGTATGCATAGTTGTCATCTTGGGCCGCCTGCTGAATGGCCTCTATGACTCGATCAAACATCAAGGGAAGATGGGTGGAAATGGGATCTGGAGCTGTGGCGATAACGAATTGCACACGACCTACGAACGACGGACTCGACCTTTCCGGCGGTTCGCCCGATGGATAGCACGAAGCAGGAAGTCGCCAGTCTCTCCCGCTCGTTTGAGTGACGTAGGGTTGGAGTCGGCTTTGGATCTCCGCGCAGCCGCTGTTCGGAGTTCCCGGGATTCCCGACCCGCTCACAGTCGAACCAGTGACTTTGGCTTTAGTTTCAGGCGTATTCGATGAGTTCGCACCTTCTCGTGGAAGATTCGACACACCGAGTATCGTTAGGAAGACTGCCGCGATGATAAGGCCTACGTTGTTCTTCATGACCACCCACAATGGCGAGGCACTAGAGCTTGCACATAGGCGGGGTTCCGCCACTCCCCCATAGCATTCGGTACAGCGGATTCCTGAGTCGCCCGAACAGGTTACGACATGCGATGACTTGGACCGGGTCGGATACTCTTGTCCTCACGGCCTGACTTGGCTAAATGCATGGTGATGCACTCGAGGTAATCGTTTCATTTCCTAACTGAATGCTCACACTAGCTTGAGAGCCGCTAGTTCACGGCACAGCCGAAGATCCAAGGGGAAGTTCTTCTAACTCGATCACCGTCAGAATCGGCCGCTCATGAACGCGGCACTCCAGGCTCCTTTCACATCGGGAGCATTTCCCGGGAATGCCACCACTGGAGGTACTGGAGCCACCGTAGAGCTCGGTAAATAGTCGCCGTGCCCGTAGTTCCAACTATCTGGTATTTGCCATCCCGGTTGCAGGTTGGGCGTATAGGGAATGCAGGGTCCCTCTCGCCCTAAGGCTTCGTGCACGTACGGTACGCCACGAGATAGAAGACCGCCGATGAAGTTACCCGCGGGGAAGGCCCATTTGAGCACCTCGTCCTCACGAGAGGCAAGGATTGAAATGCTCTTGATCTTTTTCGCAGCCGTCGAGTACTCGGCGGAGAGGCAATTGTTGTCTATTGCTCCTGCCATCAGAAGCAGTGCCCGAACGTCGCGGCTGAGCCCATTGATTGTCTCCAGAACCATCCGCGCCCCGAGCGAGTGCGATGCGAAAGACAGAGAAATAGCACCCCCGAAGTTGTGATTGATGAAGTCTGCAAGCAGATCTCCAGAAGCAATCGCTTCGTTACCCTCGACAACGTAGTCCACCTTTGGGATCCATCTGGAGTCTCCGGGCCACAGAATTCCCAGTATTGTCGTGCTCGCGAGCGACAGGCCGCTTGCCCATCCGGCCAGATGTGCTTCTCCGTCAAACTGATCAACACTGAAGCCATGCGTTACCAGCAGGACATTTCGCCCTTGGATTGCCGCAAACAAATCTGAAGCTGAGCGAAGTTGGTTCGTTTCATCCCAAATCGAGACGGCCTTGCTTACACCTCCACCGCGGGGCAGAACTCGAGTGCTCAGAAGGAACATGGGCTATCCTTTCACCTTGGCTAGCGTCGTGGAGGCGGTCTGTATCGCACTAGCCAAGTCTTTAGCGATCGGAGCCAGAGGTGTGGCGATCAGACCGATCATCACCGCTTGCCACGTAGGCAGCTTTCCCATCTGACCGTTGGAAATGACAGCGAGTACCACCGCCACCACGCATGCAAGCGTCTTGCACACGTTCCTATATCTTTGGTCGGCCCTTTGATAAGCCTTGTCAATCAATGCTGCGACAGCGAGATCGAATCGACCAAAAGTGTCGGCCTCTTCGGCTGTTAATGCACCTTCCGGCTTTCCTGCCATAGCCACTTTGCTCGCAACGGCTTTGAGAGTGTCGGGGTCTACATGGGTCGCTGCGGCAAGAGCATCGGCGCTTTGCGCATTCAGATGAAGCTTTACGAAGGACGCTGCTGCGGCCTTCTGCGCCCCGGATTCCATTCCATTCAGCCAGTTAGCCAAGAGTGTGTCCAGGATGTCTTCTCTTATTAGGCCGCTGTGTTCTGCATCGGAATCGATTGGCAGAAGTCTGTTCAAAGCGGTTTTGATAAACGTGAAGCCTACCCGGCTTGTGCCGTATGGACCGAATACCTTAGTTGTATCCACCAGTCCGGTAGCTGCCGTTCCCAAAGCTCCGACCGCAAGTGTCGCTTGATATAGATCCAGTGCCATCGCCTTGCTCCTGAACCGAAGAGAAAGTTATCACTCCAAGTTCTCGACTCCGTCGAAAGTAACGATTCTGAAGATCTTCTACAGCTAGTGCCTCCGGGTAGTCACCGCATGACTCAGTTAGTGAGCTCGTACAGATCTACCCCGCCGTTGTAGTTCGGAACGTAGATGTGTCCGCCATCGATGACTGGCGGGTTGAATTTATTGAAGAGAAACTCTATCGCCCAGCGCTGCGAATCCCAGAGAACCTTGAGCGAGCCATCTGTGTCCAGATGGACCGGGTCGTAAACTATGAGGCGGCCATTCACGACATTCTCGTTTGCATCGCCATAAGGGATCGTGCAAACCAGGATCGCGGAGTTCGGATCATCGCCATTGCTTGATCCTGAGCAGAAACCGCCAGGCATGCCGCCCGGGCGATTTCCGCGGACGTCAGCCGATGCGAACTCGTGGCCCTGAGCGATATACGTCAGCTTGCCCGTCTGGCTAACCGACCACTTGTGCAGCTGTGCATTCTCGCCCCAAGCAAAGAGTGTCCATAAGTTCACCTTCGGATCGTGAAACTGAACCGGAGTCATATGAAGGTGAGCAGTATCTCCCCATGGGAAGAAGTTGAGTGTTTTGGGATCCTGAGGACAGGGATCGACCGGTCCCGGACTCATCGTAAGCCAAACCGGGGGCGCGGCCAACTTGGCACAGTTTGTCTTCGGTGTGGACAGATCGGCTAGGGTGGTGCCACCCAGATGAGCCGCCTTGATGGGATAGGCGATGCCGTCCTTCCCCGTAGCGATACAAACGCCAATCGAGAAGATGCAGGCTGGCCCGGCCGATCCCCAGTCTTCATCGGACCAATTACCGGTTGCCATATCGGGAAAGATCAGAAGAGTTTCTACACCGTGCTGGTTAACATGACGAACCTCGCGTGCGTTTTTCATCGACATGTTCATGTTTCCCCCAACGGGCTTGGCAGCCTCCGTTGGCGCACTCGCTCCGGCGAGTTTGTCCTGCAACTTCGGAGCATGGCCCGTCCGTTGAAAGTCGGTCCATGGTGTCCAGTGGTCGATGACCTTCAAGGTTCCTTTCGAGGATGCGGATGGCGGCGTGTACTTGAGCTTTAAAAAGGATTCTCCCCACTGAGATGTTCCGTCGAAGTCTCCGTTGCCGGTGATCACGTAGAGATTGCCGTTGCCATCCGCGGCGGGCCCCTGACCGGCCATCCAGATACCCGCACCTTCTCCAGCCGTCATCGCCAACATCGCGCTGACTTTGTTGGTGGCAACGTCGAAAGCGAAGCAGTAACCAGACGCCACACCGGCCTGTGTCTCCTTGATCGTGCCCGAGCATCCGAATATGGTCCTTATCCCCGCAACCTTTGTTTCCACGAGGGAAGATCGCTGTTTGCGCATCGCAGCATTGAAATCCTGCTGCCCGCTCTTCCCTTCGATCAAGACCGGCGGCACAGCTTGGCTTCCATCGTTAACGTTAAGAACGAACATAAAGTAATGCGCCGTGTTTGGCTTCCCCGAGCCGTCGTGAGACACCCAACAAACTTGGTACAGTCTGCTTAAGTCTGGATCGATCACTCCGGTCGATAGGCAGCCCCAGTGATCATTGATATTGTGCATATCAATGTCCTGAGAACCGTTCACCGGAGTTCCCAGAGGCACCTGCCAGATCTCAGAACCATCATGTGCATCAACTCCGCGTACGACGTTAGCCATTGATGGCAGCACCATAACGTCGCGAATGCCGCGAGATGTGGAGACTCCGGGCAGGATCAATGGCTGAGCCTCCATGCCGCGGGCATCTCCAATCACTGGGATGATTGTGGCCCTCCTGATCCCCTTCGAAGCGACCGATCCCTGGCTGAGAACCGTCTCGTGTGAGTTCCAGCCACTTCGCGCGTTGTCTCCAGATCGGGTCAACCATGGTTGCATTGTCTGTCCAATTACATGCGGAACCAGACATAGGACGAATAGCGTTCTGACCATCGCAAGTAATCCAAAGCAGAAGGGCTTACTCAGCTTCATTGCTCCTCCTATTGAGATATCAGGACTCGGTCGCCGTTCCGACGCCCTTGCCTGATCAGCGGGGCTTTGTTGGATCCGCCGCCCCGCCTGAGCTGCTCACGTGCTTGACCGCGTGATTCTTCCAGTCATCCAGAAACACGGCTTCGAAGTACTTAGCTGCCGTGGCGTTATCGATTACAACGCCGGCATCCCGATTGGCGAGCACTCCTTCGCCAGACCAGTTCATGCTTGAGACTACGACTTTCTTGTGGTCGAAGACGAAGCCTTTGTTATGAACCTTGTTCTGGATTTTCACGTTCTTGAGATTGATGCCGGCGGCCTGAAGTGCTTCGAGCCCCCCTTTTAGGAGCTGGAACTGGCTCAAGATGATGCGCACATCCTTCTTCGCGGTGATCTTCGCCGCAACTGCGTCAATCAGCTCCGTGAATTTTGCATCAGCAGCGTTGCTGTTTGGGTGGATGTATTGGAGCTGAATGTAAAGGGAAGTTCTTACCGAGTTGATGAGGTCAAGCATTGCTCCTTGGTAGATTCCGGCATCCGGCGTCAACAGGGGGGTGATTGTCATCTTTTCGGCGATAGCTTTGGGGGCAACGAACGAGAAGTTGCCTCTAACAGGATCGGAAAGGCCTGAGAGTGCGGGCACCGGCGGATTCTTCTTTGCCGTCGTCTTTGTTTTGGTGATAGGCAGGTCACTTGCAGCGTGTAACGTCGCCTGCTGAAAATCGGCATCCAGATACGCTTCGAAGATTTGCGCCAGTCGCTTGGAAGTCACAATGACGTGCCAATCGCGATCGCTTATCTTTGCCTTTTGCTGGTCATCGGGCTTTGGATTACCGACTGGATCGATCTCGGGCTGGTTTGAATTGTTGAGATTGCCGCTCGAGAGCCACACAGTATCCGAATCACGGACCATCACCTTGATGTGGTACGCAGTAGGAAACATCCAGGTATCCGCTTCAGGACTTGAACGCACCAGAGCCCACGCAGAACTGAAGCTCTTCGACAGTGAAGTATTCAAATCTGCGACGGTCGTCGGATCCGTCTGATCGGCGCTCGGATTCTTGGGAGGATCGTCGAGCACCAGTTGAAGCGTGTTCCCCGCGAGTTGCGTCTCGAAAAGCTTCAGGATGTGAAGGGATGTGAAATCGTACATACTCACCTTCAGCTTCTCCTTCGTTCCTGAGACGAATTCTTGTAGCTGTGCCCAGCCTGCATCGGGACTGACGTGGCAGACGATGGGTATGGTGCCCGTAACCGACGCGAGGGGCACGGTCGCGCTGACGTAGTCGATTTGAGCCTTTTTCTGCCGCTTGGTAGAGACCTTGGCGGTGATATTCGGATGTACAGTCGCTCTCGAAGGAGAGAACTGGGGCAGGCTGGAGCCGCGAAGCTCTGCTCGATGGTCGGCGAGTTCAGAGAATCTGCCAGGATCATCGTGACTGAATTGCTCGAGTGGTGAGGCAGGTCGAACTTCGACCTTGGTACCTTCGATCCTTGACGGAAGCTTTACCTTCCTAGTTTTCTGGTCCGTAACAGCAACGATCGCTTCTTCTTTGCTTGGCCAATCTTTCTCGATACAAAAGCCCGGCCGCACAAAGAGAACTCCCGGCTTGTCGAACTTGGCGAGATTCCGCTTGATCTTGGGAACGAGATGATCGAGTGTGTTCATGACGAACCTCGTGCTAGAAAGTCTTGGAGATTTGCTGCAGATGAGCACAGCCGCGTTTCACTGGGTCTGGGACATGGTTCGACGCAATTCTGGCGGCGATTTCGGCCAGTTCCTGCAGCCTCTCCTTGCATAGGAGAAGCGCATTTTTTGCATCGGGAGGCAACATCACATGCCGCGTCAGGCCGAAGCCGGGGCCCGCGGTCTTGCCGGGGAATTTCTCTCCCGCCGGCATCAACATCAACCCTTCCCCCATGGGAAGGAGAACTCTCGGCATGAAGTCGATTGCAACCCCACAGAAATGCTTCACCTGATCGCGGGCCTGAACGGCGTCGAACTCAAAGCTCCACGCAAGCATCCGCAGCATGAGGCTGTAAGCGGAATCGAACAATCCGGCCACCTGAGATGCCAGCGGGTCCTCGATCGGATTCGAATCGGCGCCATAGCCACGTTCACGCCCAGCCGAAGGGTTCAGCATAGCCGGACGAGCAGGAGAAAAGTTGGAGCCGTGCTCTTTGCAATCGAGCAACTCTTTGAAGATCGCTACAAAAGCCCCGAAATGCGAGTCGTCACGATCCTGAGATATGCCTTCCCCCTGCTCAGTGATCGTCTCAATCGCCTTGATTGCAGATAAGCGATCCGTAACAGGAACCATCTCCTGAAAATGGATCATCTCGCTCGTAATCTGCTGGGTTGGCGAGCCAATGAAGAGGTCCTTCTCATCCAGGTTGCGGAATCCGGATTCGATGAGCGCATATAGTTCACCAATCGATCCGAACTCAATCTCTTCTGCATCTTCGCCTTCAAAAGCAAGCAGTCTTTTGAGCTCTCGTTGCGGAGAGAGGTTCTGCGGGCGCTCGTAGAGAATGAATCGGCGCAGACTCTTCAGTCCGAATGGCTCAAGCGCGAGGCGGGCATGCAATGGATAGTACTTCGAGTCCTGCGGAAAGTTTGGCCGCAGGTAGTAGGGTGTTCCGCCAATTGCCGTCGTCAGATTCCAAACCAGGGCGAGGTGCAGCATTTCCTGAGACGCAACGAAGTAGATCTGCGCTGCCCAGCGGCGGACTTTCTGTTGTTCGTCCCAGGTCATCCCCCCTTCGGAGATGTCGCGTTTCAGTGAAAAGCCTGCGTAAAGGTAAGAGCATGCAATACCGTGTTCCAACTCGGCAGCTTCGCAGAGCAGCTTGAGCAGATCGCCGCGAGATTGAATGGTCTGTGGTGAACTCATGCGTGGCCCTGCGATCTTTCTTTTGTGCCAAGTTGGGTAGAGATATCGTGGGCGGCTCGCAAAGCGAGGGCGGCGATCGTCAAAGTCGGGTTTGGACTTCCCACCGTTGGAAACACAGATCCACCCACGATGAACAGATTGCGATGATCGTGGCTTCTCAGCTGCGCGTCAACAACGGACGCCTTCGGGTCATCTCCCATCCGACAGGTGCCCATAATGTGACCCGCGCCGTCATATGCCTTCGGATCGGCCCCTAAGTCAACCTCGGTCGCGCCAATCAGACTGAACATGTTCCCCAGGGTCTTAGTGGCCTGGGCGAGGCCGGCATAGCTGTAGTCGGAAGGCGCAAAGGTTATCTTGGGATGCTGAAGCCCCAGCGCGTCGGTGGTCCCGGAAAGCTCAACTCGGTTCTTGGCGTCCGGCGAGACTTCGACCGAGCAACTCAGCCGAACTTGCCGCGACACGCGATCGAAAAGCGCTTGCTGCAGTTCGGCGCCAATCTTCTTTTGATTGCCGACCAGGTCAATGATCTCCGAATATGGCGCACCTTTGCGCGACCAGCCATCGTTATTCAGAGACACGCGAAAGCCAGCGCGGCTCTTCCGAAAATCTCCATCCCGAAAAGATTCGATTCCGGATGTGGATGGAGGGCCGCGGAATGGGAAGAGTCTTTCGGGAACAATGCCGAAAGTGCTTTTGGAGAGATGGTCCATCAGGTACCATCCGACTCTTCCGCTGCTGTTGGCCACACCCGACATTAGGAGCAGCTTCGGGGTTTCAATGGCATTAGCGGCAATCACCACAATGTCTGCCGTAACCGACCTAGCCGAATGTCCATAGGTTATGAAGTGAACATTGTGAACCGATCCATCAGCCTCTTTATCGACTTTGCTTACAACACACTGCTCCCAAAGCAAGGCCCCTGCAGCAACTGCCTTGCCGACATGAACCGAGGCATCATACTTCGCCCCAATTGGACAGATCGGGACACAGATCGAGTTTCCCGCGCACGGAGGACGGCCGTCATAGAGCTGGGAATTTCGGGCAGATGGCGTGCTGCGGACCTTGTACTTGATACCTTCAAACTCTCGGCCGTCAATTCTGTCTGTAATCCAGATATCAGAAAAGCTCGGCCAGATCATGCTCATCGGGAACGGCTTGCTTCTTGGCGAGTTGAAGAGGTCTTTCCACTCATCATGTGAGCCGGCGACTCCCATCTCGTGCTCGGCATCGCAATACCAGGGCTCGAGGTCATCATAGGAAATTGGCCAATCTACAACGTCGGCCGGGAGATCCTTCCCTCTGAAGGTTGATTTCATGCGGAAGTCGGACCGAAGCAGACGCGGCGTGTGTCCCAGCCAATGCCAGGTGGAGCCGCCGGTCCGCCGTTCATAAGTACTCTTGAAAGTGGCGTGCGGATCACTGGACGTAGGTTGATCGTAATAGCCAAGAGAAACGTCTGGGCTTGGCGCGTTTATATCTGCTTCGGCGTTGATGAACGGGCTGTGCAGCGACTTACCAGGATTTGCGATTGCAGTGACGTAATCGCCGACCATCTTTGAACGTGATGGATTCTTGATTCCCGATTCGAGTATCAGGACGCTTGCACCTGCCTTCGCCAAGCGGTAAGCCACCATGGCGCCTGCCACACCTGAGCCGACGATGACGACATCAAAATCGCGCTTCATTGGCCTTCCATCCTTGGTTCGTTTTCAGGTCGATATCGCCAGTGGCCGAAGTAGCCACCGGATAGTCCCGGGGCATGAGCGCCTAGGATTCGCCAACCTAGGCCGCTGAAGTATTCATCCTGTGTTCCATAACGAAGGGTCGCGGGCATGCCATCGTTGTCGTGCATGGCAGAGGTGTACCAGAGAAGTACGACCTGCGTGAGAGTTGGTCGCAGATTGTCATCGGAAACCAACTGTTGTGTTACTTCATCTGCCAGAGTGGGTCCGGGTTGAAATTCATGGAAGCGTCGGAGAATCTCAAGGATGGCAGGCGCAAATGGAGTGCTTTTGAGCCGATCCAGATAATGGCGGCCCAGCGCAGGGTCCAGATCTCCAACCCCGGTGAGAATCGATGAAAGCGCGAGAAAATCGTCAAGCATAACTTTCGCCACTGAGGGAATCGGGAGCCGACCTCAGCTCTCCTCTCCATTAGTCAGGGGATCCCACAATCACGAACTGCCGCCAGAGTCGGAAAGGAGAGACGCTACAGTAGTGATCTGGAAGGCCCTGGCGTTTCAAATAACGACCAATTAGTCAGCTAAGGCCATGCATCACGTGACAACAATGCATGAAGTTTGTTGGGAAGTTGAACGACGTTGCATCAGACAGATCTCAAATTACAAGTGGTTTGGTCCAGTGTTCGGTGGATTTTCCTAATGCGCGGCTATCTGCTGGACACGCAACCGACCGTGACGGAGGGCAACTCTCGCATCCGACTCTGGCGATTGCGCATTTCGCTTCAGAAAGTTGGAGTATTCGCGCCACCTCTCTTCCGATGCAAAGCGGGAACTTCGTATTGCATCAGCCAATGCGCGAAGATGAGCATTCCTTTGTTCAGCCTGCCTCCGATGCAAGAGACTGAAGTCCCCATAGTCGCGGAGTGAGGCGGCAGCACACATTGCATCGGTGACTGTCGAAGCCACGCCTTGTCCCGCGATGGAATCCCGGGCGAAGGCTGCGTCACCGATGCGGCACCCGGGACCGGCCGTCGACCATTGAACCGACGCGGTGGACGCATTGCCCACGACCATCTCTGAGAACGGCGGGAGATCTTTCAGGATCCAATCCGCTCCATTGTCGACGATGTAGCGCTCAATCTGCTGAGGAGATCCGTTAACAAGAGTGCCTCTGCCAACTGCCGCCAGCACCAAGTGCTGCGATGATCCCATCCGATAGACGTATCCGTGAGGCAAGGATGCTATACGCATCCCGGCATCCGCGCTGCTGATGCGCCGGCTCACGACGAAGCTTCTGGCGACCCAAGGCCGCGCGGTGTGTACAAGGTTTGTCGAAGAGATGCTGCGGCGTCCGGTGGCATCGAGCAGGAAAATTCTGCCATGCTGCGCTTCTGAGATCAAGGGCTCGAATAGTCTTCGGCTGTAAGGAAGCATTTTGACATCGGTTGAGGCGGTCAGACGGTTCAGCAGAGCCGCCTCGAGGAGCGGACGTTCGACCTGCGCCGAGGCTGGAATCGGACTCTCTTGAGCAGTGGAACTGACCCAAGCTCGGATTTGCGACCGGTGCAGAGAGTCAACTCCGATTTCCTTCGGATGAACTCCGAACTCAAGAAGGAGAGCGAGCAACGAGGCTGGAACGGAGTCGACCCGAACGCAGGCACCTTTCGACGGAGAACCGTGTACAACCAGGGTTGTGTCGAACGTCTTCGATAGTTCCATGGCTGCGATCAAGCCAGCCGGGCCAGCGCCAAGCACGACAACTTTGTGCGTTGATTTTTTCATTGAGGTGGATCAATGGGTTTAAATCGCGCATCGTTCAGGGAATCGAAAGCCACCAGGAATCCGTCCGCGGCGAGGTCTTCCGCTGCTCCATCAAGACCTGCTGTGCTGCCATTCCCATTCTGCTGACCGATCATGCGGTTTCGAGCCGAATTGATGTCCGCTGCTCCAGCCGGAATGCCGAGCGTATACCCGCGATAGAGTTGCTTCAACAGGCTGACGTATTCCTTCTGTAGCTTCTGATGCTTGGGATTTGCTGCGGGAGCTTTGGCGGCCTTCGGGTTGAAGAGGTAGTCTTCCTCACTGTGGCGGTCAAGCCACTCCTGTACGAAGCTGTACGTCTCGAAATGAGTCTCTCCATCGGCAATAACCGATCTGATCGCCTGAATCATTTCGTCGGTTGCAAAGTCCTCAAGGGTGACGAGAATGCGCGCGTAGAGTCCATCGACGCCGTCGGATGGACGTTCAATATCGATGAAGGATTGAATCGTCTGACGAGTCGCCACCGCAGGCGCAACATCTCTGAACTTGCCGGGTTCTTTGTCGGGAACCTTGCTGGCGACGCGCAAGGCGGGCTTAAACGCCGGAGGATCTAAGGCTCGTAGCGCATCGTTTACCACGCGCACATGACGCATTTCACCATAGGTAATCCGCATGATCTCTGCCCGGGCAGCGCGTGCGTCATCGCGGACGGATGCTGGAAGCCTTGTTGTCTTGAAAGAGTAGGCGGCCGCGAGGTACTCGTGGATGACGGCCAATTCGACTCCAGCGGCATAGCGCAGGTGAGTGAGCAGCTCCTTCTTGTCGGCTAGTTTCACTGCCTTGAAAGTGCCTGGCTTGTATTGATCCGTGATCTCGCGTGATTCGAGCACGAAGTTGAGAGACTGCCATTTGTCGTTGATCTCGTAATGGCTCATGATGACGGGAGGGTCGACGAGGCTCGCGGGTTTGGGAAGCTTGTCCGGGCTTCGATCCTTGCGTTCCCACACCACATAGGTGTTGAGTTCCGGCGTGTTCGTCTGCGTGCTGGATACGGGCGGCAGAACGATGTCCGGGTGATTCGACGCCCAGTAGAAGCATGCACAGTCGCGGAAATCGTGCGTCCACGGGCTGCATAGCGACTGTGTCAACTCACCCGGAAGGAACATTGCTGCGAGCGCACCGTTGTCATCGAGATACCTTGCGCGATTGCCAACGAGCGAGACGGAGCGCCCATTGTCGGTTCTTTCAATCGTGAGGCGGACTTCACTTCCCTCCGTCAGCAGTCGAATCGCAGTCCACGGATCAAGGGGCGAGCGTCTCGGCCCCGTACTCGAAGAGCGAGGCTCCGCAACCTTGAATTCCTGTTTTCCCAATAGACCGAACTCGCCTTCGATCAGGGTTACGTTCCAGACCTGACCGTCCTTCACGCTCTTGGCGAGCTCTCGATAAACCCCAACACGATCTGCTGCAAGCTGACCAGACTTGAAGGCGTTCTGAACACCTGCAGGGTCCACTGAGATGATCCGAACGGTGACCGGATTGTCGTTGTTTCTAATGTCGACTTCCAGGAACGGAAAGAACCGCCGCTCCAGGTTCCGCAGATCACATTCGAGCCCCGGAAAGCAGTTCCCCACACCGGATTCAAGCCGTGTGGAGACGGGGTTGCCAACGATCGTCGATGTAGCTGTTGGAGCCGGCACTCCGCGACGCAATGCCGCGACATTCCGCGGAATGAGCTTGATTGGAGCCTGCTCTTTCATAACCGAGCCTCCGTACGATCAGAGAAGTAGTCAGGTACAGCAGCTGTGAGCTCGCAGTAGCTCGCGAGGCAGAAGTCCAGCCACCCTCGAATGAATCCGCAGGAGGAATCGCTGCGTGAAGATGCCTCCTGGTGGCAGCCTCCAGAGCAGAGATATCGCGCCCAACAAGTTCTGCAGGCGGCTTGCGAGTGGACATGCCTGTCGATTAGGAAACTGTTCCGAAGCGAGGAAGACAGGCCATCATTGTCTCCAAGCCTGAACTGCGAGTTGCCAATGGCGCGATGACATGCGTACCACTCGCCGCTCGCGCTGACGGAAAAATAACCTCCACCTGCACCGCACGGGTAGGGCGAACTGGCACCGCGATGGATCTGCTTCAACGCAACTGCGAGATTGGTGAGGCGAATCGGCAAACCTTGTCTCGCTCGATCCAATTCAGGTTTCGCCGCTTCGATCATCGCATCCAAGTATCGAGGCCAGTCGTCATCGAGAAGAGCGGACCCATCAGCGCTCGATCGCAGGGGCGCGAAGCCTGCCTCTTCGTATCCGAGAGCAACGATGTCATCGAAACGCTCGCACAGGCGGAATTCGCCGCGCTTGACTGTAGCCCGCGCCGACACGTGTGCCCGGCCGGGATTTTTCACCAGCTGTCCGGCAGCAGTGATGAGTTGATCGAAACTCGCTTTGGCGGAATTCGCGGCCGGCCTTTGCTGGTTCTGAACCTGGCTTCCACCGTCGATGCTTACGGTCACGGCGAATTGGTGATTGCGTATGAGCGCAAGGTCAGCATCGTTCAGAAGAGTGCCGTTCGTTGTCACCGAGAAGCGAACGTTCAACTGACGGCGGAGTGCTTTGCTTGACGCATATTCGACCACCCGATGAACAAGGCTCCGATTCACAAAGGGTTCACCTCCGAGGAACCCAACGGTGATGGGACTGTGCGAGCTCGCTTCCAGAAACAGGCGATCGACAGCTCCCTTTGCAACCTGCCATGACATCGGATTCGGCTGGGCTCCTTGGAACGAACCCCGGGCCGCATAGCAGTAGGAACAGGAGAGATTGCAGCTGGAGCTGACGTTGAGGGAGATACTCTGTGGGGATGGAGCTGCGACTCCGTCCAACTCCTCTTCACCGAAGGCACTCTGCGCCAGAGCCGAAAAGAGACTAATGCTTTCCTGATCGTCCTCGCTGCTCGTTAGTTCCCCAGGAAGATCGAAGATTCGTGAATGGGGAACAATGAGAACGTGCTCTCCCTGGTCAGATCTGAATCTGCGAAAGAGCGGAGCTGAGGGATCTCCTTCGATGATTGCGAACGGAGAACTCATGACGGATCTCCGGATTTGCCCTTCGCCTGTGTGCGGGCCAGACGGGCAAGCACTTCATCTCGTCTTCGCGCAGCTCGATCGGATATGGCACGCCTGGGTTTTCGCAAGGCCTTCCCTTTCGCTGAAGAGGCCTTCTTCAAGAATTGCTTGACCCAGTCCATCAACAGCTCGTATTGCCAGACAGTCAACGTCAGTGGACCGCCGTTGGAATTCCTCATGAAAGGCGGCATGCGCATGGTGGTCAACCCGATTCCCGCGGTCGTCTCATCGCTCTCAGCCTCGAAGGGAAGCCTCACCAGCTTCTGCAGGCGATTCGGATACTGCGCTATGAAATCGCGCAGACCGTCGAGATCGGAGAGCATCCGGTGCCTTCGCCGCGCATGTTCGGTAAGCGGGAGCGGGACATCATCGCTGACCGGG
>Ga0207694_10001678_pt1 | contig 18568 bp, 14 predicted proteins | sample KBSC34metaG_FD_184353 | JGI IMG/M metagenome (GOLD analysis project Ga0207694, IMG submission 184353) | Corn rhizosphere microbial communities from Kellogg Biological Station, Michigan, USA - KBS C3-4 metaG (SPAdes) (version 2) | ecosystem: Host-associated > Plants > Roots > Rhizosphere > Soil... | reverse complement strand
TGTTCGACCTGGCCACCTTCGCCGTGCTGCGCTGGGTGCGCGCGCCGGTGGCCGAGTTCCGCACCGCCTGGTTCCTGGAGTCGATGGCGTCGGAGCTGCTGATCCTGCTGGTGATCCGCACCCGGCGCCCCTTCCTGCAGAGCCGCCCCGGCCCCGCGCTGGCCTGGACCAGCCTGGCCGTGGCCGTGCTCACCGTGGCGATCCCCTGGCTCCCCTGGCTAGGGCCGGAGCTGGGCTTCGCGCCTGTGACCCTGCCCGTGCTCCTGGCGGTGGCCGCGGTGGTGGCGGCGTACGTGGCCGCCAGCGAGGCCGCGAAGCACGCCTTCTACCGGAAGCGCTCCGAATGAATGCGCCACCCGGCACCCTGCGCGTGGTCGCCACGGTGGCGGTGCTGGGCGTGGCCGTACACCTCCTCCTCCCGCGGCTCGCCAACTTGGACGCCTCGCTCTCGGTGGTGCGCTCGCTCCGTCCCTGGCCGCTCGCGGGCGCGGTGGCCGCGCAGGCGCTCAGCTACTGGGCCAGCGGGGTGATGATGCGCCGCATCGCGCGCGCGGCGGGCGGCCGGCTCTCCACCGGGCGGGGGGTGGCGATCACCCTGGCCGCCGGGAGCGTGGGGCTGGTGGCGTGGGGGGCGCTGGGCTTCGCGGGCGCCGCCTGGCGCTGGGCGCGCGACGGGGGCGCCGGGCGGGCGGGGGCGCGCCTCTGCGCCTGGCTCCCCACGGTGCTGAACGCCGCCGTGGTGGCCGCCGCGGCGACGGTGGGGATGGCGGAGCTGCTCGCGCTCGGCCGCCTCACGCGCGCCGAGGTCCTCGCCTTCGCGGCCTCGCTGGCGGCGATCGCGGCGGCCTGGGGCGCGCTGGCCTGGTCGGCGCGCCATCCCCGCCGCGCGGAAGCCGCGGTGCGGCGCCTCCGCCGTGCGGGGGCGCGCCTGCTCGGGAGCTCGATCCACCACGCGGGCGCCGGGCCGGACTCCGTGGCGGTGCCGGCGGACCCCCGGGCCTGGCGCGGCCCGCTGCTCCACGCCGCGCTCGCCATGGGCTTCGACCTGGCGTGCCTGGAGCTGCTCTTCATCTCCGCGCGCGCGGCGCCGGGCGTGGGCGTGCTCCTGGCCGGGTACGGGCTGCCGCTGCTGGTTGGGAAGGTCGCCGTGGTCCCGGGCGGACTGGGCGTGGTGGAAGGCGGGATGGTGGGGATGTACCACGCGCTCGGCCTCCCCGCGGCCACGGCGGTCACGGTGGTGCTCGCCTACCGGCTGCTCTCCTTCTGGCTCCCGAACCTGATCGGCTTCGGGGTGATGCCCTGGCTGGAAGGCGTAACGACGCCGGGCGAGCGCTCGACTCACGGCCGGCGGTCGCGTTGCGCAGCCGACGCGAGAATTCTCGGCGCCGCGCCCGAATAGGTAGTGGACTGGAAAACCGCGTGGAAGAATGGGCTTTCAGCGCCGGCCTCTAATATCGTCACCTCCTCCAGGACTGCCGCATGAACGACCTCGAATCCATGCATCAGCTCATCGTGCAGTGTGCCGCGGCCGCGGAACTCCCCGTCTTCCCAGGCGCCCCGGAACTGCCGGAGGGCCGACTGGTTGGCTGGACGGGAGAGCCGCAGGCGTTCGTGGACCTCGCAAGGAATGTCGGCGCCGCCTTGATCTACGTCGAAGTGGACCGGTACGACCCGGGGGAGCTCATCGATCTGATCGTACGTGACCGGCTTGGGGACGACGCGATCGAAGCGGAAGAAGACGAAGCGGGTGGGGATCAGGCGCTCGCGGCGCGCGCGGAGTGGGTGCGGGAGCGCGTGGCGGAAGCCATCGCTCCGTGGGACCAGCATGGCCACCAGGTTCGCAGCGTGAGGGCGGTGTGGATCAGGGAGGGCGTTGCCCACGAGCTCTACCGCGAGGTGGAATGGAGCGATGCGCACCGTGCGGCGGTTCGAGGCACGCTGGACGAGATGGAGGCGGTCGCGCGTGGCGACCGGATCGCGCGCTCCCGGCAGAAGTCGCAGAAGCTGAACGAGTTGGCAACGCTGCTGGCGCTGCATCCACGCTTCATCGAAGCGAGGAGCCAGGAGCGGCGCGAGTACATGGCGGAGCGGCTGTACGGCGACGTGCTGTATCCAGCCGATCCCCTCGGCATCGACGTCGGCAGCCTGGTCCGGCGGGCGTCGCTGATCCACTGGTGGGAGGTGGAACCGGGCGAAGCCGCGTCGATCGCCGCGCGGGTGCGCAGCCTCCGCGAGGGCGGGGAGTCCATCCTCAACATCGCCGCAGCCGTGAAGATTTCGCCGGCGAAGGTACGCGCGGCGCTGAAGGCCACGCGCTGATTGACCATGCTTGCGGAGCCGAGCCTCCGCTCGGCGCCGCCGGAACCCCATCGCCCGCGCGCGGACCAGGTCGCCGACCAGCACGGCGGCGGAGTAGAGCACCTCCTCCTCGCTGCGGGTGTGGCAGCGGCAACGGATACGTCGTACGCGCGCCCAAGGCCGACCGGACGGATCCCGAACCGCGGGTGTGTGGAATTTCTCCCGACATGAAGCGCGGGATCGGCGGAAGAGACTCTGGGCGACTTCCCGGCGGATGCGGAGGCGCCCGAGCGCTACCATGTGAGAAGAGAATCCCTTCCACCCGGAGGCCGCCATGCGCCCACTGATCCGCCGCCTGGTCGCGGGAGTCGCCACCCTGCGGCCCGACGACCCCGCCCTGGTAGCCGGACTGCGCCTGTCCGCGCGCCTGGGAGCCGAGCTCCACCTGGTCCACGTGGCATCCCCCGGGACGCCGTCCGGCAGCTTCGACCTCGCCAGGCAGAGGAGGGTCCTGCAAGGAGTGGTGGAGCGCGTGGCGCCCGGCGCCACCGCCACGGGCCGCGTGCTCTGCCTCGTCGTCACCGGCGCGCCCGAGCGCCGGCTCCTCGACTTCGCGGATGAGGTCGAGGCCGACCTGCTGGTGCTTGGCACCACGCGGCGGACGGCGCTGGCCAGCGCGATGCTGGGCACCACCGCCGGCCACGTGATCCGCGGCTCGCGCACCCCCGTCCTGGTGGTGCGCGAGCCGCTGCCGGACCGGCCGCTGCGCGTGCTCCTCACGACCGACCTCTCGCGCCACGCGGCTTTCGCCCACTCCTGGGGAGGCGTGCTGGCCGGGGCGCTCTGCGCGCCGGAAGCGGCCGAGATGCGCTCCCTGTTCGTCGATACGCCGGTTGTGGGAGAGCTGCCGGCCTCGCGCGACCAGGTCCACCTCCATGCCGAGCGCGAGCTGGTCGACTTCCTGCGCGTAGAGGTGCCCCCCACCTTGAGCACACCGCGCCTTCGCCGCGGAGATCCCACCGCCGAGATCGTGCGCGAGGCGCAGGAGTGGGACGCGGACCTGCTGGTGCTGGGCACGCACGGGCGCCGCGGCGCCGAGCGCCTGTTCCTGGGGAGCGTGGCCGAGACGGTGCTGCGCCATGCGCCCTGCGCCGCGCTCGTGATCCCTCCCCAGCGGCCGTACCGGATGAAGGCGGGCCACGCCGCCGCGGAAGGCCGGGCCACGCAAGCGGAAGCCCCTGCCGGCGTCTGACGCGCCCGGCGGGGCAGAGGCCGGCCACGGAGGCCGCGGGGAGTACCACCGGCTCTTCGCGGCCTCCGCGTCTCATTGCAGGCTGAGGCGGCGTCTGTCTCCTCGCGCAGCCGAGCTTTCGAAAGACAGCACGAAGGCGTATCCTCACCGAGTGTCGCCGGAGGTCCGGCTACGCGCTGGCTCCGGACGTTCTCCGGACGCACTGCGGGAAAGTCCGGACGCCTCGGCCGCAACTCTGCCCCGCGCCGCTGCACCCGTCCCCCGAACTACGCTGGTGACGGGATGCACCGCGGTCTGCCTCACCGGGACGACTATTCGCGTTTACGCCCCACCGGCCGGGACGGGACTCTCATCCGCGCTGCTGCAGCGGGAGGGGTGCCATGACGCTTCGACCGCACGATCCCACACTCCTGGCGAACGTCATCGACGCGCTGACCGGGCACATCGCCGTGCTCGATCCGCGCGGCGTGATCGTGGCGGTGAACCATGCGTGGCGGCGGTTCGCCCTCGAGAACGGCCTCTCCGGCGAGGGGTTTCTCGTCGACGCGAGCTACCTGGCGGCGTGCGAGCAGGCGGTGCGGTCGGGGGCGGACGAGACGGCGGCTGAAGCGCTGCGCGGCATTCGCGCCGTCCTGGCCGGCGAGTCCCAGTCCTTCGCGCTCGAATACCCGTGCCACGCACCCCACGAGGAGCGGTGGTTCGTCCTCCGGGCGACGCGCACGGCGGCGCCGGAGGCCGGGGTGGTGGTGTGCCACGACGACATCACCGCCCGCAAGCGCGTCGAGAAGCAGCTCGACGCCACGGCGCACCTGCTGGAGAAGGTTCTCGAGACGCTCCCGGTGGGCGTGTGGATCCTGGACGCCGACGGCCGGATCGTGTTCGGGAACCCGGCGGGGCAGCGCATCTGGGCAGGCGCGCGGTACGTCGGCCCGGAGGAGTTCGGCGAGTACCGCGGATGGTGGCTGAGCACGGGCGAGCCGGTCTCCGCGCACGAGTGGGCGGGGGCGCGGGCGATCAGCCAGGGCGAGACGTCGGTGGACGAGGAGATCGAGATCGAGTGCTTCGACGGGACGCGCAAGGTCATGCTCCACTCGGCGATCCCGCTGATCGGCGACGACAGGGTCACGGGCGCCATCGTCGTCAACCAGGACATCACCGCGCGGAAGCGGGAGGAAGCGGAGCTGGCCCGCACGCACGCGGAGCTCGAAGCGGCGCATGCGGACCTCGAGGCGGCACTCGCCCGGGAGTGGACGCTTGCGCGCACCGACCCGCTGACCGGCGCGAGCAACCGCCGGCACTTCCTGGACCTGGCGGCGCACGAGCTCACCGTGGCGCGGCGCTACCGGCATCCGCTCTCCGTGGTCCTGTTCGACGTCGACCACTTCAAGCAGGTCAACGACGCGCTGGACCACCAGGGAGGCGACGAGACGCTGCGGATGGTCGTGGAGGTGGCGGGCCGCCATCTGCGCGACGCGGACGTGCTGGCCCGCTATGGCGGCGACGAGTTCATCGCGCTCCTCCCCCACACCTCCGGCGAGGGCGCACGTTCGGTCGCCGAGCGCATGCGCGGAGACGTTGCCGCGACCACGCCCCCGGGTGGTCACGGGAGCCTGCGGCTGACCATCAGCTGCGGCGTCGCGGCGCTGTGCCCCGAGGACGAGACGGTGGACGCGCTCGTGCTACGCGCCGACCGTGCCCTCTACGCGGCGAAGCGCGCCGGGCGCAACCGGACCGTCGTCGCCGACGGGCCGGCCGCCACGCCGGCCCGCGAGGGCGAACCTGGCTGAGCGCGGAGGGCGGACCCGCTTCGAGGAGCTCGAAGATGCGGGCGGGCGCACGGACTTCCCGGTGCGGCACGGACCTCGGGGGGGGGCGGGCCAGATCGACATGTCGGAAATTTCCGACATGTCAGGCCGGATCAGAGAGGGAGGCCGAGCCGAAGGCCTGTCCAGGAAGGGGGCGGCGGATACGGATGTGCGCTCGCCCAGCACCCATCTCCCCCGATGACGCAGTTGGCGATCCTGGGGCGCGCTCGTGGGGTTGGGGGCCCGGGACGATGTCCGCGCACTCCCACAGAGACGTCATCCTGAGGCCGGCCACGCTGCATCCTTCTGTCCAGCAAAGACTTGGCAGGCCGAAGGATCGATAGCCGGTCGATGCAGACGTGCCGAGGAAACGCACAGTTGATCGCGGAACCCCGGTATCACACGGTCAGCGGCGCCAGGATCCTTCCGATCGCGTAGGCCACCCCGGCGGCGGCCGCGCCCACTACCAGCATCTCGACGCCCGCCCGCCACCACGCCAGCCGGGTGATGGCGGAGCGGAGCGCGCCCACCGTGAAGAGCGTGACGAGCGTCCCCGCCAGGGCGGCCGGGAAGCGCGCCGCCGGCGGCACGGTCACGTAGGGAACCAGCGGTACCGCGCCCGCCAGGATGAACGCCACCAGCGTCGCGGCGGCGTGCCGTAGTGGAAAAGCTTCCAGTACCGGCTCTCCCCGCGCGTGCCGCACCGCCTCGTCCGAGCGGATCGAGAGGTAGTTGCTCGCCCCCATCGAGAAGCCGTCTGCCACCAGGTTGGCGACGCCCAGGATGAGGATGGTGCGGGGCGCGAGCGCCGCGCCGGTGACGCCGGTGACCACGGCGAAGGTGGTGACGATCCCGTCGTTGGCGCCGTACACCAGGTCGCGCAGGTAATGCCGCGTGAGCGCCACCAGCCGCGAGCGCGCCGGCCGCGTGGCGGTCACCATGGGCGGCCTCCGGGAGACCCGCCCGAGGCGGCGGTGGCGGTGTTCCGTCGGGGCGCGCGCCCGTCCACATCGATCCCTGGTGCGTCGGCGCGCACGCGGAACGACGGCCGTGCGAACACGCCCAGGAGCTCGCCGGTGGAAAACGGAAGGTCCATCCGCTCGTTTCTTCCGAGAGTCATTCTGCGTTGCCGGGGCTCCAAATCAGACCAGGCTTCCTGAACTGAATCCCTCACACGGAGTCAACGGAGTCAACGGAGAAATCCTCTGCTGACTCCGTTGACTCCGTGTGAGGCCTTTCTGCTGTAGTGGAATCCAGATCCTCCGCCAGTACTTCATGGTACGCCGGCCACCTCGGCCCACCGCGCCAGGTCCTCGGACTCCACGCAGGTCGGGTCCGGCTCGGCAACGCGGACGGCGCGCCGCGGCGGCACCGCCAGCACGTTGCAGGGCGCGTCGCGCAGCGTCGCCTCGGCCACGCTCCCCAGCAGCAGCCGGGCGCCCCACCCGCGGGCGTGCGTCCCGACGACCACCAGGTCGGCGTTCCAGCCGCGCGCCTCGGCCACGATCTCGTCGGCCGGCTCGCCCACGCGCACCTCGGCCTCCACCGGGTATCCCCGCTCGGTGCGGGCGCAGAGGAACTCGTCCAGCTCGTCCCGGGCCGCGTCCTCCAGCGCGCTCTCCTCCAGCGGCGGCGGGACCACTGACCACGGCATCACGTACAGCGAGCGCGCCCCGCGCGGCGTGCCGAACAGGCGCTCCACCAGCGGGAGGGCGGAGTCCTGCACCGCGCCGCTCAGCTCCGACAGGTCCCCGGTGAGCAGCACGCGGCCCAGCGGGCGCGATACCGGTCGCCGGACCACCAGCACGGGCACGGGCGACTCGCGGAGCACGCGCTGTGCCGTGGTTCCCAGCACCATCCGCCGCAGCCGCGCGCCGCGTGCCGCGCCCACCACCAGCAGCCCCGCGCCGACCTCCTTCGCCACCTGCAGCAGGCAGGCGCCCGGCGAGCCCGGTCGAACGTGGCAGACGGTGCCGGCCTCGCCGCCGGCCGCCGTCCGCAACTCGGCCTGCACCTGCTCGCGATACACGTCGCTCCGCTCGCTGAGCCCAAGGTCGAGCCCGGAGATCGCCGTGAACGAACGCGGCAGGTCGTAGGCGCGCACCAGGTGCAGCTCCGCCCCGGCGCCGCGCCCGAGCTCCACCGCGGCGCGCAGGGCGGGGTCGTTCTCGGCCAGGTCTCCCACGCCCGCCACGATCACCAGCTTCGTCTCCGACATGCGGTCCTCCTTTCGCGCGCGTGCCGGCGCGGCGCCGGGCGCGCCCTCGGCTGAGGGGGGGAACAGGCACCGCGCGGCCCACCCGATCGGGGCCCTGCGCGCCGCCACCTCACAAGCTAGGCGCCGCGCGGCGGTGCGGTGTCGGAAAGGCTCCGCGAGCGTGTCGGGGAGAGGCGGGCGCGGCGCCGGGCGTCGCGCCCCGGTCCCGGGGCGATCCTCCCCACACCGCGGCGGCACCCGGCCGACTTCGCCCCGGCTGCGGGACCCGTAACGTACGGAACACGCCGCGGGCGGACGGACGTGTACCCCCGCCGGCCGGTGTATCCCCCTCGCGGAGGAGCTCTCCCATGTCGATCACCGCCGAATTCGCGCAGCGGCTCTACACCCCGGGAAGCCTGAGGGCCGCCGGGAGCGAGCTCTGCTTCGAGCTGAACAACCGCCTGGACGACATGGAGCTGGTGGCGGTGGGCGGCGCCACCCTCGACGGCCGCGCGCTCGCCGCCGACGCGCTGGAGCTGCGCGCCGGGGGGGAGCGCCGCGCGGCCGGCGGGGTGAGCGCCGGGGCGCCGCTGCGCTTCGGGCTGGGAGAGACGCTCGAGGTCGCGGCCGGCACCGGCGGCGCGCTGGCCGAGGGGCCGCACGCGCTGGAGCTGTCGCTGGTGAGCGAGCCCTTCGGCGAGCTGCGCCTCAGCGTGCACGACGCGCTGGGCCCGCGCCCCGCCCCGGCGGTGCACATCCCCCGGCGCGAGGACGACGACTACGCCGCCGGGGCGGTGCGCGAGCGGCTGGAATGGGTGCGGCGGGAGACCGGGGCGGGGCTGGAGACCGTGTCGCGCTTCGCCTTCGACCCGCACCGGGCGCGCGGCAACTGCGAGAACCTGGTGGGCGCCGCGCAGGTGCCGCTGGGGCTCGCGGGGCCGCTGCGGGTGAACGGCGAGCACGCGCGCGGCGACTTCATCATCCCGCTGGCGACCTCGGAGGGAACGCTGGTGGCCTCGTACAGCCGGGGGATGCGCGCCCTCAACCTCTCGGGCGGCGTGACCTGTACGGTGATGGACGACGCCATGCAGCGCGCCCCCGCCTTCGTGTTCGACGACGCCCGCGCGGCGCGCGACTTCGTGGCCTGGGTGCGGGCGAGCCACGAGGAGATCCGGCAGGTGGCCGAGGCCACCAACCCCTTCCTGGCGCTGGCCTACATCGAGCCCTATACCGCCAGCCGCTTCGCCTTCCTGCGCTTCGGCTTCCACACCCACGACGCGGCGGGGCAGAACATGGTGGGGCGGGCCACCCACGCGGCCACCCTCTGGATCGTGCAGCGCTACGAGGGGGTGCGGCGCTTCTACCTGGAGGGGAACCTGGCCACCGACAAGAAGTCGTCGCAGCTCAACATCCTGCGCACCCGCGGGCGGCGGGTGACCGCCGAGGCCACGGTGAAGGCCGAGGTGCTGCGCCGCGACCTGCGCGCCGAGCCGGCGAGCCTGGTCTACCACGCGGGGGTCGCCAACGTGGGCGCCTTCCTGGCGGGGGTGAACAACAACGGCCTGCACTCGGCCAACGGCATCGCCGCGCTCTTCATCGCCACCGGGCAGGACGTCGCCAACCTGGCCGAGTCCAGCGCCGCGGTGCTGCACACGGAGCTCACGCCCGGGGGCGACCTCTACCTCTCCATCACCATCCCCTCGCTGATCGTGGCCACGCACGGCGGGGGGACGGGGCTGGCCACCCAGCGAGAGTGCCTGGAGCTGCTGGGGTGCACCGGGCCGGGGACGGTGGAGAAGCTCGCGGAGATCGTGGCGGGGGTGGTGCTGGCGGGCGAGCTGTCGCTGGCCGCGGCGATCTCGTCGCACGACTGGGTGACCGGCCACGAGCGCTACGGGCGCCACGCCTGAGGCCCGGATCCGGCAGGACGTCCCGGAAGGGGAGGGAACGATGGGGATCGTCCGGGAGCCTCACCTGGGGGCCGCCGACGCGGCCTGGTGGCGGATGGAGGAGCGCACCAACCCGATGGTGATCACCGGCGTGCTCACCTTCGACGGCCCGCTGGACGCGGCGCGGCTGGAGCGCCGCGTCCGCGAGCGGATGCTGCCGCTGGCGCCCTTCCGCTCGCAGCTGCGCGAGCCGCGGCTGGGGATCGGGCGGCCGCGCTGGGCGCCGGACCCCGCCTTCTCGCTCGAGCGCCACCTGCGCGTGGTACGGCTCCCCGCGCCCGCCGGCGACGCCGAGCTGCAGGCGCTGGTGAGTCGCCTGATGGGCGAGCCGCTCGACCAGCGCCACCCGCTCTGGCGCTTCTGGCTGGTGGAGAACCACGCCGGCGGCGCGGTGCTGGTGGCGCGCGTGCACCACTGCATCGCCGACGGCATGGCGCTCATCCAGCTCCTGCTCACGCTCGACGACGTTCCCGGCAACGAGGGGCCCGCGCACGTGGGGTGGAACGGCCCCGCGGTGCCCGCCGTACCGCCCGCCCGCCCGCGCGGGCCCGCCGCGCCCGTCCGCCTGGCGGGCCGCGCCGCGGCGGCGCTCGCGCGCCTGGTGCTCCTCCCCCCCGACCCGCGCCGCGCGCTGGGCGGCCGGCTGGGGGAGCGCAAGGCGGCGGCCTGGTGCGAGCCGGTGCCTCTGGCGCCGCTGCGCGCGGCCGCGCGGGCGGCCGGGTGCACGCTGAACGACGTGCTGGCCGCCGCGGCCGCCGGCGCGCTGCGTCGCTACCTGGGCGGGCGCGGGCGCGCCGTGGCGCGTGTCCGCGCGGTGGTCCCCGTGAACCTGCGCCCCGCGGACGACGCGAGCGTGCTGGGGAACCGCTTCGGGCTCGTCTTCCTGCGGCTCCCGGTGGGGGTGGCCGACGCGGCCGGGCGGCTGGCGCGCGTGCACGCGGAGATGTGCCGGCTGAAGGGCTCGCTCGAGGCGGGCGTGACCTACGCCCTGCTGCGCCTCTTCGGTCCGGCGGGGCGGGCGGTGGTGCGCTTCGCGGTCTGGTTCCTGGGGATGAAGGCCAGCGTGGTGTTCACCGACGTTCCGGGCCCGCGGGAGCCGGTGACGGTCTGTGGCGCGCCGCTGGCCGGGATCATGGCGTGGGTGCCGCAGTCCGGCCGGCTCTCGGTGGGGATCAGCGCCGTGAGCTACGCGGGCCGCCTCCAGGTGGGGATCGCCGCCGACCACGGGCTGGTCCCCGACCCCGGGGCACTGGTGGCCGCGTTCCAGGCCGAGCTGCGCGAGTTGGCGGGGTCGGCTCCGGCGGCGGTTCCAGGGGCGGTGGCGGCCGGGTAGGCGGGCCGTACCGCGGCAGCGGGAGGAGCCAGAACGTTCGGGGCGTATCCGCGAAGGTCTTCCTCTTCGGTTCCAGCTTCGCGGCGAGCAGTCGCAGGAGCGCGACCTTGTCTTCGAGGCAGCGGTCGCCGTCGGCATCGTCCCCACGCCGGACGGGGAGATCTCCTTGTACTCGCCACCGACCTCGCCGCGCAGCTTGGGTGCAGGAACCCGCGCCCGCCCCGCCGCGAGCGCGGGCAGGCGCTCCGCCGTTTCCCATCGGGCGCACGCGACACCTCCGCCCCCGGTCCTCTTATGAAGCACTCGCACTGGCTCCTTGCCGCCGTCCCGCTCCTGCTGCCGGGCTGCAGCGACCGGCAGGCGCTGCCGACGGAGACCCGCCCGCCGGCGTCGGCGCCCGCGCTCGCCGCCTGGGAGTGCCGCGCCGACGTGCACGCCCGTGCCGTCCGCTGCGCCGGGACCACCGCCGGGAGCGACACCCGCGCGAACATCATCGGCGGGCAGAACGTGTACGTGCGCCTGGCGTCGAGCGCCGTCGCCTACGATTCGGCCACGGGCGTGTTCAGCGCCGGCGTGGCCATCGAGAACCTGCTGGACCAGGCGCTGGGAACACCCGACGGGGTGACGACCGACCCGGAGGGGATCCGCGTCTTCTTCCACGACGGACCGGTGGTGACTGCCGGCTCCGGACAGGCGACCGTCGCGAACCCGGACGGCACCGGCACCTTCACGGCCGCGGAGCAGCCCTTCTTCCGCTACCCCGGCATGGTGGGCCCGCACGCCGTGACCGCGGCGAAGAGCTGGCGTTTCCAGCTCGACAAGGGGGTGATCACGTTCGCCTTCCGCGTCTTGCTGGACGTGCGGGTGGAGCCGAAGCTCGTGATCGACGAGATCATGGCGCACCCCGCCACCGCCGACGAGACGGCGGGCGAGTGGTTCGAGGTGTACAACGCCGGGCGGGTGACGGCCGACCTGAACGGCTACACCATCGCCTCGGGAGGCGACGCCGGCTACACCATCCCCGGTCCGCTGGTGCTGCTCGCGGGGCAGTACGCGGTGCTCGGCGGCAGCGCCGACATCGTGGCCAACGGCGGCCTCACCGTGGACCAGGCCTACACCGGGGTGACGCTGGGCAACGGCGACGCCGACTGGCTGGCGCTGCGCGCGCCCACAGGAATCGCCGTGGACTCGGTGAGCTGGGGCGCCGCGCCGGGCGACGTCCCAGCCGCGCCGGGGCTGGGCGTCGCGCGCGCGCTCGTGTCCCTGGACTCGGCAACCGTGGACCTGAGCGGCGCGCACTCCGCGTGGAAGAATGCCGTCGGCGTCTACGGGCCGAGCGTGCAGCGGGGCACACCGGGGAAAGCGAACCCGCGGGGCGCGTACGGCGGCATTTCGATCGCGGCGGGCGGGCTCCACACCTGCATGGCAGACCGCGACGGGATCGCCTGGTGCTGGGGCCTGGGGCCGACGCAGCTCGGGACCGGCCTTCCCGCCTCCTCCAGTTACTCGACCCCGACTCGCCAGCGGGTCGCGGCGCCCGCGGGGGTTCGGTTCGGCAAGCTCGCGCTGAGCGCGGACGAGAGCTGCGCCCTGTCGTTCCTGGGCGAATTGTACTGCTGGGGCTTGGCGCCGGGCCTGACCACGAGTACGCCGACGGGCATGCCGAATGCCGCCGCGGGCCGGCTGGCGTCGCTGGTGGCCGGGATGACCTCCCTCCTCGGCAATGAGAACGGGGTTTGCGAGATCGATTCGGCCGGCGCCGCGTACTGCCTCGGCTACGTCGCCCTGGAATACTTCTCCGATTGGGTGGCGCTCTCCACGCGGTCCCCGGTCCCGCTGCAGGTCACGCAGGTGGCACTGGGCTACAACTTCGCCTGCGCGCTGGCGAGTGGCCGCGTGTACTGCTACGGCGCCAACGGCTCGGGGCAGCTCGGCGACAGCACGACCACGCTACGCTCGGAGCTGGTGGAGGCCCGGCTCCCGCCAGGCGTCACCTTCCAATCGGTGGTGGCCGCGGGCTTGAACGCATGCGCCCTGTCCGACGCCGGGCAGGCATACTGCTGGGGCGACAACGGGGCGGGCCAGCTCGGGATCGGCTTCGATGGCCCTCACTACGTCGCCTACCCGTTCCCCCTTGCGGTGCGGCAGCCCGCGGGCGTCACGTTTACCTCCCTCACCATCGGCGCAGACCTGGACGTTGCCACGGCGTGCGGGCTCACCGCCGCCGGCCAGGCATACTGCTGGGGGCGGAACGATCGCGGCCGCGTGGGTAACGGAACCGACGAGCGGCACGTGGTGGTTCCCACGGCGGTGGTGCAGCGTGGGGTGGTGTTCTCCGCCATCACCTCCGGCGACTGGCACACCTGCGCGCTCGAGGCGGGTACCGGCCAGCCATTCTGTTGGGGAAACAACGAGTGGGGACAGCTGGGCGAAGGGATCTATGCCGGCAGGCGCCTGCTCCCGGTCCCCGTCGTCGGCGAGTAGGTCGTCTCACGCGGAGCCGTGAAAAGGCGCGGAGAGTCGCCGGGGGCTCGCCGCGCCTCCTCGTCTCTGCGTGACCACAGGAGACGCCCTCTATGGCGGGCCTGCTCCTGCGAGATCCAGAGGCGCACGTGGCCCTCTACCAGCACGCGCGAGCCGGGCGGCGAGGCTTCCCTCGCCGCCCGGCTCCGTTCCGGTGCCCGCGCCCGCGGTCAGCCGTTGATGGTGATCTTCTTCCCCTCCGGCATCGCCATGCGGGGGACGGTCACCTTCAGCACGCCGTCCTTGAACTCGGCCAGCACCTTCGCCTCGTCGACGGGGCCGGGGAGGGTGAACGACCGGCGGAACGCGCCGTAGCTGCGCTCCGTGATGTGGACGTCCTGCTCCTTCCGCTCCAGGTCGACCTTCTTCTCGCCGCGGATGGTGAGCACCCCGTTGGCGAGGTCCACGTCCACGTCCTCCTTCTTCATCCCCGGCAGCTCGGCGGTGAACACCAGACTGCCGTCGACCTCGGTCACGTCCATCGGCGGCGCCCACGGCATGGGCTCGGAGACGAACGGAAGCGCGAAGGGCTCGTCGAAGAGCCTGCGGATCCGGTTCTCCACGCGCGAGAGCTCCTGCAGCGGGTCCAGCGTGAGTCGGGTGCGGGTCGGAAGCATCGACATCGTACGCCTCCTCGGGTTGGGGTTTCGCGGCGGCGGGATCCACCGGTTCGGACCCCGCCGCCGGCATCTCCCAAGGTAGCCGCCGCGGCGCACGCGGGATGTCGGAGAGCGTTCGCGAGCGTGTAGGGGAGTCGTGCACGCACGGTTCGAGCGGCGTCGCTCCGTTGTAGGGAATGAGCCGGCGTCTGGTCGCTCGATCTCTTCCGGCGACTCCTCCTCCGCTGCTTCTCAAGGACGCGGGTCCCCCTGCTTCGCCGCCCCACAGGGCAAATTCGACCGCGGAGCGGGCCGGACGAGGAGATAGCCGACCAACCTGTCAGCTCGACGATTCCTCAGCAGGCCGGGTCGCGCGAGTCGGGCCGGCCGCATCGGCCGCGACCGTGACGTCGGACCACACCATCCAGTGCTCCGACAGCTCCACGGCACCACGGCGGGCATAAAACCGGCGGGCTCGAACGTTTTCGGGCGCGACGTTGACACAAACGCGGGTGGCGCCCTGGTGCATGAACCAAGTCGCAAGCGCAGCCAGCAGATTCGCGGCCACCCACCCACCTCGGTGTGCCGGCGCGACCAGCAGCCACTGGAGCTCGCCGGCGCACCCAAGCCGGGTGGTCAGGTGCCCCGCGACGAAGCCCACCACTGCGCCCGCGTTATCCGCCACGAAGACGGCACGTGGCTCCAGCGCTTGTTGGGGGTGATGCGCCCCCGTGAGATACCGGCCCATCGTCTCGGCCCCCGCTCCGCCAGCCCAGCCACTGGCTTCCCGCAACCCCGCCATGGCGGGGACGTCGGCGAGGGAGGCAGAGCGGAAGGTGATTGCGAGCATGCGCGGGAGACGGTGGTGGTCGGGGAACGATGGGCCAGGCCGCGCAGGAACGCGGCTGAGACGGCCAGTACGGCCGGAGCGATGAGGGTAGTTGTCGACCAGGTCCAGGCGCCAGCCGGCGGGCGAGACCCGCGCTGCCGGCATCTTCCAGGGGTAGGCGCCGCGGCGGATCCCGAATGTTCGGAGAGCGACCGCGAGCGTGCAGGGCAGTCGCGCACTCACGGACTGATGGCAGCAGCCTCCGCTTCTCGCCCCCGTAGCGCGCCCCCATGCGGGTGCGTTCCGCAGCCGCCCGACCGTCAGGACGGCTCCTCCTCGGCCTCCTTCTCGCGCGCGCTCCAGCCGCGCGTTCAGGTTGCGCTGGCACTGAACATCACGTAGATGTCCGGGCGTATTACCGCTAACACAACGGGAGACGATGGTTCGATGGCGGCCAACCACCTGGAGCAGATCGTAGCGGAATGGTACGAATACCAGGGCTACTTTATTCGGCGCAACGTAAAGGTGGGCAGGCGATCTCAAGGCGGGTATGAGGGTGAGCTCGACATCGTCGCCTTTCGTCCCGACCCTCCACATCTCGTCCACATCGAAACATCGCTCGACGCGCATGCCTGGGAGAGGCGAGAGCAGCGCTTCATGAAGAAGTTCGAGCTCGGGCGCCGGTTCATTCCTTCACTGTTCGCGGGTCTTCAACTCCCCTCCGAAATCGAATCCATCGCCATCCTTCTTTTTGCGGCGAAGGTCGGCGGGCGCGACACGATTGGTGGTGGCAGGCTGGTGCTCGTTCCGGAGCTCCTCGAAGAAATTCTCACAGCGCTTGCGCCGCTTCGGATCGACTCCAACATGGTCGACGAACAGAAGCCGTTGTTGCGGACGCGCGGACGCTTCAATTCGTCGCGGCGTATAGAAGGCAATTGCGTCACGTCTTTGATCGCTGACACACCACGGGCGGCTCGTGCCTGCGCCGAACTCTGCCTTTACTCCCGTGCCTCCTTCCAGATCTGAGTCCCAGCGTCCACGCAAGCCGCACTTCGTCGTCGTGCCGCGGCCCGGCGGCGAGTCCGAGCTTCACCCGATGAAACCGTGGCTGCGTGCGCACCGAGCCGAGCTTCCCCCCGATTTCCCTCCCCAGGGCACTTCGCATCGGCTACGCAGCGCGTTGCGGCGGCACGGTTGGATCGTCCAGGAAGGCGAGGGAGACGTTCGTCTTTACCGCCCGGGCGACGAAGACGCTGCGCTGACTGCTGCTCCGGTGGAACGTCCGCCGGCGCCGGCGAGGGTTCCCGGTGGCGAGCGGGCGTGGGTGCGTGGGCTGGTGCCGGGCCTGCAAGCGGCCCTCCGCGGCGCCGATCCCACACTGGAGGTGCGGGACGGCCACCGTCTTCCGTATACACGCGAGGTGCTCAGCTATCGCGGCACGCGGCCGGAGCGGGAAACCGACATGCGGTACGAGACCGATCTCCTGGTCGTGGAACAGGTGGACGGCGAGTGGACCCCGCGCGTGGTGGTGGAAGCGAAGCTGGGCTCCGTGACCACGCACGATGCCATCACCTACAGCCAGAAAGCGGCAACCCACAAGCACGTCCATCCGTATCTCCGCTACGGGATCATTCTTGGCGGACGGCGGCATCACCCCCTGCCGGGCAGGCTGTTCCGCCACGGCGCTCACTTCGACTTCATGCTGTCATGGACTGGGCTGACGGCGAGCGCCGACGAGTTCGAGCAGTTCCGGACCCTGCTGCTGGAAGAGGTAGCCGCGTCGCGCCTCCTCCAGGATCTCATGTTCAATACGAGGGGGCGGACGAGGCTGCATTACTCGATGCTGCGCAGACCCGTGCTCGCTCGGTAGTCCGGACTGGCAGCGTGGCCCCCAGACTGCGTCAAAATCGGCAAGCCTGCTGCCGCGGGGCAGCGGATCACGACGGCTCCTCCTCAGCCTCCCGCTCGCGCGCGGGCCGCGCCTGCGCCGGCGAGCGCGAGGCGAGCGCGCGCTCCAGCCGCGCGTCGAGCCCGTACAGGTCGCGACGGAAGTGCACCGCGCCCTGGTCGTCCACCCAGGCGGTGCGGTAGAAGACGTAGACGGGGATCGGCTCAGCCAGCGTCACGGCGCGCTCGCCGCCGCGGTGCGTGGCTGCCTCCACTCCCTCGGGGCTCCAGCCGGGCGTCTCCGCCAGCGCGAAGGCCGCGAGCTCCAGCGGCTTCTCCACTCGCACGCAGCCGTGGCTGAACGCGCGCTCGTCGCGCGCGAAGAGCGACGGCGACGAGGTGTCGTGCAGGTACACGTTGTAGGGATTGGGGAAGACCAGCTTCACCACGCCCAGCGGGTTGCGGGGTCCGGGCACCTGGCGGTAGCGCACCGCGCCCCCATCGCGCACCGCCTCGATCCCCTCGCGCCCGAAGTACGAGGGGTCGCGCCGCTGCCGCGGGAGCACCTCCTTCGCCAGGATGCTGGGCGGGATGTTCCAGTAGGGGTTGAAGATCACCGTCCGCATCGACGCGCTGAAGATGGGGGTGTGCCACCCGGCCTTCCCGCCGATCACCCGCGACTCGAGCGCCACCCGCCCGCCGTCCACCGCCTCCAGCTCGAAGGCGGGGATCCACACCGCCACGTAGCGCCGCCCGAGCGAGGCTGGGAGCCAGCGCTCGCGCTCCAGCGAGGCGCGGAGCTGCCGGACCCGGCGCTCCGCGGGAACGTTCAGCGCGTCGCGCGTGGCCGGGCCCACGGTGCCGTCGTCCGCGATCCCGCTCCTGCGCTGGAAGCGGCGCACCGCCTCCACCAGCACGCTGTCGTAGCGCGCCGTGTCGCCGCCGGCCGCGGGCGGGTCTTCGGCCGCGAGCCGCGCCCGCAGCGCGGCCACCTCGCGGCCCGCGTCGCCGGGGTGCAGCGTACGCCGCGGCACCGTGGGCCAGCCGCCCTGCGCGTCGATCTCGCGGTAGCGCGCGAGCGCCTGCCGCAGGCGCGCGTACTGCGCGGTCCGCGGCCGCAGCCCCGCGAGCGCCTCCACCACCTGGCCGCGCGCGAGCGCCTGGGCCAGGAGCGCCGGGAGGTCCGCGGAGCGCCCCGCGGTGCTCCACCCGGGGTGCACCGCGCGCGGCGGCACCCGCCCCTCCACCAGGTCGTGCCCGGCGGCGAGGAAGGCGTCGGTGAGCAGCAGGTCGAGCTCGGCGCGGTCGGCGAGGCTGAGCCGCCGGCGCGGGTCGAGCAGCCGGTGGAGCGGCCGCGCATGGTAGTCGTCCGGCTCCAGCCCGTCGCCCGCGGCCTGGTCGATGAACGCGACCAGCGTGGCGGCCGCGGGGAGCACCCCGCGCGGCGCGCTCCACCCGGGGCGCCACCCCGTGTCGTGGTAGAAGCCGCGGACCGCGTCGGGGGCCTGGAGTGCCTCACCCCCCGCCGAGAGCCGCCCCCCGCGCTCCAAGCGGTCGTGGAGAAGGACGGCGGCTGTGTCTCCCTGGGCGCGGAGCGGCGGCGCCGTCGCGGCGAGCGCCACCAGCAGCGCCCCCAGCGCGAGGCGGACGTGGCGCGAGTTCGTGGATCTCATGGGTCCCTTGCCCGGACGCGTGACTCGAGGGGGGAGAGCGGCTCTCCCCCCTCGAAATCTCGTGTCGGTGTGGGACTGCGGCTGTAAGGAGGTGAACCTGAATCCTGCGATGTAGGGGCTCCCAGGCCCGCGGCAGCGGTTCGGGACTCTTCAAGGGCTTCGATGCGCACTCAGGAGGTGCTCACGAAGACGCTGTCTGCGTATTCCAGACCCGGTTCGTGGC
>Ga0207694_10001670_pt1 | contig 18606 bp, 17 predicted proteins | sample KBSC34metaG_FD_184353 | JGI IMG/M metagenome (GOLD analysis project Ga0207694, IMG submission 184353) | Corn rhizosphere microbial communities from Kellogg Biological Station, Michigan, USA - KBS C3-4 metaG (SPAdes) (version 2) | ecosystem: Host-associated > Plants > Roots > Rhizosphere > Soil... | reverse complement strand
CTTCGACGGGCTCGCCAAGGACCCGGTGCTCTACCCCAAGTTCAGCGCCAGGGTCGCCGCCGACGCCCAGGAGCAGACGCTGCGGACCATCGTCGACCTGCTGCTGACCCGGCATGGCGACTATCGCGACCTGTTCACCACGCATGAAACCTTCCTGACGCCTCTGCTGGGGGCAATCTACCGGATCCCGGTCACGACACCGGACGACCTGCTCGACGCCTGGGTGCGTTACGCCTATCCCAAGGACGCAGACCAGGCCGGCATCCTGACCGAGGCGAGCTTCGTGGCGCTCCACTCGCAGCCGGGCCGCAGCTCGCCCACCGTGCGCGGCAAGGCGCTGCGCGAAGTCGTGCTCTGCCAGAAAGTGCCTGACCCGCCCGGCAACGTGAATTTCGCCCTGGTGCAGGATACCAGCAACCCGGCCTTCAAGACCGCGCGGCAGCGGCTGACCGCCCATCGCTCAGAGGCCACCTGCGCCGGTTGCCACAAGATCATGGACCCGATCGGCCTGGGGCTGGAGAATTTCGACACGACGGGCGCCTTTCGCGCCATGGAGAACGGCGCGCCGATCGACGCCGCCGGCGAGCTCGACGGCATCAAGTTCACGAATGCCACCGAACTGGGGCGGGCGATCCACGACAATCCGGCGGCGCCCGCCTGCCTGGTCAACCGGCTCTACGGCTATGCCATCGGGCGGACGCCGTCGAAGGAAGAGACCACATGGATGCATTCCGAACTGACCCGGGCCTTCACCGGCGGCGGCTACGACATCAAGGCGCTGCTGCGGAAGCTCGCAACCAGCGATGAATTCTACCGGGTGGCCAGCCCGGACCGGCGCGCCGGCGATCCGGCACCGGGCAAACTGGCGCTCCAGGGAGGTCAACCATGAATCTCGGCGAACGGCTTGGCCGCCGGCGGGTGCTGCGCGGCATGCTGGGCGGGACCGCGGTCGCGGTGGGGCTCCCGTTTCTCGACTGCATGCTCAATGCCAACGGCACGGCACTCGCCGACGGCGCGCCGCTGCCGACGATCTTCGCGACCTGGTTCTTCGGCTGCGGCCTCAATCCAGGGCGGTGGGAGCCGAAGAGCGCCGGGAAGCTGGCCGACCTCGGCCCTGAGCTGGAGCCGCTTCGGCCCTATATGTCGAAGATCAATGTGATGAGCGGTTTCAAGGTTCATTTGGACGGCAAGCCCGCGCTCCCGCACATCACCGGCCGGATCGCCGTCCAGACCGGCGTCGTGCCCGCGGCGGGGCAAAAGACGGCGCTTCCCAGCGTCGACACCATTATCGCCGACCAGATCGGCACCAAAACCCGCTTCAGGTCGCTCGAAGTATCCTGCATCGGCAGCCGTCTCAGCGAAAGCGTGCGCGCCGGCAACATCATGAACCCGTCCGAGGTTTCCCCTGCGGCGCTCTACACCCGGATATTCGGGCCGGACTTCCGCGACCCGAACGCAGCCGACTTCGTGCCCGATCCTAAGGTGATGGCGCGCCAAAGCGTGCTGTCAGGCGTAAAGGACCAGCTCGCCGACATCCAGGGCATGGTCGGCGCAGCCGACAAGGTCAGGCTCGACGAATATCTGACGTCGCTGCGCCAGATGGAGCAGCAGCTGTCGCTCGAACTGCAGCGGCCGGAGCCGCTCAAGGCCTGCTCGGTTCCGACCCAGCCGGCGGGCGAAATGCCGCCCAATGCCGAGGTCTCGACGATGCTGAACAACCACAGGCTGTTCGTCCGGCTGCTGGCCAGCGCGCTCGCCTGCGGCCAGACAAGGGTGGCCAACATCGCGCTGACCGAGGGCCTGTCGACGCTCAGGAAGTCCGGCAGCGCGGTGATCCACCACACGCACACCCATGAGGAGCCGGTCGATCCCAAGCTCGGCTATCAGCCGAACGTGACCTGGTTCATCCAGAATATCATGACGGCCATGGGCGACATGATCGCGACGTTCGACGGCTTCCGCGAGGGCGACCGCTCGCTGCTGGACCGGATGCTGGTCTGGGTCACGAGCGAGACCGGCTACGCCAAGATGCATGCGCTGGACAACATTCCGACCCTGACCGTCGGCGGCGCCAACGGGCGGCTGAGGACCGGCCAGCATATCCAGACGGCCGGCGACCCGATCACCCGCGTTGGCCTCACCGTGCAGCAGGCGATGGGCGTTCCGGTCAACGACTGGGGCGCGGATTCGATGGGCACATCCCGCACGATCACCGAGATCATGGCCTGATCGATGCGCGCGAAAACGACGATCCTGGCGCTGGTCGCGGCCGGCATCCTTGCTGCCGGCGCAGCCTATGTCGCGAACAAGCGCAATCCGGCACTTCCGCCTCTGGTGGCCACCATAGCGACGCCGCAAGGTGTCACGCTGCATAACATGGTTGCGCAGAACCCGGTCCCTTACATGCAGCTCAGCATCATCAAGGGGGCATTCCGGTTCGGCGACGCACGCGGAATGACCGCCTATGTCACCGACGCCGACACGACGCCCGGGAAGTCGTCCTGCGACGGCGTTTGTTCATCGGACTGGCCGCCCGTGATCGCGCCCGCAAGTGCGACGGCGATCGACGATTGGAGCATCGTCATTCGCGGGGACGGCGTCCGGCAATGGGCCTATAGAGGAAAGCCGCTCTACACCTCCGCCAAGGACAAAGTCTGGGGCGAACTCAAAGGCGATGGCGCCGGCGGGGCCTGGCACGTGGCAGTGCCGGCTTGGGCCAACGTACCGATGCCGCCCGGCATCGGGGTCCGGGAGATCGCTGAGGCGGTGGGGCAAGGCCTGGTCGACGATCACGGGATGGCGATCTATGCCGGTCCGGCCCTCGACGAGGCGCAGACCGGCCGGCATGCGTTCGTCCCCGTTTCGGCACCTCAGATCGTACGGCCCGTCGGAGACTTCACCACGCTCGACCGCCCCGACGGCGTCCGCCAGTGGGTCTATAAAGGGCATCCGCTCTACACCTATGACAGCGATGTCCGGCCGGGCGACGCCAACGGGTTGGGCGTCGATCCGCATTACGCGATCGCATTGGTGGCGACGTATTTCGTCCCTGGCGAAGTCGCCCTGCGGCCGGATGAGAAGTTCGGCGGCATCTGGACGGGCAGGGACGGCAAGTCGCTGTATTTCCGCGACATCACCCGCTTCACGGCGAACGGATCGCACAGCGCGCGGGGCGGGGACCCAGGGGTGCCGCAGGTGGGGCGGGTCCTGGGCCTCATGGGCTGCGACGGAACCTGCGAGACCAGCCACCCGCCCCTGATCGCGCCCGCGGGTGCGCAGGCATCCGGCTATTGGACGCTTTACGACCGGCCGGATGGCCGCCGCCAATGGGCCTATAACGGCTACGCGCTCTATGGCGCATCGGCGGACCAGAAGCCCGGCGACCTCAAGGGGAACGACAATTACGACGTCCTGCGGGTCGAAACCGTCGCCCTGCGCGCCGCGGTCGATCCGTACGGGTCCGGCCTTTTCTGGCACGTATCGACGCCCTGACGGAGTGATCCAATGAGAGTCGGATTTATCGGCCTGGGCGCCATGGGCTTCCCGATGGCGGCCAACCTCGTGCGCAAGGGCTTCGACGTCACCGCCTTCGATATCGACCGGGCCAAGGTGGATCGCCTGGCGGCGCTCGGAGCCAAGGGTGCCCTCTGCGCGGTCGAGACCGCGCAGGAAATGGATGTCGTCTTCACCATGCTGCCGGAAACCCGCCACGTCGAACAGGTCGTGCTCGGCCCGGACGGGATACTGGCCGCGATGAAGCGCGGCGCCATCCTGGTCGATATGAGCACGATCGATCCGGACGGCACCGACCGCATCGCCGCATCCTGTGCCGCAGCCGGTGTCGGCTTCTCCGACTGCCCGGTGGGGCGGCTGGTTCTGCATGCCGAGAAAGGCGAATCGCTTTTCATGATCGGCGGCGACGACACGACGGTTGCCAGGATCGATCCGCTGCTGAAGGCGATGGGCACGGCCTTTTATCGCTGCGGCTCCGCCGGAAGGGGCACGCGCATGAAGATCGTCAACAACTTCATGCTGCTGGTGACCGCCCAGGTCGTCTCGGAATCGCTGGTGCTGGGCAGCAAGCTGGGCCTTACGCCCGAGATCATCAAGGAGGTGACTGCCGGCACGACCGCGACCAACGGTCAGCTACAGATCGCCTTCGCCAACAAGGTGCTGAAGGGCGATATCGAGCCCGGCTTCACGCTGGACCTCACCTTCAAGGATCTGAGCCTGGCGATGGCAGCCGCCGCGCAGCAGCGGATCGGACTGCCGGTCGGCGCCGCGGCCCACGCCGTGGTGGCGGCCGTGCGCGGCACGAAATATGCCGGCAAGGACTTCTCGGCTCTGCTCGACTACGCCAGCGAGCTCGCCGGGATCGAACCGCCGCGCCTCGTCTGATTGTTGGAAGGGATTGACCGATGCCGTTGGATCCGCAGATGGCCGCCATGCTGGGCCAGTCGTCCGGCTGGGCCGCGGCCCGTTCCGTGCCGGTGGAGCAATTGCGTGCAGCTGTGAAGGGCTTCGCCGCGGCGACACCGAAGCTCCCGGTTCCGCTGCGCGATGTGTCCGACTGGGCCATTCCAGGGCCGGCGGGCGACCTGCCGGTGCGTATCTATAAGCCGCAGGTCGAGGGGCCTCGGCCGATCCTCGTCTATTTTCATGGCGGTGGCTGGGTCGTCGGGGATCTCGACACGCAGGACATGATCTGCCGCGGCCTTTGCCATGGTGCGGAGTGCATCGTCGTCTCGGTCGATTACCGGCTGGCGCCCGAGCACCGTTTTCCGGCAGCAGTTGACGATTGCTACGCTGCCCTCGTTTGGAGCGCGGCTCATGCCGGCGAGATCGGCGGCGATCCGGCCTGCATCGTCGTCGGCGGCGACAGCGCCGGTGCGGTCCTGTCGGGCGCGGTCGCGATCAGGGCCCGCGACGAAGGCGGCCCCGGCCTTCGCGGCCAGCTGCTGTTCTACGGCTCGATGAACTATCCGTCTCACGACATGCCATCGATGAAGGAGTTCGCCGACGGGCCGATCCTGACCGCCGACGATATCGACTATTTCTGGTCCCTGTATCTTGGGCATCCGCAGACCGAGCAGGATCACCCTTGGGCTTCGCCGATCCGCGCAACGAGCCATGCCGGCCTGCCGCCGGCTTTCATCGGCACGGCCGAGCTGGACCCGTCGCGCGACCAGGGCGAGGCCTATGGCCCGGTTCTCGCCGCGGCCGGTGTTCCGGTCGAGCTTCACAGATACGTAGGCATGCCGCACGGTTTCATGTCATGGCTGGGGATGATCGATATGGCGCAGACGGCGGCTGACGATGCCTGCGCCTGGCTTCGCACCCAATTCGGACGGGCAGGATGAGCACAGAAACAGCATTCAAGGGCGGCGCTGCCGTCGTCACCGGTGCGGGCAGCGGAATCGGCGAGGGGATCGCGCGCCATGCGGCAGCGATCGGCATGCGTGTCGTTCTGGCCGATATAGCGGTCGACCGCGCCGAGGCGGTGGCTGGGGATATCCGCGCCGCGGGCGGACAGGCCATCGCCGTGCGCACCGACGTCACCGACCCGGCGGCGCTGGATGCGCTCGCTGACCGGGCTTACTCGGAGTTCGGCGACGTCACGCTGCTGGTCAACAATGCCGGCATCGAGACGCTCGGCTTCGTCTGGGAGCTGCCCGTCGAGCGCTGGGAGCAGACGCTGAAGGTCAATATCCACGGCGTCATCCATGGCGTGCGCGCCTTCGCGCCGCGCATGCTCGCCAGCCCGCGCGAGACCTATATCGCCAATGTCGCCTCGGTCGGCGGGCTGGGAATGATGCCGGTCCAGACGCCCTATATCCTGAGCAAGCACGCGGTGCTGTCCTTCACCGAATGCCTGTATCTGGAGATGCAGCTCCAGCCACGGCCGGTGAATGTCTCCGCCGTCCTGCCCGGGCCGGTCGCCACCCGTATCTTCGAGGATGCGAACGGCGCCGATGCCGAGCCGGTGGTCGCTGGTCATCGCGAGATCATGCGCCGCATGCTGGTGGACCAGGGGATCACCCCGCTCGAGGCGGGGCGGATCATTCTGGAGGGGATCGCCGCCAAACAGTTCTGGGTCTCGACCCATCCCGACATGACGGCGGCCTTCGCCAAGCGCCGGGCCGATCACCTGGCCGGCCTGACCGACCCCACGATGAATGCCGAGATGCGCGCCATCATGCAGCGCTGAGGTTGGCAGGTTGCGAACAATTACCTCTCCCCCGAGGGGCGAGGTCGCATCGTGAAGTGCCTAAGGCTTGGATTGGCGGCCGGCAGCGAACGCCTCGACTGCGTTCCTGTGGTCGAGGAGCGAGGTCGCCACTGCGTAGTGCGACGAGATCAGGTCCAGGTTGGTGCGCAGGTCGTTACGCATGCCCTGATAGATCGCGCGCTTGATCGCCCGCATGGCCCAGCCGGGGCCTTTGGCGATTTTGGCGATGATCTCTTCGGTCTCGGCCGTCAGCACTCCGTCGGGGAACACGCGGTTGACGATGCCCAGCCGCGCCGCCTCGTCGGCATCGACGAAATCGGCGGTCAGGAACATCTCCAGCGCCTTGGCCGGGCCGACCAATCGCGGCAGGAAATGCGTGCCGCCGGCGCCGGGCACCAGCCCCACCTTCAGATAGGTCTCGGCAAAGCGGGCGCTGGCCGCGGCGAAGCGCATGTCGCACATCAGCGCCAGGTCCAGCCCCGCGCCGGTGGCGACGCCGTTCACCACCGCGATCACCGGCTTGTCCAGATCTTCCAGCGCCAGGGGGATGCGCTGCACCCGCTGGAATATCTCGTTCTTGCGCTGCTCCGGCGTCTGCTCCACCCGGTCCACCATCTCGACGATGTCGCCGCCGCTGCAGAAAGCCTTGCCCGCGCCGGTGACGACCACGACCTTGACCGCATCGTCGGTCCGGCAATGCCGCAGCGCCTCTGCCCAGGCATCGATCATCTCGAAGGTGAAGGCGTTCATCCGCTCGGGCCGGTTCAGCGTGACGCGGGCAACGCCGTCGGCGATGGTGAAATCGAGGTTCGGGCAGCTGGAGAGGTTCGCCATTGGCTGAATCACACCCCCGCGGCGGGTATCGCCGGGTGCGACCAGGCCGGCGGCTCCTTCTTCGGGAAGGCCGTCTTTCCGTCCAGGCTCATCACCTGGATGTTGTGGGCCCAGGGGAAGTGCATCGAGAAGCCCAGGAAGCCGGTGCGCTCGGCGGCCGGGAGGTAGCTCATATGGAGCACCGTTTCGGCCAGGTACTCTACATCTTCAGTCGGGTACTCGCTGGGGATGAGATCGGAGGCGCCGGGCGTGCGGATGGCGGTTGAGGGCCCGACTAGGTTGACGGCGATGTTGCTCTCCACCAGCTCGGCCGCCATGCCCTGGGTGAAGCGGTTCAGCGCCGATTTGATCGCAGCATAAACCGCATCGCCGCCGGCTTTCTGGTAATCCGGGAAGGGCCGCTGGACCGGCATCGAGGTGACCGAGCCGATATTGACGATCCAGCCGGCGCCCCGCGCCTTCATCACCGGGATGGCAGCCTGGGCCAGCAGGAAGGGGGCGCGCAGATAATGCTGGACGGTGCGGTCGAACGTCTCCAGCGACATGGAATCGATGCGTGCGTAGTCTGCGAAGCCTGCATTGTTGACCAGTATGTCGAGCCCGCCCGCTGCCTGGACCGCCTTGGCCACCAGGCCTTTGCAGGCCTCCAGATCCTCCAGGTCCGCGCCGACGGAGATGGCCTTGCCGCCGGCCTGTTCGATCAGCGCCACAGTCTCCGCCAGGGTGCCGGCAACGACCTGCTCGGCCTGAAAGCGCTTGCCCGTCGTCTCCCTGTCGACGGAGCGTGCCGTCACGACAACGGTTGCGCCAGCCGAGGCCAGGCGCTGGGCGATCGCCCGGCCGATGCCGCGGCTGGCGCCGGTGACCAGCGCGATTTTTCCGGAGAGGTTGGGTTGGTTGGTCATAGAATGTGTCTTTCGCTGGATTAGGCGCGTTTATTTCAAAGCATCCGGCGACCATATCCATCGCCGCCGGGACACAGCATAAAAATGAACCGGCCTGTCGCCGGGCATCGCCAGGCGGTACCCGCAATCACGGATTCTGGTCCCCGGTCAGACTCTTTCCGGTGCCGACGGTCTTTCCCGTACCTTCCGGACTAAAGTCTCCAGGCCCGAAACGATCTGATCGAAGCCGAAGGACAGGAGCGCCGCTCCATCAGTTTCCTGGAATGTCGACCATAGCTCGACCGCCAGGCGCTGCTCGTCGGGACCCAGGTCCGCGAGGAAGGCGAGCACGCTCGGCTGCCGCGTTCTGGGGGCATCCATCTGGGACTGGATGAACGACATTCCGCTCGTCCCGAACCAGTCCATCGCGAAGGCGAGATCGAGCCCGGTCAGCCCCTCCTCCTTCATCAGGGCGGCGACCGGCAGCCAGGTTTTCAGCCAGGCGGAGCATACGCGGCCATCCCAGTAGATGACTTGGGGCGCCACTGGAAAGCGTTCGAAAAGCTTGTAGGTAGCCCACAGCCAGGCGCGGACATAATCCTGCCAGGGATTGCGCATCTCGGGTGGCTCAAACTGCGAGAACATATGGTCGGCGATGCCGTTCACCAGCGCATCGCGGCTGGGGAAATGCGTGTAGAGCGACATCACCCCGACATCGAGCCGGCTTGCGAGCCCCCGCAGGGTGAGGGCCTCGAGCGACCCTTCCTTCAGCATCTCCACCGCCTCCGCCACGATCATCTCACGTGACAGATGATTCCGCTTCTTACGGCCGGCGGGTGCGCGCGTGCCTGCAGGGGCAGGTTTGGAGGCTGCGTTGGCTACCATCGTTTCCGCGTTGACCTCAATTGATATGCGGCGTACCGTACACTGTATGGAAATCTAAGCAAGGCGCTTTGGCGCCGGTGACCGACATGATTGCGGGGAAGGAAGGGCGATGACCAGTCTTGATCGCGACAGTTCCGAGATCGATCTTCTGCTGAAAACGCTGAAAAGCATCTTCAAGTCGCGCGGGCTGCTGTACCAGAACATCGCCGATGCCATCGGGGTCAGCGAGACGTCGGTCAAGCGCTACCTGACCGGCCATGGGCTCACGGTCGAAATCCTCGAGCGCCTCTGCCGCGCGGTGAACCTGCGGATTACCGACCTCGTGGCGATCGTTCGCGCCGAGGAGGACCGGTTGCCAGCCCTCAGCCACGAGGATGAGGAAAAGCTTGCGCAGGACCCCACCCTCGCGATGTTGTTCTACCTGATCGCAAAGGGGCATTCGCCGCAGTCGGTCCAGGCGGATTTCAACCTGACCGACGCTGAGCTGAACCGCTACCTGACCAAGCTCGACCGCTGGGGGCTGATCCAGCTCTACCCGTACAATCGTGTCCGGATGCGGGTATCGCCGCTGTTCCATGTCGAGCGCGGCGGTCCGCTGGCCCGTTCGGCCCGCCAGGGATCGCTGGACTGCATGTTCCGCAACTTCGATCTGACCGCCGACGATTGGACCTTTTCGATCGACAAGCTCTCTCCGCCGTCGGTGGAGAAGGCGCGGGAATTGCTGCACGAGTTCACCGACGCGCTGGCCAAGATCGCCGAGCAGGACCGCACGCTCTCGCGCGCCTCGGCTTCCTATCACGGTGTCTTCGTGCTGCTGAAGCCGATCCCGGTCCCGAACCAGGAGCGCGACGCGGGATCGGTGGCCAGCGCGAAAGCCGCCTGACCGGACCGGCTTATCGCTGGAGCAGTTCCACGACTTCAATGAGGTGATCCTCAGGATCGCGCACGAAGGCGACCTTCACGCCATGCTCGGGCTGCCGCACCGCGGGCTGGGCGACCTTGCCGCCGGCGGCCACGACCCGCGAAACGAAGGCGTCGACATCCGTGGTGATGAACCCCAGGATGACCTCTCCGGCCTTCGGCGCTGGCGCACCGTTATAGGCCAGCAGCACGAAGGTTGCGGCCCCTTCGCCGGTGGCGTTGAACATGATCTCGCTGATCGGCCGGCCTTCGATCTCGGCATCGACCCTGGCCATTTCGGTCAGTTCGCAGACCGACGTGTAGAAATCGGCCGCCGTTTCCAGATCGCCGACGACAAGCTTGGTAAATCCGAAATGATCTGCGGCCACTGAACTTCTCCGTCATTCGATACTTCGCCGGTCAGGTTTGAACCGCGATCCGTCGGCGGCTCAAGCCTAAAGCGTGGCAAGCGGCCGGCGGACCAGCTTCGCGTACTCCAGGTATCAGTTCGTGCGCCGCAGGAATCGAACGCTCCGACGCCGTGTCTTTTCGTTTGCAGCAGGATGCCCCCCGACGCCAATTCATTGATCTGGCTCGGCGCTTGGCGCGCCTGATCGGGGAAGGAAGAAGGATGTCCGCAAGGGGAATTTCGGCTGTTTGTATTGCCCTGGCCACGGCGATGGCGGCACTGCCGGCCCTGGCCGTCGAGGCGCCGCCGGTCTCGATGACGGGAAAGTGGGTGCTCAATGTGAAGGAGTCGCATTGGAGCCAGGGCGGCGGCCTGACCGGCGGCGTGTGGACCGTCTACAAGGACGACGGAAAGACCCGGCAGAGTCTTCTCATTCAGAATACCCCGAACGGCCGTCTGAACGTGTTCTGGTTCGACGGTCCGTATGGCGATGACCTCGTCTGGTGCAACGACTGGTACCGAGAAGGCTACAAGATCACCGGCCCGGACACGTTCACCGTGTCGTGGGAGGCCGAGCGCGGCGGCCAGACCTTCAAGGGCGGCCCCGATGTCTGCAAGTACAGTAATGGCGGCGCCAAGGTGACGTGCACGAACCCCACCTTCACCGAGGTCTACGACAAGGTGAAGTGAGGCCCTCGGCCAGCGACGAATTTCCCATTTTTGGTGGTCTTGGAGGAACTAGATGCCGTTGGATAACGGATTCGGAGCCCGGGCGACTCTGCCCATCACCGATCACGCTGCCCTGGGCGAGGCCTTGGAGGCGGGCAATCTTCAGACGCTGCTGATGGTCTATGTCCACATCTCCCGCGACGAGGCGATGCTCGACCGGTTCGCCCGGCATCTGACCAATCCTTACGCCGCGCCGTCTGATCTTCCCAGCGATCTTGTCGGAGAGCTCCGCGAGAAGTTGTTCGCTCTGCTGACCCAGGATCCGCCACCAGCGATCGCGCCGCTCCCGGCCGAGCTGATGAAACGGATGATGAGCGTCGGCGTCGGCGAGACGGTGGCGGACGAGTTCGTGCCTCTCATGATGGAGCAGGCCGGCTTCGAGGCGCCGCTGTCGCGGCTGTCCAAGGCAGGCAGAAACCGCCCGCCGGCCGATTTCAAGGTTCTGGTGATCGGCGCCGGCATGGCCGGCCTGGCGGCGGCCATCAAGCTGGGAGATGCCGGATACAGTTTCGAGATCGTCGAGAAGAATTCCGAGGTCGGCGGCACTTGGTACGAGAACGTCTATCCAGGCGTCGGTGTGGATACGCCGAGCCATTTCTATTCGCTGTCCTTCGCGCAGTATCCGGACTGGAACAACTATCACCCGCGCGGCCGCGACATGCAGGCCTATCTCGTCGGTGTCGCCGACCGGTTCGACCTCAGGCGATACATCCGCTTTGGCACGCGCGTGAAAGCCATGCGTTGGGACGACGTCCGGAAGCTCTGGGCTGTCACGATCGCGGATGCACACGGTGAACATACGGTCGAAGCCAGCGCCGTCATCAACGGTCATGGCCCCGCCAACCGGTGGAAACTGCCGGACATTCCCGGCATCGAAAGCTTCCAGGGGCCGGCGATGCATACCGCCGACTGGGACCCCACCATCGATCTGAAGGGCAAGCGGGTCGTCGTGATCGGCACGGGTGCGAGCGGCGCCCAGGTCGTTGCTTCGCTGGCCTCAGAAGTTGCGCACCTGACCGTGTTCCAGCGTTCCAAGCACTGGGTGATGAAGAACCCCGAATATGTGAACGACGTGACCGAGCCGGTGAAATGGGCTCTGCGGCACGTACCCCAATACATGCCCTGGTTCCGCTTCCGGGCCTTCTGGTTCGCGTCTGATGGCCTCTACAAATGGGTCAAGATGGACCCGGCCTGGGAGGGCAATCCGCTCGCCATCTCGCAGGCCAACGAGGATGCGCGCCAGTATGCGCTGGCTGGCATGGCCGGCGTCCTCGGCCACCGGCCCGACGTGCTCGAGAAGATCACCCCGGACTTTCCGATCTTCAGCAAGCGCATCGTGCTCGACGCCGGCTATCTGGCTGCGCTGGGCCGCGACAATGTCGATATCGAGACCGGCGGCATCGAACGGATCGTCGCGGACGGCGTGGTCACCAAGGACGGCCGGAAGGTCCCGGCCGATGCGATCATCTTCGCGACCGGATTCAAGATCGCCAAGATGTCGGGCGATCTGGATATCGTCGGCCGGAAGGGGCGCAGCCTCGGCGACGAATGGGGTGAGGAGGATCCGCGCGCCTATCTCGGCACCACGATGGAGGGCTTCCCGAACCTGTTCTGGGTGGTCGGCCCCAACAGCGTTCCGAACCATGCCGGCGGCCACAACCTCATCGTGGAAGGCCATATTCACTACATCGTCGAAGCCCTGGACATGATGGTGGAGAAGGGTGCGCGGGCGATCGAGCCGACCAAGGAGGCGTTCGACGCCTACAACGTCAAGGTCGACGGCGACTTGAAGTCGATGGTCTGGTCGCACCCGAAGGCACGCAGCTATTACCGCAACAGCAGGGGACGGGTTTACCTGTCATGCCCCTACCGCCTGGTCGATATGTGGACCCTGCTGCGTGTGCCCATAGCGGCGGATTACCGCTTCCATTTCCCCGGCGACAACAAGGGCGGCCCCGGGTCGCCGTCGGTATAGGGCCCATCCATGAGCGGTCAATTCAGCTTCACGAAGATCATCGTCAGGGACGTCGATCGCCTGTACGGCTTCTACCACGACGTGTTCGGGTTGGCGCAAATCACGCGGGTCCGGCAAGGCGAGGGTGAGACAGAGCTCGACGAGATCATCATGGGGCCGGCCGGGGCGGGCTACTCCGTCCCCAGTCTCGTCATCCAGCGATATCCCAACCGGCCGATCCCTGTTCCGGGGGAGGCGACGCTGGGCTTCATCGTTCCCGATATCGAGAAAACGATCGAAAGGGCGGTCGCCGCCGGCGCCACGATGGACCGGCCTATTCGCAACGCGCCCGAGCACGAAATCCATGTCGCGTTCATCAAGGACCCGGACGGTCACCTGATCGAGATCGTCCAAATGCATCAGCACCCTGCTCCACAGGAGTAATCATGAGCCCAGCCAATATCCTCAAGCCGGTCGCCGAGCCGCAGGTCATCGAAGGCGCCTACACCGCCGACCAGCATTGCCGGATGTTCGATCTCGTCCGGCGGACCGGCCCGCACACGCTCATCCTGTCCCAGCATTTCAAATCGCCCGACGAGGTTATCGCGACCACGTCAGGCAGCCTTCCGGAGGGCGTGAAGGCGACCTGGGACATGTTCCTGTCGCCGGTGTTCCGCGGCTACTTCGCCCAGGGGCACACCTGCCTCCATCCCGAGATCGAGGATTGCTTCTACAATCCGAAATTCCTCGACCTCGTGCGGGGCTATTGGAAGGCCGAGTATGCGCGGCCCGACAGCATGCTGTTCAATCTGCAAGGCCCCTGCGGCGGCGCCGGCGCGCCGCATGTCGATGCGACGCGCTTCCGGGGCTTGAGCTTCCAGTCGACCCCGGTCTGGCTGATGAACATGATGGTGAAGGCCGGCCTGTTCAAACGCTGGCAGGCGAAGAAGGCACAGGTCATCGCCTGGTACTATCAGGGCAAAGTGGGCGGCGGTTTCAACTATTGGCCGGACGGTCCGCGCGCCGAACCCAAGCAGATACACGCGCCGATGTGGGGTCGCGCCGTCGTGGTCGAGAACGAGATGATGTACCACACGGCCGAGGCCAACGGGCCGTCGGCGCTACGTCGGCCCCAGGGTTTGGCGATCAACTCCGTGATCGGCGCCGATCCGACTTCGGCCGATGGCTGGCAGATCACCACGGATGGCGGGGTCATCCAGCGTATCCCGATCGAGGAAATGCGCTTCCTCGTCCACTGGGGCGCGGACATCTTCATGGATTACCAGGAGTTGAAGGTCACGCTCGACCACACCGACGATATCGGCCATGAGCAGATTTTCGACATCTTCATCGCCGATCTGCGCAAGCGCGGCGAGACATTCCAACTGCCGTCAAACCCGCTGACGGACCAGGCCTTCATCCGTCTTCTGACGCGCGTCTACGACCCAGGCCTGCCGGCGATCTTCCCGCCCGAACCAGAGGAAGATTTGGTCGCAGCGGAATGATGAGAACGGCTGCTACCTACAATACCGACCTCAATGGCAGCGGACCCGGCGGGACGCGCGACGAATCCGAACTTCTACGGCCACTGCCTGAGGGAAGCGTACCGTAGAGATGGTATAAAGGGTTTGAGCGTACATAAAGGCGATATTGATCGATCGTCAGAATTGGCACGCTTCCTGAATTTTCAGGAGGCGTCGCCGGACAGGACGGTGGCGCTCCCACCCTTGCCCCTGCGGAGCGCAGCTGTTAGCGTCGATGCAATCGATTACGGCAGCGGCTCGACCGTCGGCCTGCACGGGGGATGGGAGCGGTCTTGGAGGAATCGGAAAAGGGCTCCGGCTCGCTGAGCTTCGCCATCGCGTTCTCGGCGATCGTCGCCACTTCGTTCTGCTTTGCCTTGCGGGCGCTGGTGATCGACGACTGGGGGATCGCGTTCGGCTTGTCCGAGACACAGAAAGGCGAGCTGCTGGGCGTCGGCCTGTGGCCTTTCTCGATCACCATCGTCCTCTTGAGCCTCCTGGTCGACCGGATCGGCTTCAAGGCCACCTTCTGGTTTGCCGCCGCCTGCCATGTGAGCGGCTTGGCCCTGGTGCTGACGGCCACGGGATACTGGTCGCTCTATGTCGGCACACTGGTGATGGCGCTCGGAAACGGGGCGGTCGAGGCGGCGGCCAACCCGCTGATCGCGACGCTCTATCGCCGCGACAAGGCGACCTGGCTCAACCGGCTGCATGCCGGCTGGCCGGGCGGGTTGGTGCTGAGCGGGCTGATGGCGATCGCGCTCGGCGCCGGGGTCGGTTGGCGGGTCAAGGTCGCGCTGATGGCATTGCCGCTCGCCACCTACGCCGTGCTGCTGATCCGCGGGCGCTTCCCGGTCAGCGAGCGGGTCAGCGCCGGGGTTTCCTACAAGGCAATGCTGGCGGAAGGCGGCTTTCTCAGCGCCGGCGTCGTCATCGCGCTGGCGATGCTGGAGGTCGGCAGGATCGCCGGGCTCAACGCGCTGACGGTCGCGCTCGCCATCGGCCTGCTGACCGCCGGCTATGCCGCGGTTTCCAGGTCCGCCGGTCGGCCGCTCTACCTGATCCTCGTCCTCATCATGATCCCGCAGGCGATCACCGAGCTGTCGACCGACAGCTGGATCTCCTCGCTGATGGAGCCTGAGATGACCCACCTCGGGCTGCAGGCCGGCTGGGTGCTGGTCTATACCGCCATGCTGATGTTCGTTGTGCGCATCTTCGCCGGCAGCGTGATTCATCGCCTCAAGCCCCTCGGCGTGCTCGCCATGGCCTCGGCCCTGGCCGCAATGGGGCTGTTTCTGCTGGCCGGCGCGACCGGTCCGGCCCTCATGGCGGCGGCGACACTCTATGGCGTCGGAAAAAGCTTCTTCTGGGGCACGAGCCTTGGGGTCGCGTCAGAGCAATTCCCCGAGGGTGGTGCGATCACCATCAACTTCATGGCGGGTGCGGGCATGCTGGCGGCCGGCATATTGGGATCGGTCATGCTGGGCACGGCCCAGGACCATGCGACCACCCGCGCGCTCGCCGACTACGATGCGGCGCACGGGTCCGCCTTCGCCGCAACCTATCTGTCCGCACCCAAGACCGGCCTGTTCGGGTCATACGAGGCGCTCGATCCACGGAAGCTCGCCGCCGCGCCGGCCGCCGACCGTGAGGTGCTGAAGGGCGTGGCTGCCGCCTCGAAGAAAGCGGCGCTGCGCGATGTCGCCGTCCTGCCGGTGGTGACGCTGCTGGCCTATATCGGGCTGATCGTCAGGTTCCGCCTGCGCGGCGGCTACCGGCCGGTGACGTTGGAATGAGGCAGCCGATGAAAAAGATCGTCAAACGTACCCTGCTCGGGATTGCCGCCGCGGCCGGCCTGCTGATCGTGGTCGCCGCCGTGCTCATCGGCCCGTCGATCTATCGCGCCACGGTCGGCCTCCACCGCTACGAGACCGAGGCGCCGGCGCTGCCCGACGGGATCAAGGACACGGCGATCCTGATCTTCTCGAAAACCAACGGGTTCCGGCATGACGCGGCGATACCGGCGGCGACCGCAGCGCTGTCGAAGATCGCGGAGCATCGCGGCTGGTCGGTTTTCGCGACGGAGAACGCGGCGGTTTTCAATCCCGACCAGCTCAAGCGATTCAAGGCGGTGATCTGGAACAATGCCAGCGGCGACGTGCTCACCGAGGCGCAGCGGGACGCCTTCAAATCCTATCTGGAATCGGGCGGTGGCTTCGTCGGCATCCATGCGGCGGGCGACAATTCCCACCACGCGTGGGCCTGGTACACGGACACGCTGATCGGCGCGCACTTCATCGGCCACACGCTGAACCCGCAATTCCCCGAGGCGACCGTCCATATCGAGGACCATACGAACCCCGCGACCCAGGGGCTCGGCGACAACTGGGCCCGGAATGACGAATGGTACTCGTTCGACGCCAGCCCGCGCGCAAAGGGCTATCATGTGCTGGCGTCGCTGGACGAGAGCACCTATCGGCCCGCGATGAACATCCCCATCGTGGGTGCGACGGATCTGCGTATGGGTGACCATCCGATCGTCTGGCTGCACTGCGTCGGCAACGGGCGCGCTTTCTATTCGGCGATGGGTCATCAGGAAAGTGCCTTTGCCGAACCCGGCTATCTGCATCTGCTGGAAGGCGCGATGGCCTGGGCGGCGGGGCTGGAAGGGACGATATGCGCCGACGGGCACGAAGTCGCCAGGCCGGCGCAGTAAATGGCTCGTGTAATCGATTGCATCAGGCGGTGCGCCGTAGTAGGGAATGACCGCCGGATAGGACCTTGGGGAAGGTTGATGACGCGATACTCTGTGCTCTCGATGATGGTGGCTCTGGCTCTCTGGGCAGCCTGGGTTCCGCCGGCCGCGGCCCAGCTGACGCCGCATTGGACGATCGACAAGGCTGCCGCCGAGCGTGGCCATCAGGCCTTCGTCGCAAACTGCGCCTTCTGCCACGGATCGGATGGGCGCGGGAGCGAGCGGGCGCCCGACCTGATCCGCTCCGAGCTGGTCAACCGCGACGAGCAGGGTGAGCTGATCGGTCAGGTCGTGACCAAGGGGCGGGCCGAGAAAGGCATGCCGGCCTTCCCGAACCTGGCCGACCAGGCGAAGGACATAGCGAACTTCCTGCATGACAATGTGCAGGCTGCGGCGAACCGGTTCGGTTATAAGATCCTCGATATCGTGACCGGCGACGCGAAGCGGGGCGAGGCCTATTTCAAAGGCGCCGGCGGATGCGCGCAGTGCCACTCGGTGACCGGCGACCTCGCCGGCGTCGGCGGCAAGTACAAGCCCGACGTGCTCCAGGCCCTGATGATCTATCCCGGGCCGAACATCCTCAGCCTGATGGGCATCAATCTGCGGCACATCGACAACCCGCCGGTCCATGTTACCGCGACCCTCAAGTCGGGCGAGACGGTCTCGGGCATCGCGGTCCATGTCGGCGAATTCGACATCTCCCTGCACGATGAGAGCGGGGCCTACCGCTCCTTCCCGCGCGACGCCGCGGCCAAGATCGACGTCCAGGATCCGCTTGAGGCGCACAGCCGCCTGCAAGGCAAGATCACCGACCGTGAAGTCCACGATTTGTTGGCCTATCTGGCAGGTTTGAAATGAGACTGTTCGGCACTCTTTGCATCCTGTCGGCCGCGATCCTGTCGGGTGGCGCCGCCCGCTCCGACGAAGCCGCCGGCATGGCGCGCCTCGGCACCGACTGGCCGACCTATCACGGGGACTATACCGGGCAGCGTCACAGCCCGCTCAGCCAGATCGACCGGCACACGGTCGGTTCGCTGGCGCTGTCCTGGGTTTTCCATGGGGACGTTCCCCCGATACCCGGCATTCCGCTCAAGCCCGTCAACGGCTCGACGCCCATCGAAAAGGATGGGGTGCTCTATTTCAGCATGCCCAACCATGTCTGGGCGGTCGATGCGCGGACCGGGCGGCAGGTCTGGCACTACGTCACCAAGTCAGGCGCCACGATCGGCAATCGGGGCGTCGGCATACTGGGCAAGACGATCTATTTCGAGACGCCGGACAATCACCTGGTGGCGATCGACGCCAATACGGGGCAGGAGCGCTGGCGGGTGGAGATCGCCGATACCAAGCTCGGCTATTTCTCCTCGATGGCGCCGATCGTGGCGGGCGGGCATCTGATCGTCGCCGCCGGCGGCGATTCGCTCGACCTGCCGGGCTATCTTCAGGCGCTGGATCCCGAGACGGGCAAGGTCCAATGGCGCTGGCGAACGACGCCCGAGCCGGG
>Ga0207694_10001659_pt1 | contig 18659 bp, 16 predicted proteins | sample KBSC34metaG_FD_184353 | JGI IMG/M metagenome (GOLD analysis project Ga0207694, IMG submission 184353) | Corn rhizosphere microbial communities from Kellogg Biological Station, Michigan, USA - KBS C3-4 metaG (SPAdes) (version 2) | ecosystem: Host-associated > Plants > Roots > Rhizosphere > Soil... | reverse complement strand
CAGCGTTCGCATTATGAGGTCGTCCGTAAGTTTCGTGATCTGTCTCCTGGGTATCAGTTCGACTCTGTTTGGCCGAGATTTGAGCGGAATAGTGTACTCCGATCACAGTGGCTTTTCCGCCTCTGGCACAGGAATAGTTAAACTTGCGACCAGCACTGGCTTGATTTCAATTCACTATCAGAAGCCGTTTCCGGGGAACTTTTCAGACGACACCTGTGGGCATCTGGGGGCGATATGGACCGTTCGGACGGAAAAGAATTCACTCGAAGAGTTGGTTGGCGCGCGTTGTAACGATCCACCAGTGCATTCAGCTTGGATGGCCACCCTTGATTACGTCAAGGATGCGGTCCACCGTTCAGGGTACGAATTGGGGTTCAAGCTCGACAGACCCCCAAGGCCTCACCAAATCGTAAACATGGATGGACTCGATATCGAAGTTTCTGGCTACCTTGACTTCCCGGGGAACGGAATGTGCTTTGAGGTCAAGGAACGTGTCAGTAAAACAACTGTAATCATTGAGAGTTCTCCGGATTGTTACTTCTATCCCCCGGTCGAGTTCACGAACAAGCAAACCGGTCCGAACTCCTGGGCCGTTACTGGCGTCAAGGCTCTAAAGTCTGATAACCGCCAGTGACACACTCACGTGTCGGAGCGTGATTCACTTGGACGTGTAGTCGGCAAAACATCGAAGTGAATCGTCTTCACCACGTCACATCGGTGGATTGCGCGTTACACGTCAGCGTGGAGTCGATCATTACGAACGCCGTCACCCTCCTACCCTACTGGCCTGTGGGTCAATTTTGAAATTCGGCCTACCCAGCGGGGGTTCTTCTGCCGTCCAAAATGAGGCAAATCCCGGCGCAGAAAAGACCGACAAGCATCCCTATCCCGCCCATGATGAAAATGGCAGTCTCTGTGCTCGTCCATAAGGGCCATTTCGGCATCCGAAATATCGCGGAATACAGCAGTGCCGGGACTACAAGTAAAGCCACTAACGCAATGCTTCTGCGTGCGAACGCCGTCGCGTAAGGTACTAAACGAGGCGCATCCCAATACAGGAGCGCCAACAAGACAATGAATATCAGCGGTCGAAAGTTCACTGGATAAAACCGCCTTCAGTCTATCAAGGCCGACGCCACAAAAATGAACGCCGCACGACTATCCAGCAGTTATCCCAGTCACCTGCCATAGGTGCGCCCCTGTAGTCGGCAAACCGTACAAGTGAAAACGCGCCCAGTGTTCATGTCCACATTGGCGTTTTGCGCGTTATTCGGCCAAGTGGATTGGAGTACGGTATGGCCCGCCTACTAGCGGGGTGGCGGTGAATGGTTGCAACAACAGAGCCGGGAATAATCCCCTGGGAAACCGCGCTAAACTGGCGATTAATTCCGAGGTGTTGCAACGTTGCAGTGATTCTTGGGTGATAGGAGCGTTAGCTATGTCACGAATCGTACCATTTCATCGGAAGACCGCACATGTTTGAAACGGAGATCCAAGGTCCGTCATTACTAGGTTTTTTCGTGCAGCAAGCTGGTGTATCTATCGGGCTTGTGATGTGGGGCTTGATCACGGTGGAGGTTCCGCGCTCATTCAGTACGCTGAATCGTCCGGTTGCCGCTCTCCTCGAAACCCTCTGCATAATTGTCTTGGCAGCAACGCCATCCTTTTTTCTGGGTCGCGCAGTGCAAAGTAATGCTCCAACTCTCGCACTCTCCGGCAAAAGGATTTGGCTTCTGCCAACAATCGCTACGGTCTTGATAGGTGTGATGTCCGGGCCGCCACTTCGGAATATAGAAGACCTATTTTTCCCCATACACGATGGAGAGGCATGGTGGGCGGTGTTTCTGGCCACCTATCCGACTGTTGGCTGCATCGCGTACTCCTTAGGAATAGTTTTGATGAATCGAAAAACAAAGCTTTAACCTTTGACCCCTATCCGTAATGGGCCTCATTCGCCCCAACAGCGAAAACCGACAGCGTCCTGGACGGGGACTGAGATTAGGCTGCAGCCCGTCGTCAAGTTTACGGTTTGTCGCAAAACCGTACATGTGGATTGTGAAGCCACGTCGATCCGAAAGCGACGCACGGAATGCCGTCCGATAATAGGAATTATCGGGCTGCATTCTCCGGAGGCTCCTTTTGAAGCCGGGTGGGAGGCAAGCCCGTACGATTGACTAAAGGGTCCGGCCTAAACCCCTGACAACAGCCTCACGAAAATCTTGAGTCCCGCTTATTTCACATTTGGAATTTTGAATAGGCCGCTTCAATAGTAGAGACAGCTCGTTGCTGATCGCTGGGTCGAGTTGGGAAACACAGTTAGGAGCTTTTTGGATTCTCAGAAGCATGCCCGTGGGCTGGCGGTTGACCGTCATAGTATTGCCCCCGAATACCAATTTCACCTGGCCTCTAAAGCGCTGTTCAACCGCGTCAATCAAGGCGCGAGCCTCGACTGAACACGAATTCAAGAAATCCTCCTTGCTGACTCGGTTGGTCCGATTTCCCTCCGTTCCCGAACGGCGCGGCACGCCTGTGCTGACACTAACGCATGTCAGACCTTCAATTCGCTCCACGTCGGCTTGGAAGTTTAATCGGATACGTTCCGCCCATGCCGCAGGCAAAAACGTGAGCATCGGAGCTTTGTCGCCGATGTACACTAGCACGACTATGTGAAGACGATCAGATTCTGAAGAGATCCGAGGCTGTAAGCGACCAATCAGATCCTCGGCTTCACCGCACATACCCTTATCGAAAAACTCGAGAGCATATCCAAAAGGCAGGTCCCTGTGCCTGATTTCGCGCGCTAACTTCGTGATGTCTCCGGGCTCAGGCCCTTCGTGCTCTGCGATTGCATCGATGTCAAAGAGTAAGCTTGAAGCCCTCTTATTACGTCCGCATTCGAAAGCAACTAGGGGGTGAGGCTTGTGAATATCGAGTTCCGCCGGATTAGGGATGCCTATGTCGAAACGACCGGGTGACGATTCGCCGCCTGTCCTCCGGTACTTAAGTGCGGTGTACCATTCGGCTTGAGCGAGCAGAGTTCCCCCGCCGGCCGTTCTTTCGTATGCGCCGCCATTGGGAAGATTCGTCATGAGGCGGTGGTAGAGATAGTCCCGGATGCCTGTGTCGCCATGGAATCCCGGACGAAAACGAACGAAAGCCTCGATAGTCTGGAGAATACTGCGGTCAACGGCCTGGATAATAGCCGGCTGGGTTATCGACATTTGTCTAGAACCTTACACGGAACAGGATCGACACGCAGCCAAGCAACCTAACATTTCTCGAATCGTTCTGCGTAGCTTCTCCACATTATAAGGGAGGAACTGCCCGACGGCCGTAAGGCCCACGCCCGCCGCGCGGCAAAAGTAGCTGCCGATAATGTGACTCAACACGTCTGCTCTGATTTAAATCCAAAGAGTTGATCTTCGCTGGCCCGTGCACGTCTCCGCGTTTGGTACTTTCGGCGATTTCGGCGGATAGTCGCTATCGCATTCAGAAAGTATTCCTCAGCAGGGCGCATAGGCGTTCCAGTGGTCTTATTGTGGGCAAACTGCAGTTTGCCGTCCTCGATAATGGACTTTAGATCTGCACCAGAGGATCCGCGAGTTGCCGAAGCAAGAATTTCGATGTCCGCGACGCACAACGGCGGGGGCAACGATGCAAGCTTCTCGCGGAAGATCTCCGCTCGCGCAGCCTTATCGGGCAAACGAGTTTCGAGCCAGAGCTCGATGCGGCCCGAGCGAAGAAGCGCCGCTGGGAGGTCCGCCGGCTCCATCGCGGTTATCATTACGCATACGCGCCCGGAGCTTGCGCTTTCTAGACCATCCAGTTTGGTCAGCAGATAGCGGTAAAGACCATCTTCTTTGTGCCCTTCGAAAATGACATCTGCATCGTCGATAAAAACGATCGACGGCGCATTACGCTTCGCCGCCGAGAATACGCGATTGATCTCGGCGTAGAAGTTACTTGAGCCGGCTATCATGGTTCCGTCCACCAAGAAAAACTTGCCTTTGAGGCGATGCGCAAGGGCGCGGCCAATGGTAGTCTTTCCAGTACCTGGTGGCCCTGCCAGCAGAACGCCACGCTTCGGTTTCAGACTAAGCTCGACTGCCAGTTCGCGATTCTCAAACGGCAGCGCGATCTTGGCCTCCAGCGCCTGGATCACATCATCGACGCCTCTGAGGTCATTCCAAGTTACAGGTTCGACTTCTTCAATTTCAACGTTGCTGACCAGGTCGTGCGTGTTTAGATACTCGAGAAATTGTGGGGTATCAAGACCTGGTTCGTGCGAAAACCACACTGCGGCCTTGCGCAGTTGGTGCGCGTTTAGGCTTGGGGCGAACCGATGAATCTCGCCGAAGTCGAGTCGTCGACAAGCGGTCGGATCAAGATAAGCCGAACAAATGGTCTCGAAATCTGCGCTGGTGAAATCCGCGATGAACCACGAATGAGCTCTGCGCTGCAATGGATCGGGAATTTCACTGGTGGCAAAGAGCATTTTCTTTCGTGCAGTTGAGCCGCTCGCGAGCGCAGCCGTCATGACGGCGTCGAATAGGTTTTTGCGCGTGTAGTCACAACTTTCGACGACGTTCTTGATCAGGTGCCGGTCGTCGACGATGACCAAGTCGTGTTGTGCAATCTCAGCATCGATCAGATCGAGAAATGCTTCTTCTATCGCCGAGGGCTCATATGCCGCCAGCTTGATGAGAAATTCCCGCACGCCGACGCGGACGCCGCCGAGCTTTTGGTGGACATAATCCAGCACTGTGGTTTTTCCGTCGCTTCCGGAATCCTGCAGCACCGCGCAGTCTCCGCGTTCAAGACCGAGCAATACACCTTCCGCAGCTTTTCGCTGCGACGGTGAAAGCGAGATCTTCGGAGTAGCTCGGCGCTCTGCCGGTGAAATGAATTCTAGTGTTTTCATACCTATTGAAATTGAAATAACAGTTTTCGGCCAGCGGAATACGCCAGCGGTCAGGGTTGAAAGGGAAGAACTAGAGGCGGGGCAAGGAGGAGAGAAAGCCTTGCCACACGATGTTCATTGTTGCGTATCGATTGAACTGAATGGGTGCAGACATAGCTGGCTCCTTTCCTCGAGATTGGTACCTAAGAAGACTAACACAGAGGAGCAGATTTGGCTAGGGATTTTTCATTAAATCAGTATCATAAAAACTACCGTTAATGGTGGACATCAGGCGGTTAAGCGCACGCCACTTCGACAGTCTTTGAATTGGGCCACGAACGGCATCTGTTGTCGCTGGTCGGCTGAAATTTCGGGGGCTACTTCCCAGGACCACGGGCCGCCGGCGGAGGAAGCGTGCCGCCTTCAGCGAGCGTCTTCATATTGTTCAGCGCACGTGTAAACTGTGCGGTTCGTTGCTGAATATCCTTCTCGCGAGCGGCGTCGTCGGCCAGCATCGAGTTGTCAAAGACCAATGTGTAAAGGAGCTTTGACGTGGTCGCGCTTACCGGAACTGCTTCCACAGTGCCGTGATACAGGTTGTAACGGAGGCCTTCCCGCACCGGCTGCGTGTAGGTGTACGACATACTTGTTTTCGCGACGAGAATCTCTATGACAGCGCCGTTGCGAAGCGACCGCACGGCACCGACTTCGCCATCTTTACCAGAAGTGATCATGCAATCGACCTGCAGCCATTCTTCGATATCGCAGTATTTGCCGACGCGCTTCCAGACGCCCGCCGCAGGACGGTTAACAGCGATTTCGAGGGGGATGGAAGTGTAATGCGGATTCGGAGTCTGTAATGGTGCCGGGGCTGGCGCCTGAGCGAAAGCGGTGCTGAAGACGACAACTAGCAGACCGACAATCATTGGCAAATGCCGCAACTGTGTTCGTGAGCAAAAAGACTGCATGGCCTCTTGTATACCACATCGTGCAGCAGCGGCAACCCTTCGCGATACTGCTCCTTAACGGGCGCTAGCCCGTCTTATTGGCGACTCACGGAAGTTCGAGAGTTGATTGAAACCTAGCTACGACTGCGTCGGCAATATCCTCCTGAACGGAGAGAATATCTCCAATGGCAGGCTCGTATGTTTCGGACCAAATATAAGCACCGGACGCGGTTTCGATCAGTTGCACAATAATTCGAAGACTTCCCTGTGCGCCGCGGATGCTCCCACGGAGATTCCATTTTGTGACACCACGGGGAAGTTGCAGATTTTCGCCATAACCCACTCCCGGCGAGGCCCGATGATCGACGACTACTTGCAGACCGGGAACTTGAGCCATGTGATGAATCAATTCCTCGGTAAGCCCTTCACAGAAGGACTCATTCGACGTAGAGTTCGTAAAGTTCATAAACGGCGAAACCGCGATTGCAGCATATTGCCGGGAAGGCCGGAGCCGAAAGACCGGACTGTAACTTCCTTTTGGAAACTCGATCCGTAGTTGGTCGTCGCGTCCCGCGGAGGCATAGTAAGCTTTGAGTTTTGCTCGCAGGCGGCGTGCTTCTACTCGCACGATCGGATCTACTCTAGGGTCGTAAGTCGGCCCACGATCAAACACCTCAACGCCCACCAGATATTCCTTAAGACGATCCGCTCCACGACTGAGTGCGTGGTTCGCCGAGAAGCGAATGAAGCGGCATAACCGTTCGGACCTTGAGAACCAACGGCTCTCCAGTATCTTGTCTATCTGAACGGCAACGTCGTTGTCACTAGGCATGGGAGACTCGCCTCGACTCAGCGAGTGCCCCGATAAGATGACCGACCCGTTGTATTCAATCATGCCGATTTTCCCTCGAAGCATTCTCAGTATTGGGCAGAATGGACTTGAATAAAAGAGCCACTTGATTAAGAATTGGACTTATGGAAGCGCAGACATTAGTCACCCAACTAGGGCGTTGGTCGCTCGGCAAGGGTTCACTGCAATACAAGCTGACGCGGGCCGTGTCGCAAGCCATCAAACATGGACTGCTCAACCCAGGAATCCGTCTGCCATCCGAACGTAGCTTCGCTCAGGCTCTGAGCGTCAGCCGCACAACCGTTGTAGCTGTCTATGACACACTGCGCGAGAGCGGATGGGTGGAAAGTCGATCCGGCAGTGGCACCTGGATTAGCAGCAGGTCCTCCGCAGTGATGGCTGCGCGGAGTGACGCCCAGGCCGGCGTGTTGGCCTCAAGTCCCCTGCTTGGATTGCTTTCAAGTCAGCGAGAACGCGACATGGTCGATTTTGCGCTCGGTACGCCGGCGCCGTTGACTGAACTGCCGCCGGAGCTCTTCGCGCTTCCTCGCGATGAGTATTCCGGCCTCCTGAACGATCACCGCTACCACCCACTAGGCTTGAGCTCTCTTCGTGAGGCAATTGGCGATTACTACACAAACATTGGACTCCGCACCCATAAGGAAGAAATCCTGGTAACCACCGGAGCGCAGCAAGCGATAACGGTCTGCGCTGCCTTGTTCCTTCAGCGCGGCGATGCGGCACTCGTGGAGGATCCTGCGTACTTCGGCGCGTTGGATGCGTTTCGTGCGGTGGGGGCTCGAGTCTCCCCGCTCCCTGTAGGAACCGACGGTGTGTCTCCATCCGTGATTCGTGACCGAATTACTGCCACGGCAGCTCGGCTCGTGTATCTTACACCGACATTTCAGAACCCCACTGGAAGCGTGATGCCGCGGTCTGCTCGCATAGAGGTGAGCCGGATTACGTCCGAACTTGGCGTCCCCATCATTGACGATGGTGTGCTTTCGGATTTGTCAATCGATGGTACGCCTCCTCCCCCGCTCGCTGCCGACAACTCGGACGCGCTGGTGCTGACGATCGGGTCCATTAGTAAGCTCATTTGCTCGAACTTACGGGTGGGGTGGGTGCGGGCGCCCGAACCAATCATTCAGCGGCTCGCTCGTCTAAAGAGCGCGATGGATCTTGGCGCCCCACTCCTTACTCAGGCCGTCGCCACTCGTTTGATGGGCGTCGTGGGCGAAGCCCGCAATTTACGTCGCGCTCAGCTTAAGCTCAGGCGCGATCTCTTAGTCTCGCTGCTCCGCCGACAACTGCCCGAATGGAAATTCCGTGTGCCTTCAGGCGGGATATTTCTTTGGGTTAAGTTGCCCAGCGGGGACGCCCGTGAGTTTGCTCAAGTCGCGCTCCGCCATGGCCTAGCTGTTTTGCCTGGAACCGTTATGTCGGCTACAGAGAATCACGCACGCTTTCTCCGTCTTCCATTTCTCGGAACCCCCGCGATCCTCAAGAGCGGCGTGACACGGCTGGCGACGGCTTGGCGCGACTATGAATCGAGTGACCGCCGAGAGCGTCCATCCGAGTTAACTCTCGTCTGAGCGGCTGTTCGGCAACTAAGGGAGCCCCATCGAGACACGTCCGATAATGTTCGATTATCGGGCACGTATCCGGAAAGCAGACCTGGGACGAATCTCCGCAGGATCGCACTAGACATCCGGTCAGAGAGTATTCGCGCTCCGCGGCATGCTCGGGATCTGGTTGGAGTGCAGCCCTTACGCCGTGGGAGATAGATCCCTTTTCCACACACTGCGCAACGCACCGAGCGTGATGGGCAGAGCGCCAGCGAGGAGGAAGGCCATGTCGCCCACCATGCGGAGCCATTCCAACTTGTGGAAAGTGCCGCCCATCAGGAACGTCAGGCGGCGCGCGTGCCAATACCCGTTGGCGATGGAGTCCCAGAGCTGGATCACTCCTCCGGGAAAGAGATCCAGAATGACCATGAGCGCAAGCCCTGCATTAGCACCCCAGAAGCCCCAGCGGACGAACTTCTCGGTCCCCGTCCATGCGGTGTCGGATTGCATTGCCCTCAAGCAAAAGACTAGGACTGCCAAGGCCAGCATTCCGAAGACCCCGAACATCGCGGCATGTGCGTGGTTGGCGGTGAGCGTCGTACCCACTTCGAAGTAGGACACGATCGGCAGGTTGATCAGGAAACCGAAGACCCCGGCGCCGACGAAGTTCCAGACACCCACCGCCATGAGGAAGTAGATGGACCACTTCTGACCCGAGACCATATCTTTACTGCTCTGCCCTTTCCTCAGGTTGATGAAATCCCAGGCGTCCAGAGTCAAGAGCGTTAGTGGCACAACCTCCAGAGCGGAAAAGCACGATGCGAGGCCCATGTTGAGCGTCCCCTGGCCCGTGAAGTACCAATGATGGCCTGTGCCGATGATCCCGCCAGTGAGATACAGGATGGCATCCAGGTAGATCAGGTGCGTGGCGGTCCTGGTACTCACTATACCCATCTGGTGGAACATGATGGCCACCAGCACCGTCGCGAATATTTCGAAGAATCCTTCCACCCAAAGATGGATGATCCAGAAGCGCCAGTTGTCGATGACCGCAAAGTTGGTATCAGGGCCGTAGAAAAGCGCGGGAAGGTAGAAGACAGGGATGGCCACGGCCGCATACAAAAAAAGTGAGGACAATTCGCGCGTATCAGGTCGCTTGATGGCGGGTTGGAGCGCCCGAAACATCAGAAACAGCCAGAAGAGGAGGCCAACCGCCAGGAGGAGCTGCCAGAAACGGCCGAGGTCCAGGTACTCGGAACCTTGATGCCCGAACCAGAACCATACCTGCCCCAGCTTGTCGTTGAGGCCGAGGGACTCGCCTGCCAGACTGCCGACAACGACCACCACCAGAGCCGCAAGAAGCGCGTACACGCCGGATCTTTGGTGTCTGGGCTCCCTGCCGCCGACCCACGCTGCCAGGAACAGGCCGCCGCCCACCCAAGCCGTTGCAATCCAGAAGATGGCAAGTTGGAGATGCCAGGTGCGCGCGAGATTGTAGGGCAGCCAGCGGGCGATGTTGAACCCGTAGAAAGCTCCTGTCTCCACGCGATAGTGCGCGAGCAGGCCCCCCAGAAATGCTTGCGCCAGGAATAGCAAAGCTACGATGGCGAAGAACCAGCCGGTCGCCCACTGGCTGGGCGTGAGCTTCAAAGCAGAGGAAGACAATTTCGGGCTGGATAAGGCAGAGTGCATCATATACGCGCTACCGCCCTCGCCCTTCCAGCCCAAGTAGTCGAACTTGCCGACGACGAAGAGGATCAAACCAATTCCTGACAGGAGAGTGATAAGACTAAGTGCGCTCCAAACATAAGCCTCCGTCGAAGGACGATTGCCCACCATAGGCTCGTAAGGCCAGTTGTTGGTGTACGAGTAATCTTTTCCAGGGCGATTCGCCGTTGCGGCCCAGGCCGCCCAAGCGAAGTAGGCCGTGAGAGCTTTACGATCCGCAGGGTCCTGAATATAGTTGGCGGGCAGCCCGGGAGCGGCGTCTTTGCTAGTAAAGTAATCGCTCCACTCCGGAAGCTGTGTGTGGTAAGCCGCCACTTCGCCTGGCGAGAACTGGAGAGTTTGCGAAGCTGGTTCGTAGCGATTTTTCTTAAGCACTGTGATCGTCTGCGCGGTCACCACAGTCTGCTCGTCCGCTGAAAGCTGTGCGAAAAGCCTGCCGTACTTCTCGGATGCGATCGTGTCGCGGGTTACCTCGCTGAGCCTATGCAGGTACTCCGCGCTGTAATCAGGACCCAGATAAGCCCCATGACCCCACAGGCTCCCGTGCTCCATCAGACCGTACTTGAGGAAGACCTCCTGGCCCTTTTGGATGTCGGCTCCCCTAAACACAATGGTGCCCGCTCCATCCATGACCTGGCCGGGGATGGGAGGAGCATTGGTATAGGTCAGGACTGTGACAAAGGATAGAACCGAGAAGCCCGCGATCATTACGAGAATGGCCGAGTGTCTCCACCACGGAGAAATACTCTTAGCTTCTGTAACCGTGTCGATCATGATGCCCCCTTCAATTCCTGCAGGATTCGAGTTTTCCCACCCACCTGATAAAAGATCGCAATGGCGCAATCTGTCTCCCAGGGAATTTCGAGCAAGCCTGAGACGACGGCTCGCGCTCTCCGTCGGCCGGTGAGCCAGGCCACGGACGTGCGCCAGGAAACCAAGGAGCACGGTCGTCAGCTTATCGCAATTAGGGACCGCAAATGCGCAGGAGGCTGGAGCAAGGTCAGCGCCAGGTTCGCGGCGAACAAACTAACCGCCAGCAGTTCGATAACGGCGGAACACGGCAGCAGATGCCAGGCGATCCGCACGTTCGCCTCATACGCCGGGATCTCGGAGACTACACGCAACAGGCAGCCAATGTTAAGCGCAGCCAGCGAAGCCAACATCAGGCGGGGGCTGTATAAGACCCGCGCGCCGCAGAAGGCGGGGAGTATCCTCTGGCCAATTGCGAAGACCATGGTCGAAAGGAATCCCACGGTGAGGGCGTGTCGCGAGGCGCCCCAGATGCCCCCACTCACATCGTTCCAAGAGGCGCGTATGGACAAAGCCGCAGCGATCAGCAACCAAACGTACGCCAGCCGCACAAAGTAGGGAAAGCTCGGGTGTACCCCGGTGATCTTGGCGGGCTGGATCGATGGCTCAGCAATGTGAAGTGCCAGCACGGCGGACAGAGCTGCGAAGGGGAGCAGTGCGGCGAACCAGGTGAGCGGGCCGAAGAACTCCGCCAGAATTGCTGCCCAGGCGAGACCAAAGGCCAGAAACAGGAAGCGGGGCCTCGGCTGGCCCAGTCCCAGAAATACCGGTAGCCAGCGCGCGTTGAATCCCCATACGGCCGGAACCAGGAACCCCCACGTGGCGAGCGTTATCATACGCTGGTCAGGCACATGCGCGAATGCTGGACCTGTATTGTCGATCGAAACCTGGATAGTCGCAATGAGATTCATTAACAGCGTTACTAGAAAACCAAAAGTCGAGCCGATTACAAGGAGCATCCAAGGTTCGGGCTTACGGCTGGTCGATTGCAGTTCCGCAGTCGATGCCGCTGGCCGATGGCTGGAGACGGTCTGGAAGAACAACAGAAACCCAGCCAGCTCTAAGAAGGCAGAGAACGGCAATAGGATTCGCCATTGCCATCCCACGACACCCTCGAACCAGCGCAGTGTGATTCCAGTGGTCCACAGGGCGAAGCAGGTCCAACCGCGAGGGATCGCAAAGGTGGGCAGACGGCCCATCTTAGTCAACGAATAAAATCCGATGCCGAGGATAAATGTCCCAATCCATCCGAAGATTTGCGCATGACCGTGCGCCTGAATCCATGCCGGCGAGAGACTATCGAGCGCGTGCCGGCTGCTAATCGAGATCAGGTTCCAGACTCCTAGAAACGTACCTGGCAGTAGTAGGAAAAGGAGGCCAGTGAGGATGTAGGCGATTAACAATTGCTGCATCCTTACTTTACGCTGGACGATGGCGGACGGTTCCGCCGTGATCTCGCTAGCGGTGTTCATGGGCTAGTTCCACGATCCCCTGCTCCATGTGAAGAGCGCGTGGAAAGAGGATGTTGTTCTCCAGGTGAACGTGGTGATGAAGGTCGCGCTCGAATTCTTCCAAGCCATGGTACAGCGCACGGTAGGTAGGACAAGCGGACTCCGGAGCGTGGTATTCGTTGGACAGCGCGCGAATCCTGGCCAGCAATTCCCCGGCGTCGTCATGGTCGGCGAGCATGCGACTGATCGGCATCTCGACTGAACCGAAGACTACCGGCGGCGGTGCTGCACCCCGGGCCACCGCCGACTCCATCTGTTCGAAGTAAGGGAACAGGACGTTCTCCTCTTTATGCATGTGTACGGATAGTTCCTCCGTCAGCGCTTTGAACAGGTCACGAATCGACGCCAGTTCGGAGTGGGCTTGACCGTGACGGCTTACGACCTTTTCGAACATGGTCATTAGACGCGGCGTCTCGCTGCGGACGTAGCTGTGATGCTGTCCTACGATATGGCGGACCAATTCCTGGGCGCTGGCTCCGCCCCAGTTGGCGGCGTCTGTTGTAGAATCTTCCTTCACTCCCTCCAATAGATCGAGCGCTCGTTCCACAGGCACGCCGGCACGTTGACAGGCATCCCGCAAGCTGCGCTTGCCGCCGCAGCAATAGTCGATTCCGAGCGACTCGAAAACCCGTACGGTAGCGGGGTGCTCGATTGCGATCTCTCGTACAGTCTGGTTCACATCCGGTTTCATGTGGCGTGCCTCCGAATTCAAGGTACGCCGGCGGCGGGGAGAAAGCAGTGACTAAAGTCACCAAACTGGTTAGATGGCAGCGGAAAGTTCGGTTTCTAAGCCTTCCCGGTTGAGGATCGTGACCTGGTGCCCATCGATTCCGATAAATTCCTGTGCCTGAAGCCGTGCAAGGTTGCGGGAGACCAGCTCTCGCACCGTGCCAATCTGTGCCGCCAGTTCCTGGTGGCTCGCATGGAGCGTGAAACTCAATCCGCCTTCATTCTTTGCTTGTCGCAAAATCCAGGAGATCAGGCGATGGCGAACGGTGGTGAACGACAGTTCCTCAATGATTCCAACCAGCCGGCGAAGCCTCGCGCCCGCCACTTCAAGCACTTTGAGCGCGATTTCCGGAAACTCCATGCAGAGCGCCCGAAAATCTTGGCGCGCTATGAATAGAAGCTCGGAAGGCTCTACAGCTACGCCCGACGCCGGGTACGGTCCTCCATCGAAGACCGGGAGTTCGGCGATCGAACTGCCTGGACCTTCGAGTGCCAGAACCTGCTCGCGCCCACTAGGAGACACTTTGAAGATGCGAACCCGCCCCTTGAAGACGATATAGAAACCCACGCAAGGCGCGCCCTCAGAGAAGAGCAACTCCCCAGATGCGTAGGAGCGGATGAGCGTGCGTGTCGCCAGCGACTCCACTTCTGCGTCGCTGAGTGCGGAGAACAGGGCTGTCCCTTTCAAGACCTCAGCAATGAATGGACCGCTCTCTGACATAAGGAAATTCTGCTTAGACTGGCCAAGGGCCACCGCGCCAGCCCGTTCGACCGCGCCGCTGCACTCAGGATAGCGCTGCCGCTGAAATTGAATATCCGTCTGTTACGTAGTATGGCTGGCTTGCTAGCCTGACACGAGGAATGTACTCATGAGATAGCTACCGTTAATGTTGCTTATCGGGCGAGTGAATGTGCCGGCTCCTCCACCCCAAAGCCGACTGGGAGCTCATCCTCTGTCTTATTCCCTGCCAGCTTCTGATCGAGTAGACTTGGCTGACTCGCTCATATCAGCAGCGGTTTGGTTAAATGAGGTCGAGATCGAGTCCGTGCACTCCTACCTATGCCCCTGCCACCTAACCGGCCGCATCTGGCTTCTTTGCTCAAGGATTTCGAGCGGCTTAGGGAGGAGCCAGCGGTTGTTGTAAGGCGCGGCCTTCGAATTGAGCGGACTTCCTACGGACAGCTTGCGCGTCTGGCCGGACGTTACGCTCGTGAACTCGAATCACGCGGCATCACAAAGGGCCAACGCGCGGTGATTTGGGGCGCAAGCGGAAGTGAGTGGATCGGATCATTTTTCGGGTGTATCTTGCGCGGCGTGGTACCGGTTCCGTTGGACATCGCCGGCTCGCCGGATTTTATTAGAAGAGTCATCGCAGAGGTGAGCCCCCAGCTTGTGACCGGCAGTCAAGAACAGCTTCGGGCTCTAAACGGTCGTGTGCCGCAGATCGCCTTCGAGAATTTTCGAATGGCGCTCCCGCGCGAGCCGTTGCTCGAGCCGGTCGCCAGTCTCCACGAAGATGACACGCTGCAGATCATCTTTACCTCGGGCACCACCGGCGAGCCCAAAGGGGTGGTCCATACGCATCACAACGTGTTGGCGAGCCTGCGCCCTATAGAACGCGAGATGCAGAAGTATCTCAAGTTTGAGCGCATCGTTCATCCTCTCCGGATCCTGAACACGCTGCCACTCAGCCATGTATTCGGCCAGTTCATGGGGATCTGGATTCCGCCACTACTGGGCGCGGTGGTCCGCTTTGACTCGCGTTTGATCGGTCGAGATCTTGCCAGCGTGATACACGGCGAGCGGATATCGGTCCTGGCTGCGGTACCCCGTGTTGTGGAAATGATCGGATCTCGCCTCATGGAGAGTTTCCCTGACCTTCCAGTGCGGTTGAAGGAAGCCGAGGGCCACTCGGCCTGGCGGCGATGGTGGATCTTCCGGGACGTACATCGGGCTTTGGGTTGGAAGTTCTGGGCGCTGGTTTTAGGCGGCGCAACACTCGCGGCCGAGGTGGAACATTTCTGGACCACTTTGGGTTTCGTAGTGGTGCAAGGCTACGGGATGACCGAAACCGCCGCCTTGGTCAGCCTGAACCATCCTTTCCATCCGGCTCGTGGAACGCTCGGGCAGGTGCTGCCCGGGCGAGAGGTTCGGCTAAGCGCGGAGGGCGAAATTCTCGTGAAAGGGGAAACCGTCTCGGGCGCCACGTGGGCCGGAGGCGCGTTGCTGCCGCGGGAATCGGAGTGGCTGGCGACGGGAGACCTCGGGGAGCTGGACGCGGCGGGAGCGCTGAGCTTTCGCGGCCGTAAGAAGGATGTGATTGTAACCGCTTCGGGACTGAATATCTATCCAGAAGACTTGGAGGCTGCTCTGCTGCGGCAGCCACAGGTCCGGGCGGCGGCAATCATCGAAGGGCTCGGACCACGCGGTCCGCATCCGCTGGCGGTACTGGTGATGCGCGGAACTGGGGATGATGCGGCAGAAACCGTGCGGGCCGCGAACCGGGAGCTTGCCGAGTTCCAACAAATCCGGCATTGGAAGATCTGGGCGGAGCCCGACTTGCCGCGTACCTCGACGGGCAAGGTTCTGCGGCGCGAAATCGCGGCGGTCCTTGCAACGACAACAGGGGGGAAGCAAACCGAAATGCCAGCGAGCGGCGGATTGGAGGACATAATCCAGCGGATCACCGGAGAGGGTCCCTCCACGCTCCCGGATAGCGCTCGGCTTTCGGAAGACGTGCATTTGGACAGCCTGGGACGGGTAGAGCTGCAGTCGGCATTGGAGACGCGCTTCGGGGTTCCTATCGATGACGCGGGCTTCCGGGAAATTCAGACACTCGGAGAGCTCAGAACGTTGCTGAGAGGTTCCAGTCCGGCAACGGAGCCGGCAACAACGCCCGCCCTGATTCAGGATCAACACATCTACCCAAGATGGCCGTGGACACGCTTGGCGATGGTGGTCCGCACCATGTTTCTGGAAGGGGTCGCGATGCCGCTGGTCGCGCTGTTGGCGGCGCCAAAGGCAAGGCGGGATTGGACGCGCGAGCCGGATGCGCCGGTGTTGATTGTTTCAAACCACGTCACGCTCTACGACGTGCCGATTCTCCTATACGGACTGGGGAGGCGAACGCGACGGCACGTAGCGGTAGCGATGGCGGGCGAGATGTTGCTCGATTGGCGCCGGGCGCGCGGCCAAGGAAACTGGTTTCTGAATCTGTTCGCGCCGGCAGCTTATTACCTGGTTACGGCGTTGTTCAACGTTTTTCCTTTGCCGCAGTCGGGAGATTTTCGCGCGAGCTTCGAGCACGCGGCGAGAGCCATGGACCGCGGTTTCCATGTGCTGGTGTTCCCGGAAGGGAGGCGCACGCCGGATGGGCAGATGCACGCGTTCCAACGCGGCTCCGGACTGTTATGGAAGGAACTTCAATGCGAAGCTCTCCTCGTGTATTTGGACGGTCTGTGGGTATCGAAAGCCGCGCATGCAAAATGGTTTCGTTCAGGTGAGATCTCCACGCACGTCGGGAGAATGATCACCCTTAAACCTGAAACAGATCCCGGCTCGGCGACCGCGCTTCTAGAAGAACAGGTGCGGAGCTTACGGGAGACGTAGCTGATGCCAGATCCGGCTTTTAGAGTCGACGGGGAGGCTTCATGACATCCAGGACGTTGATAACCGCGTTCTGCGCGGCATTGTGCAACTTGCCGGCAGGCGCCGCGCCATCCACTGCAACGCTTAACGCTTTCGATCGGTACGCTGCTGTTGTGGAGAATCGGATCCACTCGGACTTCTCGACGGCGAACTTTCTTCGTGTTTTGCCTGATGAGTCCAAGAGGGCACGAGTTCGCAAGGGCGAGGTTTTTGTGGAGAGTGCGCAGAATTTGGGCGTGAGGCCGAACATTGCGGTACCCAACGGTCAGATTCAGCACTGGGTGGGTGCGGCCTTTCTGCAAGATGCGACTATTGACGGCGTCCTGCCGCGCTTGCGCAACTATAACAACCGCAGCCGGTACATGATGCCGGAGATCATCGCGTCCCATTTGATGTACCGTCAAGGGGATGTCTTTCAGGTATACCTGCGGCTGGCCGAGAAGGCGATTCTCTCTGGTATTTTCGACTTGGATCTCCGGGTGGTGTATCAAACCGAGGGGACTAGCCGGCTTGCGATCGAATCCCGAAGCGTCAGCGTAGTTCCAGTAGCGAACGCTTCCGCTCCCGTAGGCTCGGCTGGCAAAGACCAAGGACTGTTGTGGGCGCTAAATCATTACTGGCGCATCCTTCAAATGGACGGGGGGCTATACGTCGAATGTGAAGCGCTGGTTTTATCACGCCCAACGCCGTTCATATTGGGCTGGATTGCTCGTCCTGTCATTGCCGGAGCAGCGCGCGAGAGCTTGGCTCGGACGGTTCACGCCACGATTCGCATCATGAATTCCCCCGACGCTTCGCAGTGAGTTCCCTGAATCACCTGGCAGATTCACTTGATGTTCCTGCCACACAGAGGTAGTGTCTTCATGACGTAGCTTCCGATAATGCCCAATAACAGGAGTCTAAATGAACGATTTGATTAGCCTCGAAAAGATAGCGCAGTGGCAGAAGTTGAAGACGCTGGTGCTCGACAGCGTCTCTTCGCCGATTACGAAGCGCGTGTACAACATGGCGCTGGACGAGTTCATAAGCTGGTTCCAGCAGGCGCCGCGGCCCGGCTTCACCAAGGCCACGGTGAGCGCGTGGCGGGTATCACTAGAAGACCGTCGCCTCAGGTCGTCCTCAATCATCATTAGAATGTCCGCGATCCGCAAGCTGGCCGCTGAAGCTGCCGACAATGGGCTGCTGGCACCAGAGCTAGCTGCTGGCATCAGTCGCCTGAAGAGCGCGAAGACGCAGGGCATCCGGGTGGGCAATTGGCTCTCGCTACGGCAGGCCCAGGCTCTTCTTAGCGCGCCGGATATCACGACTGTCCGTGGGTTGCGTGACCGCGCCATACTGGCCGTGCTGCTGGGCTGCGGTTTGCGGCGTTCCGAGGTTGGGGCGCTAATGTTCACCCATCTCCAGCAGCGCGATGGCCGCTGGTGCATCGTGGATCTGATCGGCAAACACGGCCGTGTGCGCACCGCACCGATGCCGACTTGGGTGAAGGACAACTGGCAACTCGCAAGCTTCCGATAATGATGCTATGAAAGCGCTGCAGCGGGTTTTTGCGTAGACTGCGAGCAAAACCCCAAGCACAAAGAGTTGCTGCAAGCAGTATGGAACATTTTATCGGATGTGACGCACACAAGAAGTTTTCCGTGTTTGACCGGAATCTGAAATGGGCCTTTGTAGAGATCGGCAATCTGGTCGTGATCAACCAACGCCGGCTCGGGGGAGCCCACGTGGTGCGGCTGTACCAACGAATCAAACGCGCCAAGAATCGTCAGAAGGCGGTGGTCGCCGTGGCGCGACACTTGGCCGAAGCAGCTTGGTGGGTGCTCACTAAGCAGGAAGTTTATCGCGAGCCGCAAAACTCGCGATTGGCTCTTTCGTCGACGCACGGGTAAGCGCGGTTGTCAGCCTAGCCCAAGAGGCTGAATAATGATTGCGACACCCTGTCAGCGGAATAGGCTCATGCAGAAGTT
>Ga0207694_10001658_pt1 | contig 18660 bp, 34 predicted proteins | sample KBSC34metaG_FD_184353 | JGI IMG/M metagenome (GOLD analysis project Ga0207694, IMG submission 184353) | Corn rhizosphere microbial communities from Kellogg Biological Station, Michigan, USA - KBS C3-4 metaG (SPAdes) (version 2) | ecosystem: Host-associated > Plants > Roots > Rhizosphere > Soil... | reverse complement strand
GATCTGCACCGGGCGGGCTAGGACAAGGGCGTGGGGGAGTCGGGGTCTAGTCGGGCCGTATCGGCCTTATCGGCAGCTACAAATAAAGAACGCCATTATGTGGTAAACAGGTTCTCCGTTCTTCATTCGAAGCCACATATCATAATGAAGCTTTCCGGCCTCAGTCAGGGAATATTGCCAATCGCGTATCATCACAACATCTTACTAACAATCGCCCAATTCTGCAAGTACTGCGTCACTGTCGCGGCTCCCAGCGGTGTATTGTACCATTGCTTGTAATAGGCCGCTTGCGATTGGAAGTCGTTTAACGCGGGCAATGCCGATGGAACGCGGTAATAGAGTATTCGAGCCATAGCGCAGGCAAAGTAGAGATTACCAATTGGTTGAGTGTCTTTGGTTTCATCCTCATAAAACGGGATCATCAATGACTTGACGCGGTTCCAATAGACAAGGTTGTTATTGTTGAACAACCATCTCATTATGTCACGCTGCGTCGCAGGCTCCATCTGCCAAATCCCAAGCGCTGGCCCGGACACTTGCGCAATCCACTCCCCGCATCCGCTCTCCTGCATGGCCGTTCCCAGCAGCAATTGCGCGGCGGCTTGGCCATTCGTGGGCCTGTCGCTGGGAAGGTCGAGCACTTTGAGAACGGGCAGGATCACAAGATCGCGAAGCTGGCGCGGGTTGATCATCTTTCACCTATTGGACGGATGATGCCTCTTCTCTCCAAATCATCAGGAGAGCCTAAATCATCAGCCCTTGAACTTTCTTCTGTTCCTCCGGAAACAGGTGTGCGTTCCACACTCTGAGGCAAGGGTGCTTCTGGTTTTCCAGGCGAGCCACCTGCCGCTTGATCACTTGGGCTCTCCCGTCGTCCAATTCCGAAGTCCCCAGCTTGCAGAATTGATCGTACAAGGCTTCCTGTTCGCGGGTGATCCTCTCCGCTTCCTTGTAGTCGTTCGTATCGGGCCGACGCCACTTCAAGCCGTTCGGCAAGGTTACGAAGTCGTCTTTCTTTACTATCTGCATTGATATCCTCGATCATCTTGAGCAGCGCATAGGCTGCTACCGCCGAGAGGAGGCAGAGACAAGCGATGTAGGCTTGCCGCTCTCTAAACCCTCCATCTTCGAACATGTGACTTCCTTCCCTTTGGGCCAATCAAACGGGGCTTGCGCCTGCAGCGCCAGGGCTCGCGTCTTTTTGGTCCCCAACTCCTTCGCCCGCTTTGCCATTGCTAGTTTGTAGCCCGTGGATTTGCGCCAGCATTTCAAGGGTCATGTCCTCCGCTCGCTTGGGGTAGTTGTTGAGCGCTTTTGCGACCGACAGGAAGGCAAGCTCCTGCTGATCGAGGAAGCCCATTTCCTCCGGGGAAACGTCTCGCTTCTCGATGGCGGCGCGAGCGAGCGTAAAGTGCATGTTGGCCGTGAGCCCTCCCGCACGGGCGGAAAGCTCCACCAATAGCCGCATGCGGCCCAACGTGTGGACCATGCCGGGCATGGCTTGCGCCCCAAGCGCGGCCAGCTTTGAGGGGTCTTTGGCAAGCTCGATCATCTTGCCCATTCCGCCCAAGCTGCCGATGGCATCCATGATCCCCATGGTCAAGCTTTCGCCGGGTTGGCGGCCTTGGCCGCTTCCCACTCCGCAACCGACTGAGCGTAGGCGGACGCGGCAGTGGCAAAATTGGCGGCAGCCGCATCGGGCGAACTGCCGCCAAGGATGGCCAGGGCTTGGCTGACTGCTGCCCCTAATAGGGCTTGGCCGGCTGGCGTGGCCAGGGCGAGTAAAACGGGGTCCATATGACTTTCTCCTATGAATGGATGTGGTGGGCTGGAAAGTCTCCGTACAGGAGGAAATCCCAACCCACCGTCTAGGCCCTATAAAATGGGCCATGAACTCTAATGAGGTCTTGCCGCTGCGACTGCCAACACCGACGCTATCTGGACGTTCGATGCCTCAACTGCCTTGGAGGCGTTCGTCTGATCAGCGGGCAGTGTACCAGTGCAATAGCCTTTCGACAACGTAATTTGTGTATCGATGGCTGCACGCTCTGCCGCGTACAAATAGGCGGCCGACTGCGCGGCTTGATGAATGAGGGAAGATTGCGCGGCGCAGTCTGTCGCCAAATCAGGCTTGGAAAGCCCTAATGCAGTGCAACCGCCCATAAGGGCGATAATGCCTGCCAGCGCGAAATGAGACAACGTATTGAGGTTCATAGCCAAACTCTCCTTTGCATGGATTTAGCCTGTTCAAGCGCTTTCTTTCTTCGGCGCTTGGTTGCCTTCTCCCTGCGGCATTTGTCCTTGACCAAGTGAAGGAACGGACTTGGACCGCATGGTGATTTCGGACGGTTGCGCTTCGGTGTTGCCATTGATAACCCTTTTATCAATTGCGTCTTTCATCTGGATAACGTGGTCATCCGACATGTTGGCCAATATCTTTGACCATCCTGTCGGATCAACCGATGAAAGGAATTTAGCTTTGCCGTTGTCAGTGACGGTCAACGCGGCCTTGATGATCACAACGACCGTACCCGATAGCAGGATGATCGATCCGGCTATCTTAAAGATATTGTCCTGAATGTCGTTTGGTACGCCAAACGCGGCAAAGACGGCTGCGAGGGGTGAACCGCTGACAAACAGTCCACCAGCTCCTACCATCAGGACGTGCCAGTTAAGGCGTTTGAAAAGGTTCATTGCGGCCCTCGTGTGGAAGGGCCTAGAGGGGAAATCTAGGCTTGCTGATAGAACTGGATATTGACCGTGCAGACAGTCTTGCACGCGAGCCCGATGGCCCGCTTGCCTTTGACCAGATAATACTTGGTATCGTCGGGATTGAGGATAGGACCGTCACTTACTGGCGATGCCTGGACGGGAGCTTGAATGCCGCCCGTGACCGTTCCAGCGGGTGTAGAGGTGGCAGCGCCATTGAACGACACCCAAAGGTCATTCGTGGCCTTCTGCGTCCAAGTGAGACGAACGGCGACTGTGCCGTCCGGGATTGACATTTCGCCAACGAAGTCACCCGCACCGGCAATCTGCGCCAACGTGAGCGAACGACCGATGGGAGCTTGAAGGACCGGGGCGGACGGAAACGACTGCCGCCATGGTGCAAGCTGGTCATGCTCGTTCGTCGGGTAGCCCTGGATATCGCGCGACAGATTGGAATGCGGCGTCAATCCGTCTTTCGGATCGGTATTGATGATAGGCGCGGGATCGTTGTTGTCGGCCGACATGATATCGGTGTTGCCCGGTTCATGGAAATTGACGCCATGCGTGTCAACCGGCTCGAACATCAGGCCGCGCCCTTCCGGATCGGGAGGCCCGCCATCGATGAAACCGCCGACCTTGGGCTGACCGGAGAGAAACTTGACTCGCTCCTCCTCCGTCTTTTTGTTGTCACCACGCGTCGGTTGCGGGGTCGATAGAAAATCCATCAGCCTGAGCCACGCATTGCCGAACACGTTGGAACCTCCCGGAGCGTGCTCTTTGCTGCGCTGATCGGGCGATGGCCTGTTCTTCGATTGGAGGAGAGGCCGGAAGTTGGCGTAGGTGGTGAAGCCGAATAGCGCCAGTGGATTGCGCACGGGCTCGCGGTCGGTTCCTTCGATTGCGCCGGCAATAACAGAAGGGCGGCCTTGACCGATTTCGGCCGCGCCGCCAATGGGGGATACCCCGTCACTTGCAAAACCCATTTTGACTATCCTTTCATCACACCCCAAACACCGAACGCGACGAGCATCAGCACGACCAATATTGCAAGACCATACACGATTAAGCTTGGGGTTGCACTCGTTTTAGATGTGGTCCCTGTCGTGCTGCTACCGCCTTGAATGCTATTCAAATTCGTGTTGCCGGGCACCGTCTGAGGCCCGGGCGCGTTGGCGTTCGTGACGCCAGCAAGACCAAGCACCGTCTGCGCGTAGCCGTAGCCAGCCTGGACGTTGTTCGGTCCCGCGTTGTAAGCCGCCAATGCGGTGAACCAATCGCCAAAGCGCTTATAGAGGGATGACAGATAGGACGCGCCACCTTGAAGGTTTTGCAGTGGATCGTAGGGATTGGTGACACCGAGCATTGCCGACGTTGAAGGCAGCAATTGCGTTAATCCGGCCTCACCGGATGAACCCGTTGCATTCGGGTTCCATGATGACTCGTGCGTGATGAGCGCGCCAAAGATGTTCTGCGGGATGCCGTATTGATCCGCAACCGAATTGGCAAGACCTTGTAGAACAGCATCAGGCACGGCATTTCACTAATGCAACAGGCTGCTGTTAGATGGCGTTGAATTCGTCGAACCGTTGACCGTGACTTGACCGTTTGAACCGACGTCCAACTGCCCTGTTTGGAAAAAGCCTTGCGTCCCATAGGGGAGGTTCGAATTCGAGGCAAACGGGTCGCCTTCGATAAACGGATCAAGCGGGCGACCGGACGTGATCGGCAGCGACAGCACGCCAAAGCTGAAACCGCCGCCACTGGCGTTTGGCGTCAAAAAGCCCCGAGTTAGACCGGACGGGTTGCCCGACGTTCCAAGCGCGTCTGCCATGGCATTGGCGAGATTGCCGACGAACGATGTTGCCTGCAGGTTGCTGGCCGATGCGAGCAAAGCGGAAACATCGGTCGTCCCGCTCCCGGTCGTTGACGCGCTCGTGCCGGTGGACGCGCCGCCGATGGACGACGGCAACGCGGCCGATTGGAAGTAGGGGAACGATCCGAAGCCGGAGGTCGCATTCGATGCGTCGGACGCCGCTTGCTGTGCCTGCGAGCGATAGTGAATGATGCCGACAATCGCCGCGACTGCGGCAATGCCGACACCGATGAGGGAAACGTGCTTGGGCTCGAATTTCATAGAAACAGCCCTCCAAGGATCGAGCCCGGATTGATGGTCGAATTGCCAAGGTTGAACAATCCGCCAAGGCCACCACTGCCGAACAGTCCACCGCTTCCAAACAGTCCGCCGGAACCTCCACCGAACAATCCACCGCTATTGCGTGAATTGGCAACTTGCTGCGCCGCTGCGGTTTCGTTGTTCTTTTCGTTGATCCACTGGTACTGGACTTGAGCGGCAGTGTCGGCAAGATTTTCCTGCAAGTCGGCATTGATGGTAGCAAGCTGCGGTGCCACGACACGGTACGTATCGTTGTTAGATTGCGTAATCGCCAGCTTGTTGGCGTTGTTGGATGAATTGATGTTAACCGCCGCATCAATCGATTTGACCGCAACTTGCTGTTGGCCAAGGTTCGAGATCAAACCGAGGGCTTGCCCGAAGATGGCCGCATCGGTGTTCGTCTTGTTGATATCGACGGCAGCCGCAACTTGATCGGCTTGCGTCTGGATCGCGGCCAAGCTGACATTGGCCTGCGTCGCGATTTGCTGCGAGGCCAGTCCCGCGCCAGGACCGGAAGCGGCCGATGACGACCCGCTGCCGCGTGAAGCGATGATGAGCACGAGCAGGAGGCCCGCGCCGCCGATGACGTAGGGGTTTTTCCAGTTGAATTCGGGCATAGGTCACCCCGTCACTTTCGTGAGTGTGGGATAGGTCGTATCCCACGGAACCGGAATAGGCGTGAGCACGCCCGGACCGCTGGGCGTCTTGCCCCAGGCCCACGCGAGCGAATACTGGTCGAGCAGCGGGCAATTGCCTGCGACCGCGCCCACCATCCAGGGATAAGGGAAAGGCCGCTCGCTGGACGGGAAAGTGCCGAAGCGCGTGATGCGCTCGCCCGCGTCGAGATCGAACGGCGACTCCCATGGATAGGTTGGCGGCCGGGGTGCAATGACCCGCTGGATCAACTGCCATGTGAAAGGCAGCCAGTTTTCGAACACGAGCCCCGCAAGGTCGCGGATGCGGACCCGTTCGGTCGGCAGCGCACCCGTGCTGCCCGGCAGCGAGGGCGCGCCCGGAAGCTGCGTCGCGTAGTCGGGGCGATGATCCGGCGCGCCGCCGACGATGCCCCGTCCGTGAATACGAGCCGGACCGAGGAAAGCATTGCCGTTGTAATCGTGATGCACGACCCACCTCACAGGCGCGTCGGCACTTGTAATCAAGTGCCTGTAGCGCGCACTTCTGTTTAAGCGCCGAAACCGCCGTAGTTGTTCGGCAGGCTCGAAATGCCGCCGAAGCCGCTACCGCCGGCCAATTCAACAGTCTGCAGCAACTGATTGAAGTTACCGCCAATCGCGTTGACGACCGTAGACGTGCCACTGGCATGGCCAATGAGAAGCGCCGCGAACGCGACACCGATAAACAGAGCGGCGATACCGAACAAGCCGCGACCGACTTCACCCATGACCCTAACTCCTATGAATGGTTCCGCCACCTAAAAGGTAACGGATGTTATTGTCCAACGCATTGAACGATTGCGGGTTTTTCAACGCCAACTGAATAAGCATGGCCACCAGGGCTATTCCCAACAACGGCCCGAATATCTGCGAAGTCGCTGGATTTTTCGCCAAGGCGTAAAGAACGATCAAAGCGATAAGCCATTGCCAAAAGGCCGGACCGGCTGAATTGCGTTGAAGTATGTCTTGTTTGAGCGCAGAAGTTAATGCGCCTAAATTGCCATTCCAAATTACAATTCCCAAATATACAGCCAACAACAGTAAAACCGCACCATTCGAGATAGGATCGATTGAAGCGGTCCTTTGCTGCAATTGAATGTTGATGGGCGATTTCATAATCCCGGCCCAGGAATGGTTGAAATAGGCGGAGAACCGTTTGGACCGGTCGGAATTGTCAATCCGCCAGTCATCATGTTTTGCCCTAGTGTTGCGCCTAATGTACCGCTTGGTGACGATTGAGAGACAAACTTGCCGTAAACACCCAATCTTCCATTTAAGGCTAACCAGACGACGAACACGCCCAGGAACAGCAACACGGGCTGACTCCTGCTACGCGCCCATATGGCGCAAGACTTCGCGCCAGACGCCCAGGAACAATCCGACCAGGATAAGGAACAAAGCCCAGCGATAGGCCGGCTCATTCAAAAACGACCAATTCCAGGGAGCACTCATTTTCAACCTCCGAAAGGGTGCGGGCGGTCATCCGGGGTGTGGAGCCGAACAACCGCCCGCGTAGCGCCCTCGCTATGGCAGCGGCGGCGGGCGGCTACTGTGAAATACCCGGCAGGGCGCTTCCCTTGGTGTAGAAGCTCTCCCAGCCGAATTCGATGAGCGCGCCGGCATTGACCGTGTTGGGCGTAATGCCCGCCTGGACGTTGCCATAGAGCGCGGTTTCGACCGGCTTAGACCGATGGAGGTAGAAGTAGGTGCCGAACGCGATATCACCCTCAAGGTAATTTCGCTGGCGGATTTGCTGCGAGTAGAGCGTGTCGTCTCGCAGGATGTTGTTGCCGTTGGCGATCAACCGGAACTGCGTGATGTCAGTGGCCAGCATGTTGGCCGCGCCATCGATGTACACGAAGTAGCCGCCAATCACCGAACGCACGTTCGGGTAGTTGAGCAGCTTTTCGGTGTTGACCGCGAGGTTTGAATTGTCGCGCAGGTTGCCCTGCATTTCGTACACGGTCTGTAGATCGATCGGCGGGATCGGCAGCACGCCTTGCACCTGCTGCGGCATAAGGTACTCCTGCCACACCTGCAGGTTCGGGCCGGTGACACCGTTCAACACCACGGTGGTGGTGCCGGCGCCGGTGTAGACCGCATCAACGTTGTTCTGCGTGATGAGTGCATTGGCCCAATCGACGGTAAGCCACATGTTGCCGACCGCAGTCTGCGCCAAGATCGCGCCGCGCAAGTCGGCTTCCGGATCGTAGGCCAGCGGAACGTCGAGCAGGAACTGAATGGTGCCGTTGCCAACGGCGGTGGGCGTCGCCGGATTTTGGATGATGCCGCCCAGCACCGACGAACCCTGCGCTGTGACGATAGGGCCTTCGTTGTTGACGCCGTACGGAATGCGCGAGCGCACGCAATTCAGGACGAAAAGCTGGAAGCCGGACCAGTTGACACGATCCGTACCATCGTAGTCGGTGAGCCGGATACGGCTAATGAGGTTGTATGGGGCGCGTGGCGACGCAACAGCGGTCGCGGTGCCGATGGTGACCGGGCAGGTAACCGCGATCTGCACCGACGTCGTGATGCCGACGTTGAAAAGCTGCACGCGGGTGGACTGGCCCAACGGCACGCCTGAGAACACACCGAGGTTTTTGCGCATGCGCGGCGCGGACTGCAGGAGGAGTTGGCGAAGTGCCTGATTTTGCTGCAACGCCTGATTGGCACGCTGGGAAGCAGAGAGGGCGGTAGGAGCCATTTTCAATATCCTTTGTGTGGAACAAGCCTTTGCAAAATCCGATGCCTTACTGCGTAGCACCGTCTGATTTGCCGTCCAGGGCGTTCACCGCCTTGTAGAAGGCAAACCGGGTCAACAGCACAATCGCCCCGATGATAAGGAGATTGCGCAAACCGAAGAATTCCCATTTCAGCATTTTGGTTCCTCCAAAATGCGGCCAGCGCCAGCGCTGTAATCAGCGCAAGTACTACCGCTCTCTTACAACCAAGATGCGCTGTAGCCGGTTTTGCTGGCGACGAATTTGGCAGCAGCGACCCACAAAAGGGCGATGATGCCGATGGTGATGACATTAGGAACGGAAATGCTGATCATGGCAGAGTCCCTTTTAAATCCAAATATGTGGCGCTTTTGTCGGTCGTTCTTCAACCGGCGCGGTGTCGGACTCTGCCACGTCGTTCACCTTAACCGTGTCGGTATAGCCTAATTTGTGCGCGTCGGCAACTTTGACGGGAGGCATCAAACGCGGCTTCTCGTTCGGACCTTGCCGATAGACATAGAAGTGGTGAAGGTCGGGAACGGGAAGATCGGCAAATCCGTCGATAAAGTCATCAACGCGCTTCCGGTCGGATTTGCGGTTGAGGCCGAATAGATAGAACAGATTGGTTTCTGAGAAAATGAAACCAGAAACCCACGCGGGGCGCTGAGTTGACGCAATCGTCGTGATCCCGCGCGAACGCCCACGCGTATACAAACCGTTCAATCCCGGTCCAGCGTGACCATGCTTGTGGAAGTGGTACATCTCATCGATATAGGCCGTGACTTCGTGCCACTGTTCTTCATGATGTTGCAGCATCCTGTCGAGTGCATCGGGCGATGAGGTCAAAGCGGGCGGCGGCCGGATGATCACGTAATCGACGCCCAAATCGCCTAACGCATCTTCCGCCTCCAACATGGAATAAGCGATGCGATGGTTGGGCAATTCCTCGAATTTGGCATCGTGCTTGGTATCGTAGATTACCGTTGGCGAATACGGCAATCCCTTCAAAAGCTCACGATTGGCCGTTGTCTTGCCAGTGCCGGTGAACCCGATGGAAAGCACGCGTTCGCCCGGAACCGGGAGAAAGGACGAAAGGTCGTTTTCGTCCTTCTTATTCGAAGTTGATTTTGCCGGCATCTGGTGCGCCTGTCGGGATGATCACACCGTTACCATTCAATCCGTTAGGTCCGGCTTGAACGTCTCGCAATTCGCCATTGGGCTGCATTGCCGGATTTTTGACCGGAAACTGCGGACCCTTGGGTTTACGGTTTGCCGCTGCCTGTTTGGCCTTCGCTCCAATCGCGCCCAACATCGGCAAGTAGGCCAATCCGGTCGCGGTCGCAAGATCGATCACGACTTGCGTTTTTCGCGCGATCTTGGTTTGAGGGTATTCCTGCTGGAACCGGACCCATGCGAGCGCAAGTGCTTGCGCCTTGCCTTCGTCAAGTTGAAGCTCCGGCCAGCCTAGCGCCATGGCGATCATCAGGTGACGCGAGTAGATCGCCGATGCGACTTCGGGCGCGAGTTTCTTCGCTTCCTCCTCTTTGGAAGCTAAAGGACCGTTAAGCCCAAATGAGTCTTGCGCGGCTCTGTTTTTGGTTTTGGAGCCGGGGGGTCGCCCGCGCTTTTTCTTTGGCGGGTCCTCTCCTGCACTTCCTCCACCAAAAAACGACCCTTCCGTCGCCACTTGGCCAGGATCGCCCTTGTTTGGTCGAGCTTCGCTTGCAATGCCGGTATCCTCTCGTCCTCCGGCTTCTTCTCCTGCAAGGTTTTCAGGGCCTTGTCCTGTTCCGACAAAGAAGCCTGAATCGTCTTGATCGCCGCTAGGCATTCGTCAACTCGCGGGTCTGAGGGGGGCGTCGGCAAGCCAGACGGGGGATTGTCGCCCGGTTGTGGGTCGTCCCCCTCTTTGGGGGCCTTGGCCATGGTTACCGGCCAACGCCAGCATGCAGCGCGGCGAGAAGCCGAACGCCTTCGGCCTGAAAGAATTTAGCGTCGGCCGGTATCACGGCCTTTTCGTAACCGTCCGCCGCTGCCTCCAAATGCTCGACCAGCATCGTTTGAAGCTCGGGGCCAGTGGGAAGACCAAGCTTAGCCAGGGCGGCGTTGAGGCGATCTTCAAGCGACTCATTGGCTTGGGGAGGCCGGGTGGTGATTGCCGGATCAGGGGTGTTGTCGGTCATGGGAAATTCCTTTTCGAGATATTGCTGCCTGAAATTGTCAAGTGACCATTAAGAGGTGGCCCTAATACCACCTTTCAATTAGTTGCGGTAGGGGGTGGAATAATTCCCTTTTGTATCAGCAGCGCTTGCAACTGGTCGGGCGTGTAAGCGGGCGGTGCTGGCGCTGGCGGTACATAAGGACCGATGACCAATCCAGCGGCGATAGCGTCATTGAGCCATCGGCTACGCTCTGTCGGCTGATTTATAGGAATAGCTTCGTTACCATCGGATACGATGGTTTGTTCCGCATTGGCGTAATTCCAGGGCATTGCTACATCCTAGCATTGATTTCAACGAATGATGTTCCGGCCCCGCCATCAAGCATTTCCAATGTTTGACCAGCGGCAAAGCCTGCAGCGAACGATGGTTGCGAACGAACGCTATCTTGAGAAATAGAGCCCGTCGCAAAAGATGCAACGGCGAGACTACCGCCAGCATTTTGACCGATGATGGACCCGGAATATACAATCGATGGAATTGCACGCTTGCGTCGATAATTGAGTCGGATAATGCCAATGATGTTACCGATCATGTATCCGGTGCCGTAGAAGTAATTCGCGACAGCTTCGCCATTCAGTTTCTCATAGAACGATTGGCAACGTTGCTTCTCAAGTGCTTGCGGTACGGACCGGAAAGACTGCGCTGTCGTGCCAATGTCGAATTGCGGACGCGAGATATCGAAGAAGTCCGCAACGCTGGCGACGCCTTGCGGTGTGTAGAGGAAGATGACACCGACTTGTGTTGCTGCAATGGGAACAACAGCCGAAGATGTGAATGACAGACGTTGCCGCGTTCCAGGCGATGGCGTGATGATTTGAGAGAAGATGATGGTTTGCCCGGTGAACGGCTTGAAGATGCCTTCGTCGGTTCCGGAGCCAACGACAAGCTGCATCGTCAAATTTGCTCCGCTATACCCCACGCCCCAATTGATATCGAAACCGACCGTCACGATTTGATTGATGAACTGTGTCGAGTCAAAGGACGTAACCGCCGACCCGAACTGAATAGGCGTTACGTCGGCGGAGCCGTTGTTGCGTTGAATGCGAGCCGCGAAGGGCGCTGGCATCGCTCCATTTAATGGCTGCTGTGAGACGGTTGTCGTGCCGTTGCCGGCTTTGATCATCCATCCCTCCGCCGTGTACTTCGCGGCGGCTCCGGACACGATGCTGATACCTTGCGGCCATTCGGTGAAGCCGGTGTTGATGATCGGTTGCATGGAACCAAGGAAGTTAGAGGCAATCGTCTGCTGGACAGTCGAACTGATCAGGAATTGGTTTTGGATCGTGTCCGTAGTCGGAATTTTGTAGAACTGGATATTGACTTTGGAAACGTGATCGGCAATCGAGATGGTGACGAACTGCGTTGCCTGACTCAAATCGACATTATCGCGGGTGAACTGCGGAACGACCGCAGACCACGGGCCGGACACCAACGTCACCTGAGTCGAGTTTCCCGAGTTGTCGATAGTTATGCCCTTGGCGAAGATTTGCTGCCCATGATAGGTCCCGCCCAGGGTAAAGGACCAATTCTGATCTATCGACGCATCAAGCTGATAGGGCGCGAGCGGCGCATTGGCGTTCGCTTGATCGGCCCAGGTGAGCGTTCCGATGTACTGAGTCACGGCGGCCTTGCTCCAAAAAGAAAACGGCGGTAGGTTGCCCTTCCACACTCGGACTACCTACCGCCGCCTCTTTTGCTAACCATCGTCTTAGGGGGACGAATGGCCAGCCGCCGTAATCGTTATAGCCGCGTCCGCGCGCTCGAACAAGAGCTTAGGGAAGGACTTCGTGACCTTTCTGCGGCAAGAAAAACGCTGGAACAATGGAACGACGCCTTACAGCGCGTCCCGGAAACAGTCGAGGATTTCACACCTCCCGAATTAGATCGTATCAAACGTATTAGAGTCAAGCTCGCGAAAATCCCTAATTCGGATTATCGCAAGATGCAAAGTCTTTTGTCGCGATTCGGGGTCTATGAGCCCAAGACCCGCAAGATCACACCGGCCAAAAAGGCCACGATACGCAAGCGCTGGGAAGCCTTTGAGGATTTGCAGAAATCGGCTGCCTTTGCCGAATATCCGCCTGGAACGTCCGCCAAGACAAAAGCCCGGATCAAGCGCGACGCTAGGAAAGCCTACCCGGCGCAATTCACCACGGCCCGCGAATTTCCCGAAACTGAATTACTCGGCAAGGCAATAACGTCGAAAAAGGGCGTTTGGTTGCCGCGTGCCCAACGACAAATCAATGAGCCGGTCGGGCGACTGGTCTATGACCGCGATATGGACGCCTGGGCGCTTGTGGTGCGCAAACCGACCAAATCGGGATTGACGGCGGTAGAGCGCCGCTACATCGCGCAATCCGACGTTCTGGATAAGAAGCAAAAGCAGATAGAGCGACGTTTCAACCGAATGCGCCCTTTGAAGCGCAACGAACGATTGCGGTTCATCATCGGAAAGAACGAGAGCCGCCGCACGTTCCGAAACATGTCCGAATTGTTCCGCTATGCCCAGCGCTACCGCAAAGACGATCGTGCCCGCGCGACCTTCCTCAACGAGCTTGTTATCGAATATGTCGCCAAAGGACCGGCAGAGTATGTTTGGCGCGGCAAGGGTAAGAAACAACACAAAGCAAAGAATGTCTGGACCAAGCGCGTTGAAGGTTTTCGGGCGTCCAATTACCATTCGGTCAACCCGGCCGAATTGATGGACATAGAAGAGGAGTTGGAAGAATGAGCCGAATAACCCTGGACGAGAAAATGCGCCGTATTGACCGTGATGCATGCGGTGATCCCAACAAGCGACTCTCAATGAGGGCGCGGGAATATGCCTATACAAAATACATGGAAAATCGACATAGTAAATCGGCCAATACGTCAACTGGAAATAATGAAATTTCCTTGCGAAAAGACGACCCTCATATTTGACCGTACAAGCGATTTTCCGACCTTCCATAGGCAATCATACCCGGAAGGCCCCTAAATCGCTGTACGGCCTCGAAATCCCCGTTAAACTACGTCAAGCGGAAAGTGATTGGCAGATCATGAAACGCACAAAAGGCAAGAAGATTGCCGTATTCGACACGGAAACCGATCCTTTCCGTCGCGGTCGTATCCCCAAACCGTTTTGCGCCGCCTTTTATGACGGTTCGGTCTATATAGAGTTTTGGGGGCCTGACTGCCTTAAACGCATGTGGGAGGAGGTGCGCAAGCTTCCGGACCATTACGTGATCTACGCCCACAACGGCGGTAAATTCGATTTCTGGCATATGCTTGAAGAAATCGACGAATTACGCAATTTGACAATCATACACGGTCGTCTCTGCGAATTCATGTTGATCGATAGCGAACACTTGATCCGCGATAGCCTCAAGATAATCCCGATTGCCCTTAGCGAGTACCAAAAAGAGGTTATCGACTATTCCATCTTTGAGAAGGGCGAACGGCTCAAACCAGCGAACAAGACCCGTATTAGCAACTACCTAAAATCCGACTGCATCAACCTGTTGGATATCGTGACCAAGTTTGCCGAACGGTTCGGCACCGATGACGGGGAAATCCCTATATCCATAGGTCAAGCCGCCATCCGCGAATTGGAGGCCGTATGCCCGTTCGAGCGCATGACCGAGGCGTCGGACGAAGAAATACGACAATGGTATCTGGGAGGCCGAAACCAGTGTTTCGAGGCGGGCATTCTCAAAGGCCCCTGGAAAGTCTATGACGTTAATTCGATGTACTCCTACGCCATGGCTAATTATGAACATCCGTTGTCGGACATGTGGGAAAGTCTGGACCGTCCCCCTCGATCTAAAAGCTCTGTATGGTTCGCTGAAGTCGAAGGCAGCAATCGACAGGCTTTACCAGTCTATCGAGACGGCGGAATTGATTTCACCTGCGAGCATTCCAGGGATGCGCCCGGAGGCGTGTTCTACGCTACCTCACACGAATTGGTGCCGGCTATCCGCGCTGGACTGGTCACGGTAGAAAACTACCGATACATCATAAAACCGACCAAGGCGGGCAATTTCCACAAATACGTCGATTTGCACTACAAGGCCAAATCGGAAGCGAAGAAGGCCGGCAACAAAGCTAACGAACTTTTCGAGAAATTCCTGCTCAACACGCCCTATGGCAAGACCGGGCAAAATCCGCGCGAATTCAAGGATTACAAAATCCTGCGCAACCAGTTCAATGACGCCAAGCTGCGGGCCAAGGGCTTTCAGCCCGAGCAGCGCATCCTAGACGAGCCGTTCCTTGAGATTTGGAGCCGGCTCACGACCTCCCACGGGCGCGGCTACTATAACGTCGGCATCGCCGCGTCAGTGACCGGAGCCGCCCGCGCGGTGCTTTTGGAGGGCCTGCAATGGGCCGTGCGGCCGATCTATTGCGACACCGACTCGGTGTTCTGCCACGACTTCACTGGCCCGGTGGACCGCTACGCCTTGGGTGCGTGGGACCACGAAGCGACCGCCGATTATGCGGCCATTGCCGGAAAGAAGCTTTATTGCCTGTTCGATAAAGTGCGCCATCCAGACCGGAAATATCCGGAAGGGAAAGTAGACGGCATTTGGCCCGTGAAATGGGCCAGCAAGGGAGGCGATCTTTCGCCCGGTCAAATCATCGAAGTCGCCAAGGGTGGCGAAGTCGAGTTTGTGAACGAAGTGCCCACCTATTCCCTTTCACGCGGTGTTAGCTTTGTTACACGAAATTTCCGGAAAACAGTTGATAGCCCGCGCAAATTCAAATAGAGTTCATTCGTGCGTTAGGGCGCACTTCCACACCAATAGCGAGGCAGCCGCTATGTACTATGTTTACAACATGAGAGGGGGACGCTTCCATTACGTGGAAGTATTGGAGTCCTTTTCTATTACCGTATTTTTCTCCAATGCGTTGCGATTTGCTTCTGCCAGCGACGCAGACGCCGTTGCCAAGCGTCTAAGTAAGACGACGCATCATCGCTGGAAGGTCGGACCATGAGCGCGCTCGCAACCGCCATCCTGGCCGAAATCTGTTTTAACCGCAGCAAATATCCGATGTACTTCAATCGGACCAATGCTGCGCGCCGCCGTTGGTATCGCATCCAATTCTTGGAAATTCCCACCAATCGTCCGAGGCTCCCATGACCGATAAGATCAATCGACAGATATTGTCGCTTTATTTGACCCGGATAGCCCAAGCGTCCCGAAAAGCTGTAATTGACATGGAATTAGATAATTGGGTCAGCTTGATCGCACACCTCGATATCATCGAGGAAAATGCCCAGAAAGCCTTTGCAGAAATCGCTGCGGCGCGCGACGCAGCGTAGGGAGGGAAAGGAATAGAGGATGATGCAGGGGAATGGGCTCCCCGCCCTGGTTGACCTTGCAGCGCGGTCCTGTCGCCTTTCCCTCCCGCCTTTCGCGCATCAACCCAGGTACTTGAAAGTGCCGATCTATATAGAGGAGTGCCTTTTATGGCAGCCAAGAAAAAGTCAGCAACCGGAACCGCCGTGGTCCCAGCGGGCCAGAAGGTGGACCCGGAAACGGGGGAAGTAACGACGCTTCCCGTGCTTGCCGAGGAATTCAACGCGACCACCGTTTCCGTCAAGGTGAAGAAGCAGGTGACCATGCCTGTTCTTTCCTGGCCGGAAGGGGCAACCATCGTGTTCAAGGCCGTTGACGCCATCCGGCAGGGCAAGGAAGTCAAGGGCTCGCGCGGCGGTGCGGTCAAGATGGAGCCCGCCGACGTGATGACCGTTGAAGCGCCCAACGGTGCCATGAGGCAGTTGATCGTAGGGGCGGTGCTAAAGGCCGAATTGCAGGAGGGCTACACGAACGACTCCTATGTCGGCAAATGGTTCCAGGCCACCAAGCACGCGCCCAATGCCGCCAAGGGCAAGCGCTACGCCACCTACAGCATTCAGGAGGTTGAACTAGAATAGGCAGATGCGCGAGAAATTCCACACGAATTGCACAATCCGGCAGTCCCCCGAATGCCGATAAATTCCGGAACCAGCCGCCTCCCCCAAGCTTCCGGCCCGCGCTGCCCTTCTACATTCTTTAAGCCATATGAAAGCCTATCGGATTATATTTTCTCTGTTTCTTTGGTTTGCCTGTTCCTGGCTATTCGTTTGGCTATTAGCAGAGACGCTTCCGACACTGATAGAGAGGCAACCATGCGGCGAGTGTGCGCCTTTATCATCTTCGACATAACGGGTGATCCGCCCTTGGATACGCTTTGTGAAAGCATCCCCGCCGCCCTCTCGAATATGACGCTTTTCGTCAATAAGAACCAACACACGGTCATTGCCTCGATGGTCAAGGATATCGGCTTCCTCTCGCCTGCTGGAGAAAAGCCGCGTCCAGACCCGGAGGTGGTACCAAGGCCAAAGGATATCATTCAATGACCATCACCGCAGACGATGACACAGGGCCGGAGCGGGAGGAGACGATTCCATCGGTGGAAACGTTACGCGCGCTTAACACGACAGAGAAAGAGGCGAGCGCCCTCGCTTCCCAGCCGGCCAAGCCCGTGCCGGTAGAGGCGGTGGAGGCTGCGCGGCGATTGCTTGAGATCGACGACACGGGTCTCGTCAAGGAAGACGATGTGAATTTGGTTGCGAATACGCTGCTCGCCATGGCCGGGGAGCGGTAGGGAGATGATGGTTCAACCGCAGGTGCCGGCTTCAGCCGGGAAAATAAACAGGAGTGTCTCGCAATGAACTTCCGTGATTTCAGTGTCTTCAATCGGCGCCGCTGCGAATCGGCAAATGGTTTCAACCATGAGATTGGCTCTTGGTCGTTGTCAGACTGGATGACGGCCGTTGCAGGCGAGCTGGGCGAAGCGGCGAACGTCGCCAAGAAGCTCAACCGCGTGCGCGACGGCATTCCCGGCAACAAGGAAACGCCGGATGCGCTCAAGGCCGCACTCGCCGACGAGATTGCCGACACGTTCATCTATCTTGATTTGCTTGCGCAGTCCCAGGGCATCGATCTGGAAGAGGCTGTTGTCGCGAAATTCAATCGTACCTCAGAGAAGATCGGATATGACAACAAACTCTTCAACCGCTCGATATAAGGCGGAAGGTCTCGAAGAAGTCGAGGAACAGGTGCTCGCGCAGCGAGCGAACCCTCCTCCCGCCCTCGCTTCCCAGCCGCCCAAGCCCGTAGTCGGAGAAACAAAATGAATTTAGAAGCCGTTACCATCATTGGGGCCTTGATTATCTTTTGCCCCTTGTTCTTTCTCATCGGCCTCCTGGCCGGCAAGATCATTTACCGCGACCGTCAGTATCACACCGTCAACGAATTCCAGAAGCGCGCAAGCAAGGTCGGTGCCGTGCCGGAATTCATTGCGCCGGGAGAGAAGGCGGAGGTGATCGAGGTGATGGACATTCAACATTGCAATCCTCTTTCTAACGACAAATGCCATGGATGCAGATATGCCGGACGATACGTATTTGATCGGCGCTAGTCGGTCGTTGGCTGGCTATACGAATGACACAATTTTGCAGCGTGTAGCGGTCGTTATTTCCTCTCGTGCGTGGTATTATCAAAATGACAATTTCAGAGCGATGATTTCATTTGCCGATTATCTCTCGCGTGCGGCTCTTAAACGACAAGCTTATAGGAGACCTCTCGATGTTGGTTATAGCCCGATTGTTCCTCTTAGGATCAGTGACCGCGCTCCTCACCGCATGCGGTAGCGGAGTGCCTTCCGAAGTCTCACGCAACAATGCGGCCATCCGCGAGTTGCTGTCCAGTGGCAAGGTAAAATCGTACGAGTCCGTCTTTGACTGTAAGCCGACATTGGCCACGCGGACGAGCGGGTGTGCATTTCATCGGCGGATCGTGTTCAAGGATGAGGGGGAGAGATAATATGCCTTGGGATAAATCATCCCGATTAGATGAAGTTGCCAAGGCAATCCTTAATGCCGAATATGACGGTCATGTGACTTATGAGAGCATGAACAAGCGATATGGAACCGAAGAAGCTGAAAAGATGGTTATTCAGTATCGAGCCAAGGCTAGGGCATTCCTTGCGGCTTACGATGTGGCGAGGATGTTTGATAACCGTCTGCCTATTGACAGTGCGCCCGTCCAGGAGTAAGCAGAGACCTACGATTTGACTTGACTCCCCCACGCCCTTGTCCTAGCCCGCCCGGTGCAGATCGCGGCGGGTTTATTGTG
>Ga0207694_10001653_pt1 | contig 18732 bp, 9 predicted proteins | sample KBSC34metaG_FD_184353 | JGI IMG/M metagenome (GOLD analysis project Ga0207694, IMG submission 184353) | Corn rhizosphere microbial communities from Kellogg Biological Station, Michigan, USA - KBS C3-4 metaG (SPAdes) (version 2) | ecosystem: Host-associated > Plants > Roots > Rhizosphere > Soil... | reverse complement strand
ATCGATCTTGCCGGCGCCCAGATCGATCACGCCGTCATGGCCCGATCCGTTGTCGCTCGCCACCTCGGTGCCGATCACGATGTCGCCGCCGCGCTTGGTTCCGTCGGACGCGGTCGCGATCAGCGCGCCGTCGGCGGTCATGGTCACGCCCTGCCCGCCGAAGAGCTGGATCGTCCCGCCCTTGGCGCCCGAGGCGTCGATCGTGCCGGCGACGGTCAATGTCCCCCGGTCGACCGTTACCGTCACGGTCTGCGCGGCGACGGCCGAGGCGATCTGGAAATCGCCCTGCCGGATATGCAGGTCGACCGTGTCGGTGAAGATCGACGGCAGGGTCGCTGTCGTCGCCCCAAGCGACTTGGCGTCGATCGACAGGCTGCCGCCGGAATCGTTCGCGACACCGTTCGCGACGAAGCCCGTGTCGAAGCCGCTGCCGCCGGTCGAGATGGTGCCGTTCGCCGCGCTGAGCTTCAGCGCGCCGGCATGGCCGGCATAGCCCGCCGCCGACGAGATATCGACCTTCGCGCCCTGGGCGATCGCGATGTCGCCCTTGTCCGCGATCAGCTGTACCACGCCGCCGCTGGAGACGCGGGTGACGTCGAAAAACGCCTGGGCATAGCCGTCGGCCACGACGGCGGCCTTGGAGCCGAGCGCAAGATCGCCGGTCGAGGCCTCAAGCGTCACACCGCCGGCGGTCGCCTGGATCAGGCTGTTGTCCGAGATCGAGCCGGCATTCAGCGTGAAGGTGCCGCCGATCTGGCCGGTGCTGGCCGGCGCGGCCGCCGTCGAGCTGTTCTGGATCGTCGCCGCGCCGGTCGTCGTGACGGTCTGTGCCGCCCCGCCGCTGACCAGCAGCAGCGGGCTGTCGAACTTGAGCGCGGCTGCGCCAGCCGTCAGCGTTCCGGTATCGGTGAAAACGATCTGCTGCCGGGCGGTGAAACTGACGCTGGCGAAGCCGCTGAGCGTCTTCCCGCCGGCGCCGAATTCGACGGTCTTCGCCCCGACGGTGAGCGTGCCGGTTCCCACGGACGACGCGGCTGCTGTGGCCGTGCCGCCGTTCGTCAGTGTCACCGTGCCGGCATCGATCGTCACCGCGCCGCCGCCGACCGCCACCAGCGAAGCCGCGTTGAGGGTGAAGCTGCTGTTGCGCTGGCGCAGCGCGACCTGAACGTCGCCATAGAAATTCGCATTGCCCAGGCTGTTGAGCGTCAGCGAACTGGCCTGCTCCAGCGATGCCAGGGTCGCGCTGTCCAGGACAAAGCCGGTCTGGCCCGCCGGCGCCTTGCCGAAATTGATGCTGGAGCTGTCGACGGTGACGTTCGCGACATTGAAATGCGACCCAGCCGCGATCCCCACATTGCCGGCATCCAGCGTCAGCGCGTTGCCGCGCAGCGTGGCGCCGGAGGCGATCGAAACGCTGCCTGCCGTCCCGGTCGCCTGCGCGCGGGTGACGGAAATCGGCGCGCCGTTGGACAAGGCCAGGAAGCCGCCATCGCCGTTGACCGTGAACGCGGTCGGATCGCTGGCCGCGACGGTGCCGGTGGCGACGATGGCGCTGCCGCTGTCGACGATGACGCCGCTGGGCGTGCCGGCGGGCGCGCCGGCAGCGGGGGCGTTGGCCACCAGGATCAGCTGCGGCGTCTGCAGCGGCGAGGACGCGTCGTTGCTGACGCGCACGCTGTCGGCAGTCACATCGATGGTCTCGCCGCCGACGCCGTCGGTGCGGACGCCGCCGATCAGCAGGCTGTCGACTGCGAGCTTCGACAGCTGCGACGTGTCCAGCGCGACATAGCCGGTATCGGCGCCGGCTCCGGCCGAGACGAGCTGCAGGTTCGTGCCGGCGATATCGACCTCGGCGCCGTGGCCGCCGCCGGCCGGATTGGCGACGATGGTCGCATCGAGGGTGATCGCCGAGGTGCCGTCGATCACCATATGCCCGGCATCCCTGGGCAGGCGCGCGGCGCTGCCCGTGGCCTGGGCCAGGGTGGCGAAATAGCTGTTCCCCGAGGTCTGGTCGATCTCGCTATATTGCCGCCAGACCGAGGAGGACTGGATGTCGAAGAACTGAGTCCGCGCCGCCCTGGTCCCGGCGGTGGGGTTGGCGAGATAGCCCGCGACCTGCAGCGTGCCGTCGGGCAGGACGGTGTTCTGGCTGGCCCGCGCATCCTGCGAATTCGCCACCACCTCGACCCGGTAGGCGCCGGGCAAGGTTGCGTAATGCGCCGGCAGCAGCGTGTAGTAGCCGGCCGGCAACCCGGGACCGCCGGTCAGATAGACCGAGCTTCCCGCCACCGGAACGCGGTCGCCCAGCTGGCTGACGAAATTGGGATCGACCGGGGCCGCCTTGGGATTATAGCCGGGGATGACGGCGAACACGTTGGGATTGTTCGCCAGAACGTCGCGCGTGCCGCCGGTGCCCTGGACGAATTCCGACGCCTGGATGTCGCCGCCGCCGCTGAGATCGACGGTCGCGCCGGTTTGCATGTCGATCGCCTGGGCGTTGACGGCGACAGTCTTCTGCGGCGCCTGCGACACCGGCAGCCCGACATCGGAATCATAGCTCAGATTCTTCCCGTCGGACGTCTGACCGTACGGCACGACAAGCCCGTTGAGCGACACCGAGGTCACGCTTCCGGCCCCCAGCGTCACGCTCTGGGTGACGACAAGCGGCGTGTTGTCGCCGGCGCTGAGATCGGCGCGGGTCTGGGCGCCCAGGCGGATCGTGCCCAGCGGCGCGAGCAGCGTGCCGTCCTGAACGATATTGACCGCATCGACCGACACCTGCCCGCCGGCCGAGAGCGGCGGCGCGGCCGCCTTGCCGTTGCCCAGGAAAGTGATCGTCGCCGACGCGCCGTTCGACTTCAGGGTGAAATCGATATCGGTGACGGGATAAACCTGCTGCGCCTGCAGGGTAAGGTCGCCGCCGGTCAGCAGCTCGGCGGGGATAGGCGTGCCCGGATTGGTCGTGGACGGCAGGTTGGCGATGGCCCGCCCCAGGCGGATATCGCCGGTGCTGATCAGATTGGCGGCGGCCATGCCGGAAAAGATCAGATCGGTGCTGCCGGAGCTGCCGGCATTGACGTCGATCATCCCCGCCGTGGCGGTGAGCACCCCGGTGCCGGCGCGGGCAGTGCCCGATCCCGCCCCCTGGAAGGCGATATAGTTCGCCTGGAGGCAGACCGTGCAGGCGCCGTCGGCCGAGGTCGAGCCGGTCAGCAATACGGTCGAGGCGTCGATGACCAGGCTGTTCAGCCCGCCGATGGAGACGTTGCCCGAAAATGCCACGGTCGCCGGCTGCAGCGCGCCGCTGGTCGTGCCCGCCGCCAGCGTCAGATTCGCGATGCCGGAGTTCTGCAGATGGTCGGCCTGGAAGACGGCATGGCCGGACAGCGTCTGCAGGCTGCTGACGGGCGTCAGGCTGGTCGGTACGACAGCGCCGGTCTGCACCACGGTCAGCGTGCCGGTATTGGTCGGCAGTTCGATCGTCAAGCTGCCGCCATTGGCGAGCGGCGCCCCCGGCTGGGCAGTGATGCTGCCGTCGTAAAGCAGTGTCGACGCGCCGAGCGTGACCGAGCCGGCATCGCTCCACAGCTGCGTCGGGGCGTAGACCGGGCCGAAGGCGCCGTCCTTGGCGATATCGAACGTGCCGGATGCACCCGACACGTCGATCCGCGACCCCGCCTGGGCGACGATTGCCCCGGACGAATCCTGCGCCACGACGGAAACCGACCCGCCGGACAGGACCTTGCCGCTGTTGAAAGCGATCTGCCGCGTGTCCTGGATCGCGACACCCGACGTGTCGAGCACGCTTTGGGCGCCGAGCCAGATCTGTGAATTCTGGCCGCCCGTGACGGCGATGGAGCCCGCGGGCGCGCTGATCGTGCCTTCGACATCCAGCACGGCGTTCTGGGCAACGATATTGCCGACGAGGCTGCCGTCGGAGATGGTTTCCTGGACGCGGCCGGTCGCCGTCAGGGCGATCGCCGCGCCCGGCTCGCCGGAGATGGTCGCGCCGGCCCCGATGCTGAGGGCCACCTGGGGCGGCAGGGGCGTCAGGTCCGAGGGCGGATCGTACGGGGCCGACGGCAGCGGCGCCAGGGTCGAACCCAGCGTCAGGTTCACCGGCGACCGCACATAAGCCGGCAGATACCCCACGGCAGCGGCGGTGCGGATATCGGTGCCGGTTGAGAGATTCAGCAGCGAGGGGTCGGCCAGATAGTTCCTCTGGTTCAGAACCACATGCGCGCCCGGCGCGACGGACAGGCCGCCGACGACCGCGAAAAGATCGTATTCGCCGAACCCCCTGCCGGTGAAGAAGCTGTCCGGCAGGGTCACCGCGCCGCCCGCCCCCGACGGCCCGTCGCCGGCGAGCACCTGGATCGTCGGGGCCTGGATGGTCAGCTTGCCGCCGGAGGAGAAGCCGTAGGCATCGACGATCGCATCGAACGCCGCCACCGTTCCCGAGGCGGTCGCCGGCGCGCCCTGGAAAATGATCGTCGCGGCGGGAATGCTGGTGGTCGGGGCCAATGCGGCGGCCGCCTTGAAGCCGGTGGCATAGGTTTCGAGCGTGAGGCTGCCCCCCGCCCCGATCAGCCGGCCGCTGGAATCGGTCTGCAGCTGCCCGTTGACCCCGACACGCCCGCCGCTCGACAGGTTGAGCCTGGCGCCGGCATTGAGAACGATATTGCCGGTGACGTCGACCAGCGCCGGCGTATTCGCGCCCAGGCCGGCGAGCCCGGTGCAGGCGGTGGCCGAGCAGGGGGCGACCCGCGTGTCGGTCTTCAGGCTGATCGCGCCGCCATTGACGAACGCGCCGCCGACCTGATGCTCCAGATCCGCGCCGGTATCGTTGACCCACATGCCGCTGGCGTTGAGGACCGCCTTCGAGCCGATGGTGAGGTTGAAGCGGTTCGATGGGTCGGGCGTCTGGGGGGAAACCGAGGCATTGTTGGCCAAGGTCGAGGTCGTCTCGAGCGAGATCGCGCCGGAACGCGCCGTCAGGCTGCCTTCGACGTCGATGCTGCCGGCCTTCAGGCTGATCGTGCCGCCGGGCGTGACCGACACGTCGGCATCCTGCGCGACCGACAGGTCGCCGGAAAACTGCAGCGCGACGGTGCCGAAATTGGCGCCCGTCAGCGTGCCGGCCGAAAGCTGCGTATCCGTCGTGTCGCTTGCCGGAAGGCGGCTGCCGACCGAGAAATTGTCCGGCAGCTCCGTCGCGTGGCTCACGATGGCCAGGTTGGTCGAGCCGAATATGTTCAGGAAGCCGGCGCTGGGCACCGCCGTGGGCGCGGCCCGGTTGGTATTGGCCGTCGCGGAGGAAGCTCGCTGCCCGCCCGCGGCCTGGCGCTCGCCGACGACGACGCCGGCGACGAATTTCCCGTCCAGCTGATAGGTCGAGGCCTGGTTCGGATTGCCGAGCAGGATGCCGCCGGCATCGTGCCCCTCGACATAGCCGGGCTCATAGACGCCCTGGCTCAGCAGCGGGTTGACGAAGGTCTGGGTGGTGTTCGCGCCCCAGTGGGGATGGCTGTCGACCGACATGCCGGCGACGCCGACATAGGTCTGGAGCGGGTTCGCGTCGCCGATATTGACGATCTTGCCGTCCGCCGTCAGCAGCTTGGTCGTGTTGACGGTTCCACCGGTATACTGAACGTACCCGCCGGCGACATTGATCGTCGAATCCTTGCGCAGCACGATCTGCTGCGCGCGTACCGACGTCATGCTGACGGTGCCGCCGGTGGTCAGCAGCTGATCCAGGCTGAGCGGCACGTTCTGCGCCAGCTTGGACACATCGGCCAGCGGCGTTCCGATCCACGGCACGCCGTCTATGGTGCCGGCATCGCGGATATCGACCGTCAGCTCCACGCCGCGGAGCGCGCCGTCGCGCTGCAGCGGCTGATCGGCGAATTCGTTGCCGAACGGCTTGAACGAGACCAGGTTGGCCGAGACCGGCGTGGTGACGCCATCGAGGCCCGACACGTCGATCGTGCTGTCCGGCGCCATATAGATGCGCGCCTCGGCGCTGCCGCCGGGCTTGACGGTGGTGGGATAGATCACGGGATTGGCGGCAGCCGACGCACCCGGGGTGCCGTTGATCGCCACGTTCGCGCCGGGCGCGACCACCGAACTGCCGGACTCCATGTCGACCGTGTTGCCGCTCATCTCGATGGAGCCGGGCACGAAGCTGGGGTTGGCGCTGGTCGAATTCAGGATCGCGCTCTGGGGAATGGTCTCGCCATTCTCGTCCGGCATGATCTGGATATTGCTGCCCTTGGCGAGGGTCAGCTTCAGCCTTGCGTCGAGGAAAATCTCGCTGTTGCGGGTGATGCTGGTATCGGCCTTGATCACGCCGGTCTGCAGCGTCGCGCCGGTTTTCTTGTCGACCAGCGACCCGTTGGTGACGTTGTCACCGTTCAGGATAATGACCCCGCGTTCGGAATCGAGCAGGCCGGTATTGGTCACCGTGCCCGGCGCGGTGATCTCGGCGCCCTTCACGCCGTCGGTCCGCCAGGGGTCGATCTCGGCCAGGGTCGTGGGGTTGAGCTGCAGATTGGGGCCGACCGCCCGGAAGGTCGGCACGGTCACCACCACCGGATTGACGCTGCCCACGCCGCCCAGCGCGTAATTGTTTGCCAGCAGCTGAACCTGCTGCGCCGCCAGCATCAGGATCTCGCCGGCCGGTGCCTTGATCTTCCCGTTATTCGTGACGTTGGGCGCGATCAGATAGACGAAGCCGCCCGCGTCGGGCGAAACCGAGCGCGGCGCCAGGCTGGCCTCGATCTGGGCGCCGGCCTCGACGACGATATCCCCCTCCAGAACATTGTCGGCCTGGTTGTACGAGAAGCTCGTATTCTGGCCGCTGACGCTGGTGATGCCTTGGTTGAGGAAAAAGCTGTTGCGCTCGGCCACCGTCATGGTGGCATTGCCGACATCCAGGCTGGAGGCGATCAGCGAATGGACGTTGATCTGCGAGTTGGCCCCGAAAATGATGCCGTTCGGGTTGATGACGTAAACCCCGCCAGTCGCCTTGATCGAGCCCAGGATCATGCTGGGCGAGGCGACGAAGCGCGATCCGTCGGGCCCGGCCGGACCGGCGACGACGCGGTTCAGCACCGTCCAGTCGGCATGCCCCTGCTGGTCGAAGACCAGCGTTTCGCCCTTGTTCAGGTCGAAGCTTTGCCAGGTCAGGATCGCATTCGCCGATGTCTGCGTGACCGAGGCCGTGCCGGTGCCGGTATTCTTCTTCAGCGGATCGGCATTGATCCACAAGGTTGGGTCGGTATCGTCGACCGGATTGAGGCCCGAGAGGGTGCTGCCGTTCCAGGCGCTGCCCGACAGAGGCAGGTTGTTGAGCGTCAGCCGCGCGCCGGCATTGCTGGCGGCAGCCTGCGCCGCGGTTACGCTCTTGAGCGCCTGCGCCGCCTTGGCCAGGTTGGCGCGCGACAGGGCGATCTGCGCCCTGACCGCCGGGTTGGCGAGCGGGCTGGGCTGGCCGGATGAGGCATCCCCTCCGCCGCCGCGGCCATGCTGGCCGGCCGCCTGGGCCAGAGCGCCCTGGGAGAGAAGCTGCGCGGCGGTGCCGGCGAAGGCCGGGGCGAGTTCACCCGAAACGAGCAGTGCGACGACGCTGACGCCGGCCCGCAGTGCCTGGCTGCGATAGGAAAAGGAGGTCCTGCGTTTCCTGCTCACGCCGATTTCCCATGAAATGAAGAAGAACCGTGCCCGGGCACCGCCGTCGGCGGCCCCCAGGGCACGGTTCGAACTCTACTGACGGTGCGGCATGCGCCGAATGACGTGCGCGCCCCTTTGGGGGACGCGCACTCCATCCGATCAGGCGCCGTGCGCGATGCCCTTGCAGCCACCGCTGCCGACGACGTTGACGCCGAGGGTGGGGTTGGTGAGCAGCTTGTTGATCGCGGTCTTCCAGGCCGCCGGAACCGGCGCGAACCCGTCCTTGGCCAGGATGCTGGCCGGCTGGTTCTGGTTCACCGAGCTGGGGCCATAGTACCAGGTCAGATAGCCGGCCTTCGCGCCACCGCTGGCGGCGCCGACCAGGGCGGCGACCACATCGGCGCTGGCGTAGCAGCGATGCAGGTCGATGAAGCTGAACCCGCCGATCGGATAGGCGCTGGCAGCGCTCGGCGTCGGATTGACCACACCCCAGGCGAGCGGGTTCTTGGCCGAGCCATCGCCGAAGGACGGCGGCTTGGTCGTCGCCAGGATCGGGCTGGCATTGCCGGCCGTCGGCGCACGATAGACCGGCGTGGTGCCGGCGCTGAACGTGGCGTAGGTCTGCAGGTTGGCAGCCGCCGGGCCGGTCTTGTCGACCGGCAGGACGAAGTCCGGAGACACGTAGCCGATCGAACCCTGGGTCGCCAGGATCGCCTTCTTGATGCCGCCGCTGCCGCTGGCGCCGCCGACGACGCCCGACGAAGCCTGGTCGTTGTAGAAGTTGGCCGGCAGGTGGTTCTTGTTGAACACGTTGATGAAGAACGACGTGCCCGACTTATAGTGCGGCGCGCTGGCATTGTAGGTCAGCGTGTTGTCGGCGAGCCACTGGCCCGGCACCGGGAAGGTCGACTTCGTCTTCACGGCGGTGATGCCGCCGGCCGCGTTGGCCGTGTTGCCGCACTGGTTGATCAGCGCGTTGGTGAAGATGAAGGTCGTGCCCGAGCTGTCGTTACGATAGACGACCGTGATCGTGCCGGTGCCCAGACGCTTGCCGCCGTTGTCCTTGGTGATGTTGGCGTTGTTCCAGGTCGTGATCTTGCCGGTGAAGATGCCGCACAGCGTGTTGGTCGACAGCTGCACCTTGCTGCTGGCGCCGAGCACCGAGGCGCCGCCCGGGGTCCAGTTGGCCGCCGGATTGAACGGGACGGCGATGGCCGCGATGATGCCCGGGATCTGGATCAGCGGGTTGTTGCCGAGGCCGGGCGGGACCGGGGCATTCTTCGCGTTGTCGAGATCGGTCTGCGACAGCGTGTTGTCGCTGCCGGAGAAGGTCACGGACGGGAAGGCCGGGCCAACGCCGGTGCCGGGCACCCAGGTGGAGCCGGTGCCGGTGCCGTAGAACGGGCCGAAGTCCTTCGTGGAGGGGACCGGAACCTTGTCGGGGGTCTTGCCGCCGGACACGTACTGGTTCGCGTCGTTGAACTCCAGCGCCTTCAGGCCGTTGCCGCTGCCGACGCCGACATAGAGGATTTCAACCGCGTCGTTGTAGTGCGTGCTGGGGCAGGCGGTGGTGAGGCCGAAGCAGAGGTCGGTGCCGGCGGTGTTGCCGTAGGTGTTGAACAGGTCGCGATAGACCTTCTCAACCAGCGTGCTGCCGCCACCATAGAGCGGAAGGGTATCGGCGTTGGCGCCGGTCACGGCTGTCAGGGCGATGGCGGCCGCCATTCCTCCCATCAGGATGGAAGTACGTATGGTCATGATATTCCCTCTTTTACAGTGGAAAACAGGCATTGAATGGAGGACTGCGGCGCGACCCGCGAACGACAAGGCGGCCAGACGATGACGGCGTACCGGCATGGGACACGGTCAGGCACCTGTGGCTTCTCTATCCGCAAAAAGCGACACACATGAGGGCCGGGATCCTGCATCCAACCCTCGCTGGCCGGGACCATACGCGCCCATTGTTTTAGTTTTATGACAATCCGGCGAATTTATCGGAATCTTGGGGAAAAATTTCGCACTCGGGCGTTTTTGCAGATATATAAATCTACAGTTTTTCCATTATATTTTTATATTACTGTGATTTCTCAAATATCTTCTTAATACCGGCCTCATTGACTGCGATAGGCGTTTTCGCCAGCAGGCCGCCGAGATAGGCCTGTTCGTTGGCCTCGGATCTGCGCTGGCGCAATGCCGCGGCCAGGGTGTCGCGAACCTCCGCCAGCGGCCGCGGGCCGGCCGGCCTGGTGTCGACCAGCCGGACGATATGCCACCCCGAATGCACGCGAATCGGATCGCTGATTTCCCCCTGCGCCATTCCGGCGACCTGGGTACGGATTTCCGGCACGATGGCGCTCTCGGCCGCCCAGCCGAGATCGCCCGCCTGCTCGCCCGGCGCGGCGTCGGAACCGGTCCTGGCCAGGCCATCGAAATCCGCGCCTTTGACACGCGCCGCGCGGACCAGCTCGTCGGCTTTCTGCCTGGCCGCAGCCTCGGCATTGGCGTCGCCGCCGGCGGGAATGGCGACGAAGATCTGGGACAGCCGGTATTGCCGGGGCGCCATCAGCGCGTCGCGGTTGAGGTCGTAGGCCGCCTGGATATCGGCCTCGGACGGATAGTCGGCGGGCGGGGCGGCGATCGACTTCAGGAAGCTGGCGGTCACCGCCTCGTCGCGGACCCGCTGGATTTCCTGAACCACCTCGGGGCGCTTGTCCCATTTCTTCGCCTCGGCCTCCTTCAGGACTGCCATGCGCGTCAGCTCCGCGCGCAGCAGCCGGTCCATCGCCGCCGGATCGGAAAGCGCCTGCCTGCGGGCCGCCGGATCGAGGGTGCGGACGAAATTCTCCAGCGCCGAAGCGGTGACATCGGTGGTGCCGATCCGGGCCACGACATCGGATGCGGGGTCGGCGGCGAGAGCGGGCGCGGCGAGCCCCAGAAGAGGGAGAAGAAACAGGAGCCTGGAAACGATCACTGCTGTCCGATCGTGTTGTCGCGCATCTTGTCTTCGTAATCCTGCATGGCGTTCTCGATCTCGACGCGCTTCAGCTTGGTCACCGGCTCACGCGAGGCCAGGTCGAAGATGTCCTGCTTGTCGTAGAGGTCCAGCACCTCCTCGCCGATCTTGTAGAGCTGCGCGTTCTTGGCTTCGCAGCTCTGCAATTGCGGGCGCAGCTTGCCGACGACCGCGTCCAGGCGCTTGGCGTCGGCGTCGCGGGTGGAAAGCGCCTGCGAGGTCTTGCCGTAGACGTCCTGCAATTTGGCGATGCTGGCGCCCTGCGACTTCTGCGTCGCCGCGGCCTGGTCGAGCGCCGCCTTGTCGGTCTCGCCCTGCTTGCGCAGTTCGCCCAGCTCCTTGTCGGCAGCCGCGGCCTTCTGGGTGAATTCCAGCCTGTCGCGCTCCGCCGCCGACTGCTTGGCCTGAAGCTGCGCGTTCTGGTCCTCCAGCTCGCGGATCCGCATGGTCGCGGTCTTCAGCGCGGCGCGCAGCCGGGCCTCGGGACCGTTGTCGTCCGCCCTGGCCGGGCCAGCTAAAGCGACAAGCGCGAGGACGGCGATGGCAGCGCGGCGCATCTTAGAACCGGCCATTGAGGTCGACCTGGATGACGTCGACCGAATAGGGTGCGCCGGTGATCTCGCGGGCCGAGAGCCATCGTGCCGACAGGTCGATGTCCTTGGCTATCGAAAGCCCGCCGCCCACGAAATAGCCCTTGGCGTTGGTGCCGCCAAGATGGAAGTCGGAGTCGGTGAAGGCATCCAGCACCGCATCCGATTCCAGGTATTTGTAGCCGACGTTGAAATTCCAGTTCCAACGCTCGCGCAGGATCGGATAGCCCACCGTCAGCCGCGCCAGATAGCCGCTGTCGCCGCCGTTCCACGGGCCGGGCTGACCGGCGGTGGTGGAGGCACCCTGGTTGTTGACCGGGTTCCTGGTGTTGATGGACGTGCGGTCGAAGCCCAGATTCTTGACGAAGTCGGCGTCGAAGATCAGGTGGATCGGGTCGGTGGCCGCATAGTCCAGCCGGGCCGTCAGGTTCAGCTCGTGGAACTTTGAGGCCAGCCCGTAATACTGGAACTGCGGCGGATTGGGGACGCCGGTCGGGTTCACGAGGTTGCGCAGCGCGAACAGCGTGTTGCCCTGCTGGATGAAGCCGGGGCGGGTGAAATCCGTATCGCACGGATCGGCCGAGCTGAGCGCCACGCAAGGCGACGACAGCGCGCCGTCGGCATTGTTGAAATAGTAGTAACCCAGCCCGACCCGGACCTCGTAGTCCGGATCCGGCCGCCAATCGGCCTGCGCCTGCGCGGCATAGAGCCAGACATCGCGGCTGGCATGCTTGTCGCTGGTATTGTCCGGGAAGTTGAACGGCGTATTGGCGATCGGGAAGGCGCCGAACACCAGCGAAGGCCGCAGTTCGTCGCCGAACGGGCGGGGCGCCACCTGCACTGCGACGCCGTCGAAATTGAGGTCGTCGTCGAACACCAGGTCGGTCGCGAACCACGGATCGGGGAAGCGCCCGAGCCAGGCGGTCAGCCAGCCGGTGGGCTGGTAGCGGATGAAGGCGCGGTCGAGATTGAACGTGTCGTTCGACAGCGAATTGCCCAGCGTCTGGTTGGTCGAGACCGGGTTCGGCAGGTTGCCGGTGGCGAGGCGCACGCCGGCCGCCCACTCGTCGTTGATCTGCGCCCCGATCCCCAGCCGGAAGCGCTCGCGCAGCCGCGCCCGGTCCTGGGTGGTGTCGAGCAGCGGCGGCGAGGTGCCGGCGGAATTGTTGAGGTCGAACGGCGAGCCGGCGTTCAGCGCGGAGAAGTTCGGGAAGAAAGGCGAATTGCGCTTGTCGAACAGGTCCCACTCATAGCGCAGCCGGAAATCGCCGGAGATGCGGACGCTCTTCACCCAATCCGGAAACTGGTCGGGCGCGGCCCAATTCTCGGCCTTGGCCTGAGCCAGAACCTCCTGCTTGACCTCGTCGCGTATCTGCTTGCGGACGACCTCGGGGATATAGGGCACGCGCACGCTCTGCGGCTGAGGCTTGCCGGCCTCAGCGACCTTGACCGCGCCGGGCGGGGTGTTCACCACCACAGGCTGGCCACGCGCGGCGGCGGCGGCCTCGTCCTGGGCCTGGCGGATCAGCGCATTGGCCTTGTCTTGGGTCAGCACGCCCTCCTGGACCAGCAGGCGAATCAGGTTGATCACCACCGACTGGCTGGGTGCCGCCGCGGGCGCGGCGCCGGCCACGGCCGCCTTTGCCGGCTGCACCGCCCTGGCCGGCCTTGCCGCCGCCTTCGTGGACGCAGCCGCCTCAGCCGCCGCGCCGGGAGCGACCGCGGCCGCCTGAGCCGCGGGCGACGGCGCCGCCGGTGCCGTCTGGGCGCGCGCCTGATGGACGGCCATCGCCGCAGCGACGGCCAGCAGCGATCCGGCCAGATAGCGGTCGAACGCCGGCCTGCGCCGTTCGGAAGTTGGCTTGCGCATTGCTGACATACCCTCGTTTGGCCAAGTCATTCAGTCAGAGTTCGGTCTTGTTGCTTCAGGTCTGGCCGTTGGCCGAGTTGACGCTCAGCACGACGGTCAGCGGCATGTCCGCCGAGGGCGCCTCAGAGAATGCGGACATCGTCGCGATCGCCTGCTGGACCAGGCCGGTGACGTCGCTGTCGCCTTTCATGTGCAGGACTTCGACGCTTGCGATCCCGCCATTCGAGGTCAGCCTTATCCTGACGGTGCCGCTGTATTTCGCGCCGGACAGCTTCTGATAGGCGGCGAGCGCGCGCTTGACCTGGTCCCGCATCAGGATGCTGTAATGACCCCAGCGCGTGCCGCCGCCGGCGGTGTAGTCCGCGCCGCCCAGCTTGCCGCCGAGGCCGAACCCGTCGGTCCCTGCCCCGCCCTTGGCGTCGAGCGCCAGCGGTCCCGGCGGGGGCGCATCGACCGGCTTGGGCGCCTGGGGCTTGTCCTGCGGCGGCTCGATCTTCTGCTTCTCGACCATCTTGGGCGGCGGCGGAGGCGGCGGTTCCTTGGGCGGCGGCGGCGGCGGAACCAGCTTCAGCGCCACTGTCTCCATCACCCGCTTGCGCGGGGTCGCGTCGCCCTTGATGACCTGGGCGATGCCCGCCGCGGCGGCGAGCACGCCAATGGCGACGATGGCCGCGACCTTGTAGTCGCGCTTCTTCTTCGGAGTCTCTTTCTTGGGGGGCTGAAAGGTATTCATTTCACCAGCCTCTGCGTCACCAGGCCAAGCTGGGTGATGTCGAGCTCGCCCATCAGCGCCAGCACATCGACCACCACCTTGTACTGAACCTCGCCGTCGCCCTTGATCACGTAGGGCGTCTCGGGATCGATCGCCTTCTGCTGGGTCAGCTTCTCGCGCAGCTCGTCGATCGTCACCGGATAGGTGTCGAGGAAGATCTTGCCTTCGTTGTTGATCGTGATCGCCTTGGTCTTCGGCTTGGCCAGGCTGGGTGTGTTGCTCGCCTTGGGCAGGTTCACCTTGATGCCCTGGACCGAGGCGGTGGTCATGATGATGAAGATGACGAGCAGCACATACGCCAAGTCCAGCATCGGCGTGATGTTGATGTCGTCATATGGCTTTGCTTCCTGAACTTTCATGGGTTCACTCCGCGGCCAGTTTTTCGGGATCGGGTTGCCGGCTGTAGGTCTCGGCCAGACGGGTCACCAGCTCGTCGCTGAACCCGTGCATTTCGGTCGTGACGTCCTTGATGCGGGCAATGAGGTAGTTGTAGCCGAACAGCGCCGGGATCGCGACGGCGAGGCCCGCGACGGTGGCGACCAGCGCGGCGGCGATACCCGGCGCGATGGCGTTGACGTTCACGTCGCCCGAGGCAGCGATGGCGGCGAAAGTGATCATGACGCCCACCACAGTGCCCAGCAGACCCAGGAACGGGCCGCCCGAGATCGCGATGGTCAGCAGCACGATCAGCGAATTGAGCCGTTCGGTTTCCTTGGCCGCGACACGGTCCAGATTGGCCCGCATCGTGTCGACCGCCTGGGACGACAGGATCAGATAGGGCGTCCGGCTGGCGGCCACGCGGCGCCCCAGCTCTTCCTCGGATGCCAGATAGAGGCGATAGGCCGGCGAGCGTTCCATGCTGGTGCCGTCATAGGCGCGCAACTGCTCGCGCAGCGCGTCGGCATCCGATCCGTAGCGGGCGAACAGGTCGAAGAACGGCCGGGATGCCTTGGAGACCTGGGTGATATAGATCGCCTTGTTGACCATCACGGTGACGCTGATCGCCATCATCACGCCCAGGATGGCGATCACGACCCAGCCGTCGATCGTGACCGAGCGCAGAATGACGCCGAAATAGCCGCCCGACATGCCGGCATTCTCTTCGTCCGCGCCATAGACAGTCATGGCCGATTCCGGCCCTTGGGAGGCGAAGGCGGCAGCGATGAAGCCGGGGCCGCGTGCCACCTTGGAAAGCTGCACCTCGTCCATGTCACCGATGAAGCCGGGGACCGCCGGGTCCGCGCCCGGATCGGCGCCGATCGTGCCGGTGCCGCCCATCGCCGGCAGGGCCGCGGCAACGGTGCCGGCCGGCTTGCCGTCGACATAGAGCGCGACCTTGTCCGACGCGGTGACGGCGACATAATGCCAGGCTGAGGCCGAGACCGCCGCCGGGGCGGCGACGCGCTGGGCCATGCCGTTCACCGTCAACGCGGCATAGGGCGCGCCCGCCGCCATGCCGACCATCAGCGCGTTCTGCCCGTCGCGCCTGGCGAACAGCACCGAATCCGGCTGGGGCGCGTCGAACTTGACCCAGGCCGACCAGGTCAGCTGGCCGTTGGCGGGAATGGCCATCGACGGCGAGGCCGGCAGCGCGATCGGGCTCGCACCATCCAGATGGATGCCGCGGCCGATCATGCCGGTATCGATCGAATGGACCGCGGAGGCGGAATTGTTGGCGTTGGCAGTCTGGTCGTGCGGGGCCGCGTCCTTCTCACCGAAGTGATAGACGAGGGTCGTATCGGAATCGTAGCTGCCCTTGGCGTCGGCGCCGATCTGGGCGTTGGCGTTGCCCCAGTACATGTAGATATCGGTCGTCTGGCCGGCCGGCAGCGCCGGCACCTGCACCCAGATCAGCGCGACACCCAGGAGGCCGTCATAGGTGTCGAGATGGAACTTCAGCGGTGTCTTGTCGTCGCCGGAGACGAAGCGGATGTCGCTGCCGTCTTCCTTGGCGTCGGTGAACTTGAAGTTGCCGTCATGCAGCCGGATCAGCAGCGGCACGCCCGCCGCCGTCTCGGGCAGGGCCCCGCCCTTGGCGCCGGCATCGACCGTGATCTTCTTGCGATAGGACCAGTTGCCGTCCCACCACGCCTTGGCGCTGTTGGAAACGGTCAGCAGGGCGAGGACGCCGAGGCAGAGCAATAATTTTCGCGTATGGCGTTTCATCGTCAGAAACCCTCTGAGACCCTGAAATGGAAGCGTGGCCGGCCGGTGTCGCTGACCGCGCCGTCGAGCAGCGGAAAGGCGATGTCCAGGGCGGCGTTGAGATCGTCGAAAGCGACCAGCCGCGTGCCGACGCCGATCGAGGCCAGCGAATAGGAGGAATGCTCACCCGGCAGCGGATTGCGCAGCCACAGGCCCGCCCCATCGACAAAGGTCAGCACATGCCAGTCGTTGACCCTGGGCGAGATCCAGTTCGCGAAGGAAGGGCTGCGCAGTTCCAGCGTGCCGCGCGCGCCGTAGTCGCCGATCCTCTCTGCCTCGAGATAGCCGCGCACGCTGCTGTCGCCGCCGGCGGACAGCTGCTCGCTGGGCAGAAGCGAATCCGGCGTCATCTGCCCGTCCAGCTTGGCGAACAGCGTCATGCCCCATGGCAATGGCTGCACGCGGCTGACCGCGGCCCGAAGATAGAAATATTGCCGGCTGGCATCGAAGCGCTGGAGGTCGAGCTTGGTGCTGTCGCTGCCCAGCCCGGCGATGGCGAAATTGATCGAAGCGTCGAGATCGGTCTCGCTGCCGCCCTTGGCCGGATCGCCGTCGAGCAGCGAGCCGTGATAGGCGAGGCTCAGGGGATAATACAATGCCGGCGCATTGGTGCTGCTGACGGTGATGACCGGCTTCGGATTGAAGGTGATGTCCACCGTCTGGATCTTCTGCGACAGGTCCTTGCGGTCGATGCCGATCGTCAGGGTCTGGAAGAAGCTGTCGCTGCCCGGAAGCGTCAGGATCCCGCGCAGGCCGAAGATGTTGCCCCGGCCGATCACGTCGGTGCCGGCAATCGCCGCCACGTCGCTGTTCGACGAAACGCCATAGGCGAGCACGCTGAAATCGCTGTCCGGGAACGGCGCCAGATAGGTGCCCGAGAATACCTCCGCATCGCTCGGCTTCTGCGGCGCGATCTGGTACGAGGCCGAGATGCTGTGGCCCGCGCCCCACAGATTGTCGTAGCTCAGATTGCCGATCAGCCGCAGCGGCTGGGTCGACTGGTTGTACTGGTTGTTGATCTCGACGCTGCCGTGGAGCGGCAGCCCGTCCTCGACCTCAAGGTCGACATCGACGGTGCCCGGCGCCTTGCCTGCCTTCAGCTGCGGCGTGACCTTGAGGCCGGGCTGCTGATTGAGGGCCACGATATTGTCCTGCACGTCCTTGGCGTTCAGGACCTTCCCCTCGGCCAGCGCCGGCGCCATTTCCTTGATCGCGCTGGGCAGGTGGTATTTCGAATCGACCACCCGCAGCCGCCCGACCGGGTTCTCCGTGACCTCGAGATGGACGATGCCGCTTTCGATGCCCTGTTGCGGGATCGAGACCTGCACCTGCTGATAGCCTTTGGCCTGATAGGCCTGCTGCAGGGCGCGGCGGGCGCCGTCGACATCGTCGGCGGTGCGGCCTTCGCCCAGGAACGGATAGACCGCCTCCTCGATGTCCGGCGCGGCCAGAGCCGTGTTGCCGTCCACCACATATTCCATGATGTCGAAGCGGGGGCCCTCAGCGGCGGCCGCCTGCTTCTGCGCGGAATCCGGAATCGCGCCCTGCGCCCCGGCGCCGATCGCGCCCGCGCACAAACCGAGGCAAAGCCCCAGCGTCTGTGGCGCTCGCCATATTCTGGCCCAAAAATCCAACTGGTCCCCGCCGCCGACCCGGCTTGTTGCGTTTGAATAAGGACCGCCGTCGTCCACCGCCTGCATCTGGCGGCGGCACGCCCTCACGACCGCGCGCGATAGATACAGCCAATTTGTTACAATTCTGTGACAGCGGGCCAATTTATTGCATCGCACAATGCGGCGATCCCACGGGCTCAATGGGCACCTGCATGCTGCAGGGCCGGAATGAAGCTCTGCGGCGCCGGCCGCTGTGGCGTGGCCGACCGGCCGAAGGCATTGCCCATCATCTGCTGCGCCGCGGCCTGGTTGGCGGTCCCGACCGAAATCGAGGACGACCCGGCGCCGGCCGGCGCCACCGGACCTGCCGCCATGTGCTGGCGGTCGGCCTGGAGCCGGAACTGGCGGTTGAGGCAGTCGAAATCCAGCACCCGCATATTGCCGATCTGCACGTCGACGCAGGGGCCGGCCGGGCCGTCGACCGGGTCGGCCATGCCCACGGGCGCGCCGGCGCACAGGGCGAGCGCAGCCAACGAAATGATGCCCGACGGTGACCGCATCGAATCCGATCCGTTTCCAATTGCATGCGCGATCAGCCGGCGATGGCGGCCCGCGCCATTCGGCCACGGCTGATTCTTCACTCTGGCTTTCCGACGCGACTCTCTGCTAAAGAGCGCTCAGCACAGCCTGTTTCTAAGTTTCTGTAAGAAACCATACAGAAAACGTAAAACACTGTTGAAGAAGTATAAGTCTGAACTTTACTTAATTGTCAAGTATCAATGCCGAACGCGGATGTAATCGTCGCGCTGTATCTCTCTATGCACGCGCAAGAGGAATCGGCCATTCGGCAGCGGCTTGGCAAACGCCAATACGGTGTGATTCCGCGGCCAGAACGGTGCGTTATTGATGAATGACGGCCTTTATGCGCGAGATTTGCTGATCGAGGACGAGGTCTGGATTGGGGCCTCGCCTGCGGTACTGGGCCGTTCGGCCCTGCG
>Ga0207694_10001649_pt1 | contig 18778 bp, 12 predicted proteins | sample KBSC34metaG_FD_184353 | JGI IMG/M metagenome (GOLD analysis project Ga0207694, IMG submission 184353) | Corn rhizosphere microbial communities from Kellogg Biological Station, Michigan, USA - KBS C3-4 metaG (SPAdes) (version 2) | ecosystem: Host-associated > Plants > Roots > Rhizosphere > Soil... | reverse complement strand
CATGGGATTTGACAACGCTTGTTTGCGTTGCCGGAGTGTTAGGAGCATCTGCATTGCTGGCGAGCTTCCTCCCCGCACGACGCGCAGCTTCCGTCGATCCTATTTCTGCGCTGCGCGCTGAATAGAGAGGGCCGCAGAGAAATCCAAAAGATTGTAGTCGTCTACACTCATCAATCCATTATGTGCAACTTCCTCATGCGCTAATCCAATTCCAACAATTCCGATTATTTGGTTTCTGCTACGAGTCGGCCTGACGGCGTGACGAACTGGCTTCACTCGATGCCAGTGTGGAGGGCACAGTCGTTGCACATTTCCAAGCTCTCACACAGCGGACCAATCCAACATTTTGGAAGGAGAGTAGGGAAATGAAGTTTACAAAAATATGTATCCTCCTGGTCATTTGTCTTTGCCTCGGCGGCATTGCTAATGGCCAGGAAACTACGGGCGTCATCGAAGGCACTGTGGTAGACGCGCAAGGCGCACGAGTCGCCGGCGCCACCGTGCTTGTAGAAGGGAACGCGTTCAGCCGCAGCGTCACAACTGACGGCGAAGGTTTTTATCGAGTCTTACAAGTCCCGGCAGGTAAGTATTCGATTACAACCAGCGCTACCAACTTCGCTACCGAGAAAAGCGAAAACGTGACAGTCACACTCGGCCGTGCAACCACCGCCGACATCACACTGAATGCCGGACAAGTTTCGGCTAACGTCGTCGTGACGGCGGCTGACGTTGCAGCCATCGACACGACTTCAAACAAGATTCAAACCAATATCACTACGGACATCATCAACGCGGTTCCGCGCGGAACTAAAGTCGATAGTGTATTGAAGCTTTCAGGCGCCACCAGGGAAGAGCCGCTGAGCCGTGGCTTCCAGGTAGACGGCGCGAGCGGCGCAGAGAACACTTTCGTCATCGATGGTTCTGAAGTCACAAACTTCCGCACCGGCCAATTACGCGAAACCAATAACCTGCCTTTCCAGTTCGTACAGGAAGTACAGGTAAAGACCAGCGGTTTCGATGCTGAGTTTGGCGGCGCGACAGGCGGCGTGATCAACGTTGTCACCAAGAGCGGCGGCAATGATTTTCACGGCGAAGCTGGGATGCAGTTCGAGACGGACGCTCTCAGTGCACGACAAAATCTCACGGGGAAAATTAACAACAGTGATCCGCAGTTCCAGGCCAATCCGCTTATCCAGGGAACCAGCGCCGCGGTTTTGAGTTACATCAATCCACCGGGCGACAACTTTAACAACACTTATCCGAGCGTTACGGTTAGTGGACCAGTTGTCAAAGACAGGCTCTGGTTTCTCGTAAGCGCGGCCCCGCAGTTTTATCACAGCAACCGCTCGTTCCTGTTTCCAACCGGACAAACGGTGGACTACACGCGCAACGTGCGAAACGATTACGAGTTTGCGCGCCTCGATTCATCGATAGGGAGCAAGCTGCGCTTGTCCGGGACTTTTACCTACAGCCCGCAGCGCGAGCACGGACAGATCCCCTCGTACACGACGTCGGCGCCGCCATCGAATGACTTCAGTCAACTCGGTGGACGCGTGGCCGCAAACAACGTCACCGGCAGTGGCACCTGGACTCCGACAGCCAAGCTCGTCATCAGCGGACGTTTTGGCCGTAACTACCTGAATGAAAAAGACAGCTCGTACGGTGTTCCCGCCGGGCCGCGAATTCGATGTCTCAACGGCGGCAGTCCTGCTGGCGTGCCGGCGACGAATCCGTGCGCTTCCGGTTTCAACAGCACTTCCGACATTACCAAGACGAGCAAAGACATTTCGATTCGCAACACGATTGAAGCCGACGCGAATTACCTCGTCGATAGTCTTGCCGGCCGGCACAACTTCAAGTTTGGCTACCAGCTCAACAAACTATCCAACGATGTGGACCAGGGATACTTTGGTGTTGGTGAAGTGCGCTTGTTCTGGGGACAGTCAGATCGCGGCATCGGTCCCGGCGTTTGTCCGAGTGGGCCATGCACCTCCTTCGGTTATGGCTATCTTCAGGATTTCGGTACGGTCGGTCTGGCGAAGAGCACCAACACCGGTCTCTACGTTCAGGATGGCTGGCAACCTACGCCTCGCCTGACATTGAACCTTGGCGTACGTCTCGAGAACGAAGACGTACCGTCGTTCACTGAAAATGGACAGGCGATCCAATTTGGTTGGGGCTCAAAGGTCGCGCCGAGACTGGGCTTTGCTTACGACGTTTTTGGCGATGGCCGGATGAAGGTGTTTGCCAGTTACGGCAAATTCTACGATCGCTTCAAGTACCAACTTCCGCGCGGGTCATTTGGCGGCGACAAACTGTTGCGCTACTTCTTCCCGCTCGCCGATCCAAACTACACCACGTACACAAGGGCTTACTCACTTTCGCACACGTTGGTTGGACCACTTGATTTCCGTGTTCCTTCCAATGATCCGTCAGACAACCGCGTCGATCCGGATTTGAAACCGGCGCGTCAGACTGAATTCACCGTGGGTACCGAGTATGGATTGACGAACACTCTGGTATTCAGCGGTCGTTACACGCGTAAGAATCTTGATCGCACGATCGAAGACGTTGGTTTCATCGATGCTGCGGGCAACGAGAATTTCTTTATCGCGAATCCCGGTATGGGATTGGTGTCTCAAGGGTTTGCGCCGGGACTGCCCGCGTCACCGCTGGCGAAACGTCTCTACAACGCGATGGAGCTGCGACTCGATAAGCGTTTCACCAATAACTATTTCTTCAACGTTAGTTACACGTACAGCCGGTTGACTGGTAACTACTCGGGTCTGTCGAGCTCGGATGAGCCGGACGCGCTTGGCGTCGGTCGATCGAGTCCAAACGTCAACAGGTTTTTCGACCTGCCGTTCCTTGGCTTCAACACGAACGGAGAGCCGGACAATGGGTTGCTGGCGACTGATCGTCCGCACGCATTGAAGGTGTTTGGTTCCTATACGCTCGACTGGAAAGACTTCTTCGGACACCGGTTGGATGGGTCGGGCACGAACAGTACTGAGTTTGGCGCGGCGTTCATCGGTTTGAGTGGGACGCCAGTGTCGACTCGCGTACAGCTCTACGGCGCGTATACGTTCCTGACGACGCGTGGAGATTTGGGAAGAACGCCTGCGTTTACGCAGACTGATTTCCAGGTGACGCATACGATCAAGTTGGGTGGTGAGGGACGATACGCGTTGAAGTTTGACGTGAATCTGCTGAATGCATTCAATGAGAATAATGTGTTGAGTGTCTTTAGCCAGATTTCGCCGGATTCTTTGACCGCCGCGAATTTTGGGATCAGTAATGCTAACGGGCTTGGTGAGTTGAATACTTTCCGGGCCGTGTTTGCTGGAGGACTGACGAGTCAAATTCTGGCTGGCCTGGCTAACGGTAGTATCGCGAGAGATGCGAGATTCAATCAGCCGCTCACGCGACAGATACCACGCCAGGTTCGCTTTGGTTTCCGATTCGTGTTTTAGGTCGGAAGGTGTACGCCGAAGGCGTTCGCTAATTTCAGCCCAGGGTGCGCCAGCGACAACCCTGGGACCACTAGTATAAAAGCATTACAACCCTGAAAGGGTTCGCCTTAAGACAAACCCTTTCAGGGTTGTTCGTTGTTTATTATCGGGATCCCAGGGTTCTCGCAAGCTCGAACCCTGGGCTGAAACTAGCGAACGCCTTCGGCGTAATTGTGTTAGTTCAATTTGTATCAGCGTTCACGGTTTCTCGGCTGCGCTCTGCTGCCGCAAACGTTGGATCAGTTTCTTTATCAACTCAACATCTCTCGCATCCGGTTGCACTTTCAAAAATAATTCCAACTCATCTGCCGCTTCTTTGTATCGCTTCAACTGATTAAACAACAGCGCGAGTTGCCAGTGTGCCTCAGGCAGCTTTGCGTCGGCCAAAACATCTGCCCGCTTCAGGTAAGTCTCTGCTTGATCCGGCCGGCTTGTCTGACGTAGCGCAATGCCCAACCACAGATTAGCGTTTACAGATCTCTCATTGAGTGAAACTGCGCGTCTTAACGATTCGATAGCCGGTTGAGTCTGCTTGAGATTGTATTGGGCCACGCCCAGCGCAAAAGAACTCGCAAATGATCTTGAGTTCACCTCTAAAGCTTTTGTGAGCGCCGGGATCGCAGCTTCATACTCGCGATCTTTCACCTGCTCCGTGCCTAACAACTCGAGCGCGTCAAAATACTGCGGAAACAGATCGATGGCGCTCTTCAACGCGACAAATGCTTCCTCTCGCTTATTCGATTTGTTCAGCAGCTCGGACGCCTTCTGAAATTGCTTACGCGCTGCCTCCGGCACTTCCTGAACAAACACGACGCCGGGCTTTCCTGTGCTGCCGGCGTTCGTGGTCATCAGTACAAAATCGAGTTCTTCAAACGCCGCTCCAAACCCATGCGGCCTCGCCAGGTCCACGCGCTTGGTTTGGCTTACGTAGTTTGTACCTGACGTTTGTATTCTGACCTGGAAGGTTCCATCCGACAGCTTGCGAAAAACGAAGAGTCCAGAGCCATCAGTCTTGACCGTCCGAATAACCGAATCAACCTCATTCAGCAACTCGACTCGAATGTCAGCCAGCGGCGCGCGCTGATCGTTCGACACGTGACCACTGATGGAATTGGAGCTTGTTTGAGCAGTTTGCGGCACGAAGCCGAGCGCCAACACGATGATCAATATCTGCGTAACCATTATCGAATCACAGCTAAAACACAAACGGGATTAACGCTGCTCTGTTGTGACGAGGCGGCCTGTATGTATGACGAGCAGGCTAGCACTCGCAACTGAGCGCCATTTGAGGCAGTTCGGAACACTTAGATGCCGTAACTAATTTGTAATAAAAAACACGTTGACAGTATTGGGTGAGGAGAGTAGAGTCCGCAGGCGTTCGGCTTAGTCTAGTCATCACCGGCAAGACATCCGTTCATTTTTCTCTTTCTCTCGGGGGAGTTCTCACAATGCCTAAGATCCTCGCCGCTGCCGGCACATTCCTGGTTGCTACACTTATATGGTTCGGATGGTCATCTCTTCAGGATACCTCGAAGATTCACGAGCTCGAACAATCGCCTGACCGCGGTAAGCTGACGTGGCATGCTCAACTGGCCAAAGCAAAGGGAGTAGACAAGGTCGTTCTAAGATCGAGCATTGTGGATTATGCCGTCCCTCGGAGCTTTGATGATGCTCTGGCGAATTACAGCCTCGTCATTGCTGAGCCTTTCTACAGCCAGTCATACGCGACAACCTATGACATACAAACCTGGTACAAGTTCAGGATTGTCGAAGAACTATCAACGCCGCCGTCTGATTGCACCGGTTGTGGCAATACCGTTGAGCCGCCTGTGGACTTGCTGCCTTTGGAATCCAATGAGTTTCTTAGTTCAAAAATCGGGGGCGAAGTCGCAGTCGAAGGAGTCCCAATTATCAGCAACGATCCATCGTACGCAAACTTTCAAATTGGTAGGCGTTATTTGCTTCTGGTTGCATTTGATTCTAAGAAGATCGTGGGAACACTCCGCAGTGGTCCATGGGGCGTTTTCGCGTTGGACCCGGATGAAAAAATAAGATCAGTTAACCCCGAACTCAAAGATCCATTTCGTGAAAAGCTTCTTCACCAATTCGGAAACTCCTTACCTAATCTAAAGCGCTCCCTTAAAAGAGAATAGACTCGTAATCTTCGCCACCTCGCAATAGAAACTCCCGCACCCTTTCAAGGAGAGGTCAGATGTTGTTCCAATCGTGTCCCACGATCAGGATCTTAGGGATCGGTCTTGCCGCGATCCTATGTTTCTTCGCGTTCGCTTATGCTGAAAACTGCCCACCATGTTATTTCAACGAGAGTCCGCCCAACACTATTGGCAACGGGACTGCTTCGGATGGACGACCTAAGGTGACAGTCAAAATTGACTCGTCATGGAATGTGAATAATTCCGGAGGAGCTCAATCAACAACAAACAGCAATATCTGGAATGCGGTGACCGGCTGTAGTGGCTGCGTCCCACCGGATGGTGCAGCGGGTATGTGGAATAACGCTCAGGGGTCGTCTGGGTTGAGCGCCAATTTTCATATCGAATTGAATCAGGCGACCCAGAATCCGAATATCCTGATCGTCCGCGATGACTCTGTCTCGAGTAGCGGCGCTTGCGCCTCGATCAAGTTAGACCCGCCCGGTGGCCCATACATACTAAAACTGCCGACCAATACTGCCGGATACGATCTATGGAGAATAGTAGAGTCAGTTGCCCATGAAATTGGTCACGCCCTCGGCCTTGCTGACATCAACGATCTAACGGAATGCGGGGTCAGTGATGTGATGGCGCCTGGCATCAATAATTGCGGAAACCAGGTGGGCAAATCAGTAACGGCGCGAGATGTGGACCAGTCACGGAAGGCGATGGATTCAGCATCGCGGGTAACCTGTGAAAAACAACTTGTTAACCCACTTGAGCCCGTGGATGTACCGGTACCATCGCCTAGTCCGACATCGACCCCCTGTCCCAGCCATTCCGGGAAGTGCACAGGAGAACAGCTTTTTGGCGGAACCTGTTATGGTCCAACTGACTACTGCACGTACCCGTTTTCGGGCTGCGACTCAGGCCTCGAGGATAACGGGCACGGTTGCTGCTGTACATATTCCACACCGATCATCGTCGATGTTCTGGGAAATGGATTTGCGCTTACCAGTGCGTCCGGGGGTGTTCAGTTCGACCTGAATACTGATGGTGCGAGAGAACAAATCGCGTGGACTTCTGCCGGCAGCGATGACGCCTGGCTGGTCCTTGATCGCAACGGTAACGGACTAATAGATACGGGTGAAGAGCTCTTTGGCAACTACACGCCGCAACCATCTGGTCCCACTCGTAATGGATTTCTGGCTCTGGCCGAATACGATCGGGTTGAGAATGGCGGCAATGTAGACGGCATCATCGACGCTCGCGATTCCGTGTTTTCGTTGTTACGGTTATGGCGAGATCATGATCACAATGGTCTGTCTGAGCCGGACGAACTTTTTACTCTACCGTCATTGGATGTTGATTCGATTGCTCTTGAGTACAAAGAATCGAGACGCACTGATCAATATGGTAACGAGTTTCGTTACCGGGCAAAGGTAAGCGGCCGTTGGGCCTACGATGTGTTTTTGCGCGTCCGATAGACGATCTTTGTGACACACCGACTAATGTGCCGATGTCTGCTCGGGTTTGACCAGCACCGGCTGTACTACCTGTAATACTTGCTGCGTGCGTCGGGACAGTAGTTACTATTATATCCTCCAAACGACAACTCCTCGATTGACACGCTGCGGCCGCGGGTCGGGTTTGCGCTGAACATTTTCTTGACGAGTCCAACCCGCGCTTGCTTAAATGAATTTGTTACGCCAAGCGCGTAGGCCCTTCTAGTCTCACGCCAGTCCACTCCTAAAGTAGAGGCTCCTCCCCATGCAAAAGCAGTTTCAATCACCGGTCGGTTGTGTTGTCGACATTGCGACGCCGTCAAAAGGAAAGCTCAGGCCGCTGGGGTTTCTGTGGGCGCTGATCGCGCTGTTTCCGCTCGCGGTCATCAACTATCTGATCATCGATGTTCTGACCTCATCTCATCCGCTCTTAACCAGCAAGCCGACCTCCTTGATTGGTGCGCTACTGATGCCAGTGCTTGCATGGTATTCACTGGGGAGCGCGGTGCAGAGGTTTCGGGCAGCGTCAACTGAAGGTAGATATTTCAGATCTGGACCAGGCGGAATCTCAGTCTATCTTACCGATGACTATGCCAGCAGCACGTTTCAATTCTCACTCAAGAGTCTGAAATTCGAATTGCCATGGGATCAGATCAAAACCTGGTATCCGTTCGTGCAATCAATGAACGGGTTTCCGACGGAACGTGCGATCGTTTTTGAGACTCTCAAGAATGAGAAGATCAGAATCAAGACTTACCACTTTGCGGAGAAGCAGCAGCAAATCATCGCGCGTATAACTGAGTCGAGATCGATCACTCCTGAAGAACCTTTAGCCGCTCGTATCGAACAGCCTCAGCAGTTCCACGTGCCGCCCAGCGCCGGTGAGCTCTCGTTCCAAATAAAAGAAGAAAAGGGATCTGGTGAAGGAGATCGATCTCACAAGTATCGGGAAGTTTCAACGGGCGGCTTGCGTCGAAAGAATTGCTGGTATGTTGGAAGCGAAGATTGCGTCGCTCTGTCCGAGCTCAGCCGGCTTCAAGTGTTCGCGCAAGAGTTATCGACCTTTCACGGAGTGGCAGAACGTCGTGGGTGTTCGATTGTTCGTGAAGCGTGGACTGCTCGGGGGTTATGAAATTCAAGTCGAGCCCAACGATTCAGAATGCCGGCGGGTGACGATTTCGATCTGTCACTTTAATCGGCTTACTGACTACCGAAGGTATGCGTCGATGGGCGTTGGAGCTGTGTTTTTTGTGGTCTCGTTCCAGTGGTTGTCAATTGTGCAGCACTGGCTCGGCGACGCTTCTGAGATCGCGCCGCTGGTAATGCTCGTGATGTTCGTGGTCGTCGTTGGAATCGCGGCCGGTCTGATGGAGTTGCCGATCCGTTTGTTAAGGCTGCTTTTGACCAACAAGCAACGTGAGGCGGCGCAGAAACAGGGAATCAAGCTCGGCATCCAGGAAGTGACGATCTAAAGTCCAATTGGAGGCGGAGGCAAGCCCCTCTTCCTGACCTGTTCATTCCACTGAGTACCGTGAAAAAGAACAAGTCAGGAAGAGGGGCTTGCCCCCGCCTCCTGTTGCTTTTAATAGATGTTTCCGCCCGCCTGGGTTGAAGTTACTGAGCCGTTGTTTACGTTGAGAGTGTAGGCGACGCCTCCGGTGCCGGTCCATGTCGAGAGGTTGAAGGCGCCTCCCTGCGGGACTTTGTAGACGCCGATGTTCAGATACGTCAGAGGCGTCTTGTCGGCGAGCACCTGAGCTGGACCAGGCGCTTGAAGGAAATAAGCCGCGCCGACACCAACCATCGACGCTGCGCCGGTCGGCAACACCAGTAACGCCGTCTCTTCGTCAATTCCGATCGCGCGCGGTTGCCCCGCCCAACCGTTGTTCACAATGCGCGCCAGAAAGACGAGCGATCTTCCGAGTCGATCGCGCGTCACAAAATGCGAGTCGTAAAGTTTGTTTCCTCCCAACGCCGATTGAAACAGATCTCGCTCGAGTGTGACGTAGCGATGGAAAGGATTGGCCAGCGCCTGACTCGAAGTCACCGAACCGACAGCGCCCGTGTAAATGAACTGACTGAGTACCGCGAGTCCGGCGCTCGTTCCGCCAACGGGCGCTTGCTTCGAATTGAGCAGGAAATTTACACCCGTCTGCACAGCGGTCCCACGCCACAGCGCAACATACGTCGACTGGTCGCCACCGGCAATCCACAGCGCCTCCGCGTTTTGAATTTGAGTGCTGACATACGCGGAGTTCGCGCCGCTCACACTCGTGATGATGATCGTTTCAACTGAATCCATCTGCGGACAGAGTTGTTGGATGTAAGGGTTGTAAGCGTCTGTGCCGGTGGTCCGGATGACGAGGAAATCGCCGCCGCCCGCGCGCTGGCACATCCATTGAAATGCCGCGTCAACGTCAGTGCCGCCTCCCATCAAAACCAGCCCCGGACTCAACGTCTGAGACGGTTGCGCGTCGCCGGGATTACCGACAACAAACGACGTGAATCCGGTTTTCCCTGCGGCATAAACCGAGACCGAAAGCCCGAACACAACAGTGAGCAATACTAGACAGCGTAGAGAAGTGGTGAGCATAGGAATCCTCCTGAAAGTGTAAAGAGTTTGGGAACTTATATCATGCAATTGCCGCTGGAAAACAAGAAGTCAAAAATAAGAACAAGTCAGGAAGAGGGGCTTGTCCCCGCTTGTCCAATCCAAGTAGCAGCGGGGGCAAGCCCTCTTCCTGACTTGTTCTATTCGGTAGTGGGTCAGTTTGAAAATACGCCCCCTGCGTTGGCTAATTTCAGCTCAGGGTTGGAGCGCAGCGACAACCCTGGGTATAAATTTAAAATACACGCAATACCCTGAAAGGGTTAGGCGGTAGGCGAACCCTTACAAGGTTCAATTGATCGTTAACGACAAACCCAGGGTTCTCGCTGCGCTCGAACCCTGGGCTGAAATTAGCCAACGCAGGAGGCGTATTTTCAAACTGACCCATTACCTTCTATTCTGACTTGTTCAACTTCGTCTTGAGCACGATGATTGATACCGAATGCTTAGGTAGATTGACGACAAACGTGCGTCCGCTCGTTAGCATTCGTTTTTGAATCGACACTGCATTCGGTCGGGAAAAACTGTTAGCAACCTCAAGTGACGGAGCGGTGACGGTTTTTAACTCCGCTCGCGGCGCCGGAACAACACCTTGAATATTGATCGTTGTGAGTAGCGCCCCAGTCCGATGCGTATTCACCACTTTGATAAAGATCGTTTTGCCATCAGCCGTCCGGCTAACTACAGCGTCAAGGTAAGGAACGTTCGTACCTTCATGAGATGTATTAAAGGTTGGTCCCTTGACGCTGCTAGCGAGGCGCTGATCGCCGCGATGGTCCGCGTAAAGCTCGTTCACGAGAAAGATGGGCGTGACGAAAACGCTTTGTCGACCAGCCTGGATAATACCGCCGGGCCAGCCGTTAACGAGATCAGAAACGGCGCTCATCTCGACGATTTCACCCGATCGCTCGAACACATTCATCAGCCGCGCGCCATAGAGAGCCGACTCCATCGAATACTGCCGCTCACTCGGCAGATCGAGTCCCCATTCATTAATCGCGAGCTTAACGCGGCCCAATCCGAGTTCGCTTAACAACTGTTGGACGGTGGTGTAGAAACGCTCTAAGAACAGCGGGCGCGCCATGAGATTTAACGGATCGCCGCGCATTTCGCGACGTCCGTAATAATGATGAATCGCGAGGTAATCAATGTTACGCCCGGCTTCGCGCAGCACGGTCCGGTTCCAGCTCATGTTGTTGTCGCCGACAGCGATTAGTTTGATCGACGGATCGACAGCGCGCATCGCGTGGGCATAACGGTTGTAGTTACGCGCGTACGTTTCAGCATCTGAATGGCCGCGCACCCAGTCGCCCCAGATCTCATTTCCGACTTCCCAAAACTTGACGTTGAATGGAGCCGGATGACCATTGGCTGCACGCATCTCGCCGTATTTCGAAGTTGCCGGTCCATTGCAGTATTCAACCCACGCAGCCGCTTCATCCGCTGTCGCGCCGCGTCCCTCGACATTGACGGTGATCGAAGGCTCGGCTCCAACAGCGCGTGCGAACATGACGAACTCATCTGTGCCAAAATCGCTCGGCTCCGGTTCGTTCTTCCAGGAGAGATTGGTCCAGGTAAAACGCTCGTCGCGCGGTCCGATCCCCCAGAGCCAGTGGTAGTCCTGGGCCACGTTGCCACCCGGCCACCGAATAAAAGCCGGCTTTAGGAGTTCGATCTTGTCGAACACATCCCGACGCACACCACCAGCCGCAACGTCGGCGGGTATCAACGACACTTGATCAATCCAGACGGTTCCTCGTCCCGGAAAAAGAATGACGAGTCGTGCCAGTGGGTCACTGCGATCTGGAACCAGTGAGAACCGATACAGGCGCCAATGTTCTCTGTCCGTTGGGATTCCATAGACGTTATCATGAGCGGCGTAGACCTGATGCTGGTCCGAGTCAGATTCAAGGGCCACTCCGACGTTGCCCACATAATCAGTGGTCCTAAGCCAGAAGTAACCTCGATATTCCAGTCCAGACCTGATCGGAATGCGCGGCTGATAGATTCCGTGACGTTCGATCACACCGTCACCAATCTCGATACGCAGCGAGTGTTCTTTCACTTCGGCGCGCTGTTGCGGGTAAGGGAATTGATCGTCCCAATTGAAGGTGAGTGCGTAATCGTCGTTGCGATCGTCAGGATAACGTTCCCAATTGCGTGAGAGGCCGATGGCGTTTGGCGGTTCTTCAAAACTGCGGTTGCGAATCAACTCCGCGTACAGCCCGCCTTTGACGCCCTCGTACATGAATTCCAGAAACTGTCCGTAGAGCAGGGGACTGATCCGGTTTTCAACTTTGCGGGCATCGATCGTTATTGAAGCTCTTGCCTGTGCTGCTACGAGGTGAGGCTGCGCGACAACAGCCACCAGCAGAGACAAACGGATTAAGACGCCGATTCTTTGTGCCTGTTTGTGGCTCACCGTGTCTTGCCGGTCATCCGTTTGATGAACTCAACTTCTTCCGGAATGTAAGGTTTGCCGTCGTTGCGAAACACCTCGTGAAACCAGATCGACGGCTCGCGATCGACATAAGGATGCTGCCACGAATCCCACGGCAGATTTGTTTGCGTCTTACCCTGGACCAACCCCCAGTTGATCATCCCGACATTGTGGACCTTGCCGATCATCAGACCACCAAAGAAAAAACTGCCATTGCCGCGAGCCATGTATTCCGTGCAGATCATCGGGCGGTTATAGCGCTTGAGCCAGTTGATGCGCTTCTCCAGCTCTGTCGGGTGGTCGTAGTTATGAAACGTGATCACGTCTGAATTTTCGATCTGCAGGCGATCCATCGCCGTCATCTTTTCCGGGGTAGACCAGTCGCCCTTCCACACGCCCGAGGTCAGCGGTTGCTCGGGTTGCGCTGCACGCGCCCACGCGAACGCTTGAGGCAGCAGGCGCAACACAAGCTCCACTTTGTTCTTTGGCTCGAGCTCGTTATAGCTGCCGGGGTTCTCGTTGTCGGGCTCGTTCCAGATGTCCCACGCGAGGACCCGGTTGTCGTGCGCGAAGCGGCCCACAATACCTTTCACATACGCTTCGAGACGCGGATACTCCGAAGGGTTTTGCAAGGTCGTGCGATTCGGACTCTGCACCCAACCCGAGTTGTGTACGCCCGGGCGCGGCGCGCGTTGCTTGCCAAGCTTCGCGTCCGGATCCCAGACCGAGTCGAAGAGTACGAAGATTGGTCTGATCTTGTGCTTCGCGGCGATAGTCAAAAACTGATCGAGACGCCGCTTGAAACCTTCCGCATCCTGCCAGAGCAGATCGTGCAGGTAAACGCGCATGGTGTTCATGCCGAGACTTTCCGCCCAGCCGAGTTCGAGATCGATTCTTTTCGGGTCGAACGAATCTGCCTGCCACATCTCGAGCTGGTTAATGGCGCTCGCGGGGTTGTAGTTGCTGCCGACCAGCCACGGTTGTCGCGCGTACCAATCTCGCGCTCGTTGTTCGGACCACCGCTCGGTCTGCGCAGCGAATGCAGTGACGGCGAGCAGGATCCAAACGGCAGTTAGCTGGACCAGTCTTCGGAATGATCGCATGTGAGATAACCTTTTCATTTGATTAGAACCTTACATTCGCGAGACGGCGGACGATCTCGCGGCTTTCGTTTTGCGCCTTCTGCTTTGCGCTTAGTTGTTTGAAGATTGCAAGCTCTCGATCTGCTTGATCCGTTCGCTTCAACTTCACGAGCACGCGGCTGAGTTGGTAATGAGCTTCGAGCAATTCAGGTTGCAGCGACACCGCGCGTTCCAACAACGGTGCGGCTTCGTCGTACCGGTTCGTGCGAACGTAAAGCCGGCCCCACGTCAGATAAGCGGGCGCGAGATTCGGATCGAGCTCGGTAGCGCGTCTAAGATACTTTTCAGCGCGAGTTGTGTCAGCAGCCTCGTTCTTCAGGATGGTCTCGGCGACCAGGTAATGCAGCGAGGCGAGTTGCCCATTTAATACGATCGCTTGTTGATAGAAGTCGATAGCTTTCTCGTACGCGCCTCGTTCACTGTAAGTCATACCGAGATATGCAAGTGCGGGAACTAGTTTAGCGTCGAGTCCGAGTGATTGCTTGAAGGAGTTTTCTGCCTCCGCGTTCTGACCGTAAGTAAGTTGGGCAATTCCGAGTGCTAACCACAGACGTGCCGAACTCGGAAACTGCTTGAGCGCTTCCTGCAATCGAACGATGCCGGCCCCAGGTGCATGTGAGTCGGTGAGCAGAAGACCGTAACGAAAGTGATAGATCTCATTCTGCGGATCGCGTTGGACTGCGAGACGCATGGCAGGTATTGCATTTTCGTAGTGACCGTCGGCTTCATAGACCTCCGCCAAAGCTGCGTAGATCCTCGCGTTCGTTGGATCCAGTGTGAGCGCAGTCTTTAACTCGGTGATGGCTTCGTCGTGGAGGCCTTTCTCCATTAAGGCTTGGCCCAGTTTCAGGTAAGTAATAACGAGCGCACGAGAAATTTCCGCGTCTGCGATTATCTTGCCAGCGCGCTCCAACAGACTTCGCGCCATCCGCAGATCATCAAGCTGGCCGCGATCGAAATAAATCTGCGCGAGGTTCGTTAATGCGCTCGGTTGGTTTGCGTTAAAACTGAGCGACGCCTCAAATTCTGTCTGCGCCTGGGCCGTTCGACCGAGACGCATGAGAATCGCGCCATAGTTGTTTCTCGTCGACGGTTCAGATGGAGCGAGCGATGCTGCAGCCGCGAAGTGTCGCTCCGCTTCGTTGAGTTCGTTAGTCTCGGCTGCGATCATGCCGAGATATGTATGCGCGTCGACGTTCCGCGGATCGCCTTTCAACGTCTGTTCAAAAATCAGCTTCGCTCGACTCTTGTCGCCACGCTCGAGCGCTGCGACACCGTCGTTTACCTGACCGACGGCAGTCGAGACAGCGAAGATAACTATGGCAAGCATTAGACAGGATTTACAAGATTGACCAAGATTTACATGCCAACTTGTTAATCCTGTTTTCATCATGTAAATCCTGTCTCCTACTGACGTTAGAAGAGTAGTCGTAAACGGATCTGCACACGCCGCGGATTGTTTGCCCCAACACTCTGGAAACCGAAGTTAACAGCGTCGCGCAGGTCCGTCGTCGGGGAGAAGAAATACGTGCGATTGAATAAGTTGAACGCCTCCGCACCCAGCTCAAACGTCACTGACTCGCTTATGCGCGTCTTCTTCAAAAGACTCACGTCTTCACTGTAGAAAGGCGACGAGTGAACATTGCTGAGCGCCGGAGCAAGCGAGCCGAAGAACCGCAAAGGATCTGCGTAATAAGCCGCGTAAGCAGCAGAGCCGATTGGCGCGCCACTCGGATTGTTGTTGAAGCCTGAGCCAAACTGCGGCGGAGTCGCGAACGCCGCTGGATTGATCGCTTGCCGCCCAAAGCGATCGTCAATGAATGCACCATCGCTCGCGAACGGCTGGCCGGTTGGATTCAACCGCAGGTTTCCGAGATATCCCGTCAATTGCAGAAAGTCAGTGAATAAGGGATCGGACGTAAAGAAACTCAGCGGCACGCCCGATTGGTATCGATTGATCCCGTTGACTTGCCAGCCACCTACGAGCTTATCCACAAACCCGCCACTGTTCAGGTAACGCTTGTTCTTACCGAACGGCAACTCGATCAGGTAATTGATCACGAACACGTGTGGCGCGTTATTCGGCGAGATCGATCGGAACGACTCGCGATCGAATGGATTTTGCAACACACCACCGAGCGGCGATCCACCGAATAGATCTTCAGACGCGTCAGTGATCAGTTTGGCGAAAGTGTAAGACGCGCCGACTTGAATACCCTGCGAAAAGCGTCGCTCGAGCTTTGCCTGAAGCGCGTTGTAGTCGCTCGTACCCTGGCTCTCGAGAATGTTGTTGATGCGGTTGTATTGCGGGAACGGTTTCAGCGCCTGGGCCACGCTCCCGGTGAATCCAGGGAAAACTGCATTTGTTGACGAAGGCAGAGGCGCGCCAACACTCTGCGCAAACGACACAATCGCCGGATCCGCAAGCGCACCGGCAAGAGACATGTTGAGAACCGGGAAGCCCAACTTCAGAGCGTTGAGCGGCAGTCCATTCAAACGCTGGAAATTCGATCGTAGTCGCGTGGCGTGATGACCGATATAACCAACCGAAGCGACGAAGTTATAAGGCAGCTCACGTTGGATATCGAGGCTGTATTGAACAGTGCGTCCCGTTCTGAAATCCGGATCGAAGAACTGTATGTCCTGCCCGATGAACTGGCTGTCTGGCGCGATTGGCGGAATCGACGGATACGTCGATAAGAAGAACTGCGCGTTGCGACCGTTTGGCGTTCGCGGTCCGGAGCTGGTGTTGTAACCAATCAGTCCTGTATTCAGCTCGTTTTGGCCTTCGAAGCCGTAAATGATCGGCGAATAATAGAGGCCGATACCGCCGCGAATCACTGTGCGATCGTTCCATGCGTAAGCTACGCCGAACCTTGGACCAATGTTTGAATGATCGGTCTTTACGAGCGAGCGCTCCGCGGCTTGCACGCCACCTTGTCCCGCCGCTCCCGCAATAGCACCGAGCCGTCCGACTTCCGGATTCAGCGCATTCGGGTCGAACCCCCGGTAGAAATTGCGCGCTTCATATCGTTGGCCCGGCACGTCGTAACGAATGCCGAGATTCACAGTCAGATTCGGACTGAGTTTCCAATCATCCTGCGCGAAATACCCGTGCGTGATTTGTCTGAACTGCGGATCGATCGAGTTGTTTGAATTGAACGAGAACTCGGTCGCGCCGGTTATCAAACTGGCGATGGGCGAACCGCCATCAGGATCGAAATCAGCCGCTGTTTGATCGTGCCGGAAATTGAATGAACCACCCGGATCGATCCTTTGCCTGAAATTGAACTGCGACGTACGGAATTCTCCGCCGAATTTGAATGAGTGATTGCCGCTGATCCAGGTGACAGAGTCAGAGACGTGCCACGATGTATCGAAGATATGATCGGTGAAGAAGCTCGAACCGATGTCCTGGTAAGCGCGCGGATCCGCCGAGCTTTCCGGGAAGCCATAACCCGGAAAACCAAGCCGCGGATACGCGCTGTTCTGCGTCGCGTTAACAGGAAAACCGAGTGACGACGTATTGAACGGATCGGTCGTATTACGATTCGCGACGTCGTAGCGCGTGAATCCAACATTGAAGTGATTCAAGAGCGTTGGACTAATCGTGTAATCGTCCTGGACGCGAACGAGAATCGATTTGAAGTTTTGATTGAAAGCTCCCTGCGACGTGAACGGCAGAGGGAAGCGGGGAACCGGATCACCCGCGATGCGATCGTTCGTGCGATGCGAGAAGCTGCCGGAAAGCCGGTTTTTGTCAGACGTGACGAAATCGAGTTTCGTCGTGTACTGGTTCATGTTTGTCGGCCTGAGTCCGATTGACAGGTAATTGCGGAAAACAGTCGAACCGTTCGGACCGGTCCGATTCGGAGCCGGGAAAAACTGAAGTGCGTTTATGCCGACCGGATCGATCCTGGCGCCACCCAGATACAGATCGAGGCGATTACCGGGAATCGCCGCGCGAGTTGCCGCAGGTTGCCGTGGATCGTAGATCTGTATTCCGTGTCCGAAGAAACCGAGGATGTACGGATCGGTCAGCAGCTCGGAAAAATCACCTTGCCGCATCCTCAGTGTCGGAACAGTTATGATGTTATTTGAGCCTTCCGTGAACCGGTAGCCTTCGTAGTTGAAGAAGAAAAAAGCGCGATTGCGGAAACGATGAACCATCGGTCCACCTTCGCCGAAGTGCGGGAGTGTGATTGGTCCACCGACGTTGAAACCGAAATCGTTTTGGTTGTCGCGCGCGCGATCGATTCCCTGGGCGTTACTGCGAAATGTGTTCGCGTTGAATACCTCGTTGCGGATCAGGTCGTAGATCTCGCCGTGGTATTCGTTCCCGCCACTCTTTTGCGTGAAGTTAATAACGCCGCCTGATGAGTTGCCAAACTCGGCGGAATAAGTGCTGGTCGAAAGCGTGAACTCCTGAAACGCGTTTGGTCCGGGCGCGACTTCCGAAAAGAACGTGCCGTTTTGCGTGCGTCGCGTACTCGCGCCGTCGATAAGAATTTCTGTGCCCAGCGCCTGCCCGCCGCTCACACGGAATCGCGTCGTGTCAGGGCCTTGCGCGCCGCTACCCTGCGTCACGTTGCTGTCGAGATAAATAAACGACAAAGGCGTGCGGCCTGCGAACTCGGAGCTGACCAGCAGTGGCAGCTCTTTGACCTGGCGTTCGCTCACGTTCGTTTGGCGCACTGGCGTTTCGGTTTGCAGGACGGGAGCTTCGTCGTTTGAAATCGTGACGACGCTGCTGATCTCACCGATCTCGAGTTTGAAATCGAGTGTGCGGTTCACTTGCACTGCGACTACGATGTTTTCCGCCGAGGCGGTTTTGAAGCCTTGCGCTTCAACCGTCACTTTGTACGGGTCAGCCTTGAGCTCGGGAATCGTGTAGTTTCCCTCACCGGAGGTTTGGACCTCGCGCGTTTCGTTTGAATTAAGGTTTGTGGCGGTGACTTTGGCGTTTGGTACGCCGGCGCCGGTCGGATCAGTAACGCGGCCTGTTAGCGACCCACGATCCGTCTGGGCAATTGCGGACGAGACTGAAAATAGCAAGAACAGTGCGAGTACGGACACTCTTGATAGCATGACACCTCTCCCTGGCTCGATACGTTGGAAACTGGTCTATTTAAATGGATGGGGGAAACGACAACAGTCGCAAGGGGTTATGCTGATATAGCAAGCGCGTATCGCCTTGTCAACGAATAAATGTTTTAGCCACAAAAGGCACAAAAAGCACAAAAGAAAAGTTCAGAGTTCAGTCTTTAGGCAGTCTCGAGCTGCAGGCCAGCAAGCTAAAGCTTGAACTCTGAACTTTTCTTTTGTGCTTTTTGTGCCTTTTGTGGCCTAAGATTTTTTTCGTGGCTCCTGGTACCAGCGCCGTCCGGTTCGGTATTCCTGTTCGGTGCGACTCAACAT
>Ga0207694_10001648_pt1 | contig 18787 bp, 19 predicted proteins | sample KBSC34metaG_FD_184353 | JGI IMG/M metagenome (GOLD analysis project Ga0207694, IMG submission 184353) | Corn rhizosphere microbial communities from Kellogg Biological Station, Michigan, USA - KBS C3-4 metaG (SPAdes) (version 2) | ecosystem: Host-associated > Plants > Roots > Rhizosphere > Soil... | reverse complement strand
AGGAACCCAGGCGGTGCCACCAGTCGCGACGGATTATGTTAAGACCGTTGATCGAATTTTTGTCGACCCGGGCGAAATCGCTCACGAAACATAGCGCGTTAGGACTACTGAGGCTCCGTATATTTTCCATAACTTTCAGCGAGTCTTCCGGAGGCATTTCAAAAAGCACCGCTGACATCAAGAAAATGTCAGCCTGATCACCGGGCAGATAAGTTCTTAGCCTATCCATCGACTCTGGATCGGTGGCGTCAACCCCGAATCGCTGCACCGTGACCATGTCGGCCGGCTGCTCCCAAGTGAGATTGAAGAATTCTTCGACGGCTTCCGGGTTTCTGGCAGACTCGCTGAACGGGAACGTGTGGCTGAACACCAGTTTTATGGCTTCTGCGCTTCCGGACATGATCGGCACGGCGTCGGAACTGATCGCGGGACCGATTATCGGTTCGGTGTCTACCAAACCATTTATAACGCTTTGATAAGTTCGATCAGGGGGTAGTTCCGGACTTATAGGTTGCCCGGGGCGAGGGGCTGAGAGAACTTCTATCGGCTTGAATGGATATTTATCGTGCAGCAACCACTTTTTTAGCCCTAAACCCATGCTGCCTCCGATATCCACTACTACGGGCGGTCTGGACCAGCGATCGCGGTGCGCATAAGACAGAAGTTTGAAAATCTCATAACCCATAGATATGTTGCTGCGTAAATCACCGTAAATATCTTCGTGCAGATCGTTATAGTCAAGCCTGCCGAAAATATCCTGCGACATCCAACCCTCTTTAGTGGTGAAGTCTATCCGATGTTTATCCCCTGAGTGATTTATCGGGTACACGTCTGCCGGATACATTTCTCTCATCTGTTTATCGATGGCGAATTCGACTAAACGCAGAGCATATCCGATTGGGACGGACGATCTTTGAGCGCGCTTAAGAGCGAACATTTCGGCGATATGAGGCGTCAGGCGGCCTTGGTCGGAAAATTCCTGGACCATTGATTTGAGTAGGGCGTTCTCTACTCTGTCGGTGACGAACCTGTCGCTGGCGCCGCGCTCCACCATCTCCGCCAGCTCCCGCGCGCGGTCGACATCGACTGCCTCAATCCGGTAACCTTGGGGAGCGAATTCCGTCATATTAGTCCTAGCTTTTAACTATTATGCAATAAGTCATAAATATTTGCACTCCTTATTGTTAGCTATTTTACAGCCCACAATACTCTGAATCTTATGTAATATAGAGGCATGTCTAAAAACATGTCATCACAAAACCACAGAGCGAAAAGCGGGGGATGGGACTCTTATTTCAAATGGGTATACGTAGCGGCCTTTATAGCACTATCCGCTACCTACCTTGGATTAACGCTTATTCCAGCGCCTGATAAGGCCGTTTTGACCCAGCACCACATTACTGCCAGCGACTACCGTTGGTTGGTTTATCCGGCGGTGATACTTCTGGCAGTCAGCTGGATATTTGGTTTGGTCGGTTCGTTTCGAATGAAAGCATATTCTAATATCATCCGAAAGTCGTCAGACGGCAGCGCGTTTAACTACATCAGCGCCGGCTTTTTGCTTTATACGTTCGTGCAACCCTTGTCTTCTTTGACCGCCAACGTATTCGGCCATATTGAAAAGCATGTCACGGGAGCCGTGCCCACGTTGACCATTATCAATAACTACATAGCCATCGTGGGAATGGGAATAGCTTTTGTTCTGATATCTGTTGGCGCCGAGCGTCTGTCTAGGCTAGCCAAAGCCGGAAACGAATCGCTTATGGAGCATCTTTGGGTAGGAGCCTTCATTATTTTCAGTTCAATCTACAGTTATTTCATCGTCATCCAGCCACTGCACACACCACTAGCCCGCAGGGTATATTTCCTGCCGCCATGGCTGTTGATCAGCACGATCGCCATTCCGTACCTTTATATCTGGTACAGGGGTTTAAATGCGGCATTCCGTATCTTCTGGTATCGCCGCAATATCCAAGGCCGGCTATACAGATCGGCTTTGAGCTATCTGGCGGGCGGAACGACAGTGGTCATAGCTTCCTCGATAGCCACCCGGACGATCACCACCATTTCAGCCGGCCTTAACCGTCTTAGCCTGACCCCGTTACTTTTCATTGTTTACGGTTTGATACTACTTATAGCTATCGGCTTCGTGCTGATCGCGATCGGCGCCAATAAACTGCGGCGGATCGAGGAGGTCTGATGCCCGCCGGCAGTCTCAAGGACCAGATATTAGAAATCAGCCAGGACTACCTGGGACCGGCCGCCGAACGTTTCATTGACAGACAGATTTCGACTCATCTGAAGAAATCTCCGGATAAAATCACCCGTTCCGATCTGAAAGTTCTCATTGACTGGCTCAAGCTGTCATTTACGTTATTGACCGACGACGGACGCATCGTCAGCGAATATGCCAAGCGGCTGCAGCTGGTCGCCCAAGGCAAAAGCCAGGAAGCCTTGGATAAAAAGTGGAACGACGGCTAAAAAACTTCCGCGGACGGACCTCCGAAGCCGACGTTCTGTTCATGAGCATCGGCGAAGGGGCGATTGTCACCGATGCGCAAGCCCGGGTCAGCCGGGTGAATCAGGCGGCCCTTAAAGTACTTGGCTATAAAGAGGAGGAGCTGCTGGGCAAATGGTTTCCGGGAGTCGTCAAAGTTTTAGACGAGCACGGCAAACCTTACACCAATATCGACCGGCCGATGGCCGAAGTTTTCATAACCGGCAAAATTGTCTCCAAACGCGCTAACTATATCCGCAAGAACGGGACTGTAGTGCCGGTTTTTTTGACGGTTTCGCCGATGCTGATCGGCGCAAAACCGGTGGGCGCCATAGAAGTGTTCCGGGATATTTCCGACGAGCTGGCTCTGGAAAAAGCCAAGGATGAATTCGTAGCTATCGCCTCGCATCAGCTGCGCACGCCGGCCACGGCCGTCAAACAGTACGTCGGCCTGTTATTGGAAGGTTATGCCGACAAACTGACGGAAAATCAGCGCAAGTTCTTAGAAAGAGCTTACGAAAGCAATGAGCGCCAGCTGCATATCGTCCAGGAAATATTAAAAATCACCCAACTTGATCTTGATAAAGTGGTTTTGAAATTGTCCGACAATGACCTCCGGGAAATCGCCAGGTCGGCCATTGACACCGTGCGGTCGAATTTCCAAAAGAAAAATCAGACTATCGAATTGAAAGTTCCCGATGAGCCGGTAATGGCCCGCGTCGATCCGGAACAGCTAAGGATAGCTGTCGAAAACCTATTAGAGAATGCCTCTAACTACACTTGGGAGAAAAAGACAGTCACGGTGATTGTCCGCAAGATAAAGAACGAATCGACCATAACGGTTAAAGACGAGGGCGTCGGTATCGCTTCGGCCGATATCCACCGACTATTCCAAAAATTCTCCAGAATACCTAATCCGTTGTCACTTGAAATCAACGGCACCGGACTGGGACTGTACTGGGCGGCGCGGATAATCCAGTTGCACGGCGGCAATATCAAGGTCAGATCGACCCTAGGCGTCGGCAGCTCATTTAAAATAAACTTGCCAGACGACCTATAAAATATCTAACAAGGATTTCTAAGTTATTCATGTATACTGCGCTTTGTCACACGTAGGGGTACAAATAAATATGGCCGATATATTGATCGTAGAAGACGAGAAAGTATTAAACGAAGCTTACGAGCTGGTCCTTAAGCGTGAGGGCTATAATGTGGTGGCGGCTTTCAACGGCGAAGAAGCTTTGGCGGCCACCGCCAAAAAAGAGTTCGACCTGATCCTGCTTGATCTGCGGATGCCGAAGATGGACGGCGTGGAGTTCCTGAAAAAATTCCGTCCTCAGAAAAATCATCCGGATACGAAAGTGATCATTTTCAGCAATTATGACGATGAGAAAGAAGTCCAAGAGGCTATCAAAAACGGCGCTAACAGATATATATTAAAAGCCTGGTCCTCGCCCAAAGAACTTACCAAACTGGTCCGCGATTCGTTAGAAGATTGACCTTATCAAAGAGTCAGCTGGTTGAAGTCGTCTTCGCCGAGCAGCCTGATAGCCTTATCCATATCGACCACATAACGGTAGTCGTCGGTGGCCAGGACGCCTTCTTTGACTAATTTGCCTATCTCGGTGCTGACCGTCTCCCGCGTAATGCCGATGATATAGGCTATCTCCTGATGGGTCAGGCGCAGGTCGATTATCTGTTTTTTATTGCCGATTGAACGACCGAAACGCAGTACCAGATACTGCATGATGTATAACAGTTTCTGTCGGGCTTTGGGTTGCTGCAGGGCGTGCAGATGGATCGTCGAGCCCATCAGCATCGCCAGCGTACGATCTAAGTACGCTTGGGTGGTCCTGGTATCCGTGCGCAGGATGTCTATGAGTTCATCCTTGGGGATCCTGATAAGCTCACAGTCCGTAAAAGTATCGTAATAATAGAGGCTGACCTGCGAACGGCTGAAGAGCCACTCTATCGGCAACAGCCCACCCTCGGTCTCGTAGCCGACAATCCTTTCTTCGCCCTCGCCAGTGATGTTGTAAAGCTTGACTATGCCGCTTTTTACGTAAAAAGCCATCGTCGGAATCTCCCCCTGATACAGCAGCGGGCGGTTCTTGGTGATACCGCGCACCGGGTATTTATCCAGCAGGCTTTCCAGCCGGCTGTTATCGGTTTTTGGTCTCTCGGACATATGTCAGATTATACTATCCTTATAGAAATAAAAGAGCGATCCTTCTGGCATCGGACTCTTCTCTAACTGATCAATTATAGGTGATCAGCGCCGGGAAAGGATCGCTGCTTTTGATATCAACTCGGCGCTTGCGCAGGGCTCGACATTCTCACGCAAGGGCAGGTTGAACGATTTTTCAGGTACTAAAACTCGGTCGCGAAACGTAACTCAAGCCAGCTGGTGTTTAATCTTGCGCCACCGGCGGGCCTGCAGCTGCCGTGACTTATCCCTCCAGCCCGAAGCGTCATCTACCTCCATTTCGTCTAGCGACAGATCGGACAGCCTGGAAGGCCGCGTCAATATGTAATACTTCCTTACACTGTTGTCTTTTACCGGTCCGGCGAAGGCCGCGTGCTTTCTCATAACTCCCCCTAAAAGTTATTGTGATTATCAGTGTATTGATTTATATATCGTCAGGCTGTGAGATAGCTTAAACGTTTAGTGTGAGAAATTTACCAATGCATAAGCGGTGTTTTTAACATCCGGCGTATAATCATTTACTAAAGGGGTTGAGAAGTGTCAGAAATCAAATATGTCAAGGTGAGAGATACCCGTCAGGCCGGCCGTTTCGTTGCCGAAAGGCTTTTACGCCGACTCCAGTCAGGCATGAAAGTATTTTGGCTGATTCCCGGCGGCTCGGCCGCGGAAGTGGCCATGGAAGCCGCGGCCATCATAGACGGATCCGGTCTCGGTGATTTATTGACCGTCAGCCTGACCGATGAACGTTTCGGCCCGGACGGCCATGATGATTCCAACTGGCATCAGCTGCAGGAAAAAGGTTTTAAATTAACCGGCGCCCAATTCAGGCCGATACTGAGTGGACAGTCATTAGAGTCGACGGCTTTAAGTTACGGCCGAATGCTCGATAGCGAATTATCGTCAACCGGTTACAGCCTGGCGCTGGGCGGCATGGGCGCCGACGGCCATATCTTCGGCCTCAAGCCGAATAGCCCGTCCGTCCAAAGCCGCGATATGGCGGAGGGCTATCCTTGGGATGATTTCGAGAGATTGACGGCCACCGGCGAAACCGTGAAGCGGTTGGACGAAATCATCATGTATGTCGTAGGGGCCGATAAACACCGGCAGCTGGAGCGGCTAGGGCAGGATCTTGGCCCGGGTGAGCAGCCGGCCCAGTTATTAAAGACGGCCAAACGAGTTACTATATTAAATGACTGGAAAGGGGAGAATTATGAAACTGATAGTTAGCGGTCTTGGAAGGATGGGTGGTCAGATCGCCCGCAAGTTAGTCGAAGGCGGCTTTGAGGTCATCGCCAACAACCGCAGTCCGCGAAAGGTCGACGAAGCCGTTAAATACAATGCCATCGCCGCCTACACTAAAGACGAGGCGCTCAAGGCTTTGGCTGGCGAGCGGCTGATCCTGTGGATGATGATATCGGATACGGCAATGGACGAAGAGCTGGCCAGCTGGCTCGAAATCATACCAGCCGGCAGCATAATTATCGACGGCGGCAATTCCGATTATCGTCTGACTAAAAAACGGGCCGAAACGGTCCGGAACAAAGGCTCGGTATATATGGACGTCGGCACAAGCGGCGGCGTGTGGGGTTACGAAAACGGCTTCTCCCTGATGTGCGGCGGCGATGAATCGTCCTTTAAGATAATTGAGCCGATATTAAAGAAGTTGGCGGAACCCGGCGGCGCCTATGGTTATTTCGGCCCCAGCGGCAGCGGCCACTTCGTCAAGATGGTCCATAACGCCATCGAATACGGCATGATGGAGAGTCTGGCCGAGGGCTACCAGATGCTCAAGGAAGGTCCTTATAAGGATATCGACCTGGCTAAAGCCGGCGAAACCTGGCAGCACGGTAGCGTGGTAGTGTCCTGGCTGAACGAACTGGCCCGGTCGGCGCTGGCCGAAAATCCGGATCTAAGTGGCGTGGAAGGAGTGGTAGAGGAGAAGGGCGAGACCCGCTGGGCGCTGGAAATCGCTAAGGAGATGAATCTGCCGATGCCGGCCATCCAGGCGGCGTTTGATGTCCGGATCGCCAGCCAGAAAGGCGATGTCAATTTCGCTACCAAATTGCTGGCGGCTATGCGCAACAGATTCGGCGGGCACGAGATAAATCCCGATAAATGACCTGCCTCTCAGTCGCGACTCAGCCTGGATAGTATAATTAAATAATATTAACCTCTAAGAAAGGCCGTTATTCAGTTCAAACACCTGACTGACTATTTAAAGATGCACGCCGCTGACTCGCCGGATAAGGCAGCGGTCATTTTCGAGGAAGATACCATCACTTTCAAGGATCTGATGGATAAAGTGGAGCTGGTCGCCGGTTTTTTCGCACAGAAACTAGGCGATGATAAGCAGCAGGTAGTCGCCATTATTATCACCAATTCGATAGACTTCATCATCACCCACTTGGCGATTCTGCACGCCGGTCATATCACTATGCCGTTAGACCCGGCTTATAAGAAGTTGGAGATCGACGCCATCTTAGATCGCATGAAGCCCGCCATGCTGGTAGCGCAAAGCCAGTATTCCGATAAGTACTCGCTCCGGCAAGATATGGAGATTTCACTAGCCGATGACGTGCTTGATTTCATGCCGAAGTCCGGCCCCAGGTCCTTGATCCGACTTGATCCTAAAAAGCAGGTAGCGACCATCACCTTCACCTCAGGGACCTCCGGACAGCCCAAAGGCGTGCCGAATACCCATTCTAACCACGCTTGGAATATATTTACCTGCTCTAAGGTCTGGGACTGGACATCAGACGACAGGTTGCTTTTAAATCTCCCTCTCAGCCATATGCATGGGTTGGTGATAGGCTTATCCGGCTGTATTTATCACGGCAACACGATGTATCTGCACCAGCAGTCGTTTGATACGAAAACGATCTTAAAAGAGTTGGCGTCCGGAAAAATCAGCCTGTTCACCCATGGACCGATAGCCTATAGCCGGATGGTGGAAGAGCCAGAGGAATACGACATCAGCGCTGTGCGTCTATTCATTTCCGGCAGCGCTCCGTTGTCGCCGGCCTTATGGAAGCGGTTCAAAGACCGGTATGGCGCTGAGATCATCGAAACGTATGGTACCAGTGAGACGGGACGCATCGCCGGCAATCTCCCGGACGATAAGACTCCAGGATCGCCGGGCCGCCCGATGCCCGGCGTGGAAGTCAAGTTCAGCGAGGTCGGGGAAGTAGAGGTTAAATCGGGCGGAGTTTTCCCGGGATACTGGAACAACCCCGAGGCAACTGCTTCGGCCACCACCGCGGATGGGTTTTGGCGCACGGGAGACATAGGTGAAATAAAAGGCGGATATCTTTACCTCAAGGGCAGGCTGCAGGAGCGTATCAGGAAGTTCGGACATACGGTGTCACCTAGAGACGTCGAGTGGGCGCTGCTGGAGAACCCCAACATCAGAGAAGTATTCGTCATGGGTCTGCAGGGCCGCGCCGGACCTGACGACAAAATCGTTTATTTCGTATCTGGTGATATTTCAGATGACGAACTAAAGATCTACTGCAAAGATAACCTGCCGTTCAGCTGGCGGGCTGATAGGATAATCAGGCTGGAATCGCTGCCAAAGACCAAGAACGGCAAGCCGCACCTGAAGAAGATGCAGGAACTGGCGGCGGCATGAGCATTACCGAGCCTGATATCACCATCAAGACCAAGGTACCAAAATCGCGGCGCATTTTGGCGTTCGATCTGATCCGTGGGCTTTTTTTGATAATCATCATGATCGACCATGTTGAACTGTACCCCAGCGGTTTCGATCTTCTGACCGGCAAGGGCAGGCTATGGGCCTCGGCGGCCGAGGGTTTTTTCTTCATGTCCGGGCTGCTGATCGGCATGATGTATCGCCGCCGGATAGCTTTCGGGATGAAGTTCGTCTTTAAGAAGATGTGGACCAGGGCGGCCGAACTTTACATCGTCGGCGTGGGATTGACTCTGCTATTCGTCGCCTGGGTGGTTTTTACCCATCACCCACCGATCAAAGACGCTTTGCCGGCGCCTTTCCCCTGGCACCACTACATCAAAGAGGCTCTGCTGATGCGATTCACCTATGGCTGGGCGGACTTTCTGGTGCGGTTCGCCATCCTGATGTTCATCGCGCCTTTCGTCTTCTTTTTGGTCGCCAAAGGCAAATGGTGGCTGGCCGCCGCCGGCATCTTCGTCGCGTGGTTGTTCAGAGGGCAGGGTTTCACCCTGGCCTGGCAGCTGATATTCAACGGTGGAATAATCATCGGCTTCTATTGGGACCGGTTGGAATCATCATTTCGCAATCTACCCAAAGCCAGGCGCCGACAAATAAAGACCGGCGTCTTTGGTATCGCCGGCATCACGCTAGCGATAAGCTATCTCAGCGTTTATCTCTTATCATTATTATTCCACCTGTGGGGCTGGAGCCATCTGCCGGCTTTCTGGCAGCATGTCGCCTACGATTGGGGCAATTGGAACCATGATGTCTGGTTATACGCCGATAAATGGACCATGGGACCGCTGAGAGTAATCTTGTTCGCGTTCTGGTTCACATCGCTTTACTGGCTGGTCAGACGCTATGAGGCGAAGATCAACCGATACACCCGAGGTTTGATCGAATTGCTGGGCCGCAACAGCCTGATGGTCTATACCATCCACGCTTTCATAGTCTTCACGCTTAAGATGTATCTGATACCACCGAATACAAGTGTTTTGCAGAACTTCTTGATAACCGGTCTTGGACTGACTCTACTGATAAGCCTGTCGGTGTTATACGTCAGATCCAAAGCGATAATAAAAGCTAGGCTGGCGCCCAAGCTTTGGTCTTTCAAGACCGCGTCCTAGGTAACGGGCGTCGTTTTAGTTGGCTGAAGCAGTAATTTCAGTGATCGCTCGTATATGACCGGACGCTGCTGGGCCAAAGCATGTCCGGCATCGGGGTATTCAAAATATTGATGAGCGATTTTCTGGCGGGTGAAGGCTTGGTCTAAGTCCTGGGAAAAGCGCGGCGGCACTACCCGATCGTCTAAACCGACATGGATTTGGACGGCCGCGCGTATTCGGCCTAAGAAATATATCGGCGAGGCATCATGCCAGAACTGGGTATTGTCCTCCGGCGTCCCGTACTTGGCGAATACGTCGGAACGGGTAGCCAGGGCATAGGGGTTACTTTCATCGGACGGCGGGATGTACGTCAGATACATCTCGTGCAGCGAGTCGGCGGGAGACGACAGCATGATGACGGATTTTATGTCTTTGGAAATTACAGCCGCCCGAAGCGCCAGGTAGGCGCCCATGCTATGACCCCACAGGTTGATGGAACTGGCGTCGAACCCCGATGTGCGTTTGACAGCCGAAATCAGACTTAAGACATCGGTATTATAAGACATCGAATAATAGGCGCTGTCGGCATGTCCGGCGTGAATACTAAGCCCCTGACCCCTAAGGTCCGGCGTTAACACGGCGAACCCGTTGTTGGCGTACTCTTCCATCTCTGTTAAGTACGAGGTGGCGGTATCGTAACGGTCCGGGTCCACGAAGCCGTGAAGCAGGATGATCACCGGGAAACCCCGAGCCGGACGCGGGGAGTTGGGCGTCACAAGCAGACCGTATTCGGTCAGATGGTCATCTTTGACTTCAAACGAGAATTCTTGTCTTCGCAGCCCGTCAGATGGAGCCAGAGTCTTATATATCCTGATCGGCGCGGAGGGATATTGCGCTTTAGAAGCCAGCTTCAAATCCAGGCTTTTATAAATGTCCTGGCTGATGAACGGATCGCTGACATCGTACTGTCCAAGTTCGCGGTGGTCTTTGCGGACGCCATAGATTATGAAGATCGTGGCCCCTGTGACCACTACTATCAACCCGACTCCGATGAGTGTCCTGGCTATAAGCCGGAGTAAACGTCGTTGTCTGGGTCGCGAGCCTTTTTTCTTAGTTTTCATATTTTTAACGTCAAACCGGTCGCCGGATAGATCTGATACGTGGAAAGTCCGAAGAATTGCTCCAGCGTTTGGCCAGTCTGATGGATCTGGGCGGCTAGCTGCGTACCGACATACCGGACATGCCAGGGTTCGTATTCGTATCCCGTCAGATTTTCTTTGCCCTTGGGATAACGGATGATAAATCCATATTTATAGCAATTGGCAGCCAACCACTTGCCTTCAGGAGTAGCTTCAAAACATTGGTTCAGCTCACAGTTCTTGCTGTATGGTTCCAGATCGGCGGCCAGGCCGGTCTGGTGTTCGCTATGACCCGGCCGGGCGCTGAACGTATCCGCCTGGGAAACGCCGACCTGCTTGACATAATCGCCATAAACGCCGACCTGGTAAGAATAAGATCTATAACCGCTGGTCAACATCAGCTTTATACCGTCTGTCTGGGCGGCGGTGAACATCTGGCCGAGGGCTTTGGCGGTGTCGGCCCGGACGCGCATGCTGTCACTATCCGAGCTATATCTGAGATACATCTGCGGCACCGTCAGATCCGGCGGCACATAGCTGCTGGGTAAGGCCCGGCCTTTGTTTACGATAGCCCATAGGCTTGAGGCTACGTCGGTTGGATATAACTGTTTATTGAAATCATCTTGCGGCGTATTTGTCGTTGAAGTTTCTGGACCGGCGCTTTTGACCGGGATGTCGTTTTCGGCTATTTTCTTGGCCGGCCACGCCAATATGACGATAGCCAGCATGATCGTGGCCACAAGCAGGCTATATACCATTTTTTTCTTTTTGGTATGTCGCATCTCTAATAATTGTACACGTTAGACAGCCGATACACCCGTCTATAGGTGTGATAATATTTATGGTAATGAGGGCTAATCATAAGACCCCTGCGGTAGTGCCAAAAAAGCTTGAGCGATATTTGCCTTGGCTGATGGTTATCGGCGGGTTGATCGTGACGTTCGCGGCCTTGATGCTGTCCATAGAAGTGTTCGATCGCCTGAAAAACCCGACGTACGTACCGGTATGCAACTTGAACCCGATTCTAAGTTGTACCAGCGTGGCCGACAGCCATCAGGCCGAAGCGTTCGGTTTTCCGAACTATTTCTTAGGGTTGGCAGGATACGGCGCCGTGACCGCCATCGGGGTCGGGATGCTGGCCGGCGCCCGGTTCAAGCGCTGGTTCTGGCGCCTGGTGCAGATCGGAATGACATTCGCCTTCATATTCATGACCTGGCTTCAATTCGAAACGCTTTACCGTATAGGAGCGTTATGTATCTTCTGCATGGTCTTATGGGCCTTCACCGGGCCGTTGTTTTGGTACACGACGTTATATAACCTCAAAGCCGGGCATTTCAGGCTGCCTAAAGCCTTTGACGGAGTAGTCAGGTTCGCTTACCGCTTCCACGCGGAGATTCTAACGACGTGGTACATCGTACTCATCGCTCTGATTCTCAAGCGGTTCTGGTACTACTGGAAAACCATCCTTTAAAACGGCCCTGCTCAGCCGGTTTTCAGCTTAGATAAAGTAAAATTAACCTATGAGAATCCTGCTGATAGAAGACGAGCACAAGATAGCCAACGCCATCAAACAAGGGCTCATCCAGGAAAAATACGCTGTCGATCTGGAATACGACGCTGATAGCGGACTGGGCGCGGCTCTTAACGAAAGTTACGACGTGATGATCATCGACCGGATGCTGCCAGGCTCCATGGAAGGTATCGGGATTTGCCGGGAGATTCGAAAAAGCGGCGTCCATACGCCGATCCTGCTGCTGACCGCCAAAGACCAGGTCAAAGACAGGGTAGAGGGATTGAACGCCGGCGCGGATGATTATCTGGTAAAGCCGTTCTCGTTCGAGGAATTACTGGCCAGGCTCCGGGCACTGATGAGGCGGCCGGCGCCAACCAGTGGTACCGTCCTGAAAGTCGGTGATTTATCCCTGGATCCCGTAAGTTATGATGTCCGCCGCGACGGTCAGAAACTCGATCTGAGCGCCAAGGAATTCGCCCTGCTGGAATACATGATGCGCAATCCGGGCCGGGTGCTGACCAAAGATAATATCATCGCCCACGTCTGGGATTTCGACGCCGACGTGCTGCCGAACACCGTCGAAGTTTACATCGGCTATCTGCGCAATAAAGTGGATAAGCCATTCAAACGTCCGCTGCTTAAGACGCAGCGGGGTTTCGGCTACATTTTGGAAGGCTCGGCGTAAGCCATGTTCGAATCGGCGGCTCTCAAATTGACGCTTTGGTACCTGGCCATCGTCATGGCCATCAGCCTGGTATTCAGCGTGGCGCTTTATCATGTGTCAGGCGATGAGCTTGGGCATAACGTCAACCGACAGGTCGGTTATTTTGAACAGTTTTTAGGTCCCGACCAGTCCAACGACTACGGCGTGCTCCGACAGCATCAGCTTGATCAGGATCTGGGCCACTTAAGAGCCAATCTGATACTTTTCAATCTGTTGGTGCTAATCGGTGGGGGAGCGGCCAGTTACTGGCTGGCCCGCCGGACACTGGACCCTTTAGAAGAAGCCATGGAATCCCAGGCCCGCTTCGCCTCCGACGCTTCGCACGAACTGCGGACGCCGCTGACGGCTATCCAGACCGAGAACGAAGTAGCCCTGCGCGACAAGACGCTGACTAAGACCGGGGCGGTCGGAATCATCAAAAGCAACCTGGAAGAGGTAGGCCGGCTAAAACAGTTATCAGAAGGCTTGCTCAAACTGGCCAACGGCAACGGCGCTATCGAAAATCCGGCCCCGGTGAACCTAAGCGATGTGGCCGACACGGCTTTAGAGCGCTATGAAAAAGCGGCCTCGATAAAGAAAATAAGACTGGTATCGAAAGTTAAGAATGTCCCCGCGATCGGTGACAGCCAGAGCCTGACTGAACTGGTATCGATACTTTTAGACAATTCCATCAAGTACAGTCCATCGGGCTCGACCGTGACCATTGACGCTTCCAAAAAGGGTAAGCACTCCGAATTGTCGGTCAACGATAAAGGCGAGGGTATCAAGCCCGCGGATCTGCCGCATATCTTCGATCGGTTTTACCAAGCCGAAAGTTCGCGCAACAAGCAGAAGTCCAGCGGCTATGGTCTAGGTCTGGCTATCGCCAAGCGCATCGCCGAGGCCCACGACGGTCATATAACGGTCAGCAGTACCCAGGGGCGTGGCACCACATTCACGGTATTCCTGCCGGCTCCATAGTAATATTCTTAAGTATGGCTAGACGGGACCAAAAAAGACGAACCAGACAATCGCCGGAGTCCCAACCGCTGCGGCAATACACCACTTATTCCCCGGGTCTGAAGCGGCCCCGACACCAGACGCTTACAGAATCCGGCGACCAGCCTGCTAAAAAAGGTTTCGGCAAGATACTGGTCAGGATTCTTTTAATCCTAGTTTTATTGATATTGATAGTGGGCATAGTCATCGCTGTCTGGGACGCCCGCAACATCTCTTCGGCCAGTCAGAAAATGTTCGGCAGCGGCAGCATCTTCGATCTTTTGAGCACTTCCGGCGCCCGCACTACCGATACCGGGCGCATCAACATACTATTGGTAGGCTATTCGGTAGACGATCCCGGTCACCCGGCCGCCAATCTTACCGACTCGATCATATTGATGAGCATCAAACCGTCAGACAATACCGGATACATGCTTAGTATTCCCAGGGACTTATACGTGGCTATTCCGGGGTATGGTTATGGCAAGATCAACGAGGCTTATCAGGACGGCGGCACAGGGTTGCTGGAACAGATAGTCCAGGCCGATTTCGGCCAGCCTATCAATTATTACGCGCTGATCGATTACGCCGCCGTCAAGGACACCGTGAACGCCCTGGGCGGCATCACCGTCAGTATCAAGAGTACCGACCCCAGAGGCCTATTCGATCCGAACATCAGCCCGGCGGACGGCGGCCCGCTGAAACTGGCTAACGGACCGCAGGAACTGGACGGGCAGACGGCGCTTAACCTTACCCGGGCCCGGGGAGACCCATGCGGCTGCGGGCAAGTCGCTTACGGGTTCGCCCAAAGCGATTTCGACCGGACCCAGCATCAACGCCAGGTACTGACCGCCATCAAAGACAAGCTCAATTGGAAACTGGTGCTCAACCCTTGGAAGAACGGCGAAATACTGCAAGCCATCGCCACCAATGTCAAAACCGACATCAAGGCTACCGAGATCCGCTCGGTGTTCGGCGCGTTCAATTCCGTGCCAAATTCTAAAATGCAGTCGCTCAGCTTAAGAGATTTAAACGGCCATAATTATCTGGCTGGCTATACGACTTTATACGGCCAGAGCGCTTTGGTACCAGCCGACGGCGTAGGCGATTACTCGTCCATCCAGGCCGCCATTTCGCAGCTAAGCCAATAACACCTTTATCTGCTATATTAAAGATAAGCATGAGCAGGAGACAAAAAGGCTTATTGGTAGGCGGCATAGCGCTGCTGGCTATCATCGTCGCCGGCATAGTACTTAGCCGGTCAAATATCCCTATCTTACAACCGGCCGGGCCGGTGGCACAAAAGGAGCGGAACCTGATGATTACCGCCTTTTCACTTTCTATGATCGTCGTAATCCCGGTATACCTTTTGCTCGTCTGGTTTTCCCTGAAATACCGTCACACTAACAAATCGGCCAGATATGATCCGGCTTTCAGCCATAGCCGGTGGCTCGAAGGAGTCTGGTGGGCCGTGCCGCTGGCCATAATCAGCGTGCTGGCCGTGATTACCTGGAGGAGCTCGCATGAACTTGATCCTTTCAAGCCATTGGTTTCTAATCAGCCGCCGTTGAACATCCAGGTCGTCTCGATGCGCTGGAAATGGCTGTTCATATACCCGACAGAAAACGTGGCGACGATAAACTACGTGAACTTTCCGGTCAATCGTCCGGTCAATTTTGAAATAACCTCGGACGCGCCCATGAACTCCTTTTGGATACCGCAGCTGGGCGGCCAGATATACTCCATGACCGGCATGTCCACCAACCTGAACCTGATGGCTAGCAAATTAGGAACTTACCGCGGTCTGTCCGCCAATATCAGCGGCGACGGTTTCGCCGGCATGCACTTTTCGGTGGTCGCCAGTACTCAACAGAATTATCAGAAATGGTTGGCTTATGTCCGGGACAGCTCGAATAAATTAGATAAACCCGCTTACGATAAACTTTCCAGGCCAAGTTCCAATAACCCGCCGGCCTACTACGCCTTGGCCGACAGCGGACTTTATAGTGAGATCGTGAGTAAATACGCCGAGCCGGTGTTCAAGGCGGAGAACTGATGAGTCTACTGGGTAGACTTAACTGGGACGCCGTTCAGCACGGGTGGGTGATAGCCGGCGGTCAGGTAACCTTAGTCGCCGTGATGCTGGCGGTCGTTGGATTATTAACCTACAAAAAACGCTGGGGCTGGCTGTGGCGGGAATGGCTGACCACCGTCGACCCCAAACGAATCGGGGTAATGTACATAGTTTTCGCTATGCTGATGCTTTTGCGAGGATTGGCGGACGCCGCCATGATGCGCGCCCAGCAGGCCGTATCGGTCGGCCCTCACCATGGGTTTTTGGATCCTAACCACTATCAGCAGATATTCACCGCCCACGGCACCATAATGATATTCTTCGTGGCCATGGGCCTGATGTTCGGCTTGATCAATCTCGTAGTGCCGATGCAAATCGGTTCGCGCGACGTAGCCTTCCCGTTCTTGAACGCCACCAGTTTCTGGCTGTACGCCATGGGGGGCATGCTGCTCAATCTTTCCCTGGTGCTGGGAGGCTTTGCCGCTACCGGCTGGCTAGCCTATCCGCCTTTATCCGAACTGGCTTACAGCCCCGGGCCCGGCGTAGATTATTGGATATGGGGGTTGCAGATCGCCGGAGTCGGCAGCCTGATGTCCGGGATCAACTTCTTAGTGACCATCATAAAGATGCGGGCGCCGGGAATGAAGCTCATGAAAATGCCGATGTTCTGCTGGAGCGTGCTGGGCGCCATGTCGTTGGTGGTATTCGCTTTCCCGATCCTAACGGCTACGCTGACGATGCTGGCGCTCGATCGGACTCTCGGCATGCACTTCTTCACGGCCTTGAACGGCGGTAACCCGATGATGTACGTCAACCTCATCTGGGCATGGGGTCACCCTGAAGTTTACATATTGGTGCTGCCGGCCTTCGGCGTCTACTCGGAAATAGTGCCGACCTTTTCCAGGAAGCCGTTATTCGGATATACGTCGATGGTCTGGGCGATCTGGGGGATAGTGCTGCTATCGTTCCTGGTCTGGCTGCACCACTTTTTCACTATGGGCGCCGGCGCCGACGTCAACGCTTTCTTCGGCGTCATGACCATGGCCATCGCCGTGCCGACCGGAGTCAAGATTTTCAACTGGCTGTTCACCATGTACCGCGGCCGCGTCCGTTTTACTACGCCGATGCTGTGGTTCATAGGTTTCGTCACCACCTTCACCATGGGCGGCGTAGCCGGGGTAATCATGGCGATCCCGGCGGCCGACTTCGAGTTGCACAACAGTTTGTTCCTGGTCGCTCATTTCCACACCATGATAATCGGCGGCGTGGTGTTCGGATACTTCGCCGGACTCACGTACTGGTTCCCGAAATTCTTCGGCTTCAGACTTAATGAGAGACTGGGCAAATACGCTTTTTACTGCTGGTTCGTCGGCTTTTTGCTGGCTTTCATCCCGCTATATATCTTGGGTATGATGGGCGCCACCCGCCGTCTGGACCACTATGACGCATCCCTGGGCTGGCAGTGGCTATTCATCGTCGCGGCGGTGGGAGTGGCGCTGGTCTTGGTCGGAGTCGGCTTCCAGGTGCTACAGCTTTATTACAGTATCAAGAACCGTCATGCCAACCTGGATAAGACCGGCGATCCCTGGCTGGGCAGGACGCTGGAATGGTCGACCGCTTCGCCGCCGCCATTTTATAATTTCGCCCATATACCCCTCGCCAGCGAACGAGACGCCTATTGGGAGATGAAAAAACATAAGGGCCAAGTAACCCCTAAGTACGAATCAATAACCCTGCCGCGTAATACCATCATGCCGCTTACCATATCGCTTATGGCGTTCATGTTCGGCTTCGGTATGATCTGGCACATGTACTGGCTGCCTATCTTGGGTTTCTTTGGCATTGTCGGCAGCATCATCTGGCGCTCCACTTCAGACGAGCATGAATATAAACTGCCCGCCGCCAAGGTCCGACAGATAGAAGAAGAGCTGGAAGCGAGGTACGCGTGAGTACGCAAGAGCGCCAGGCGGCCGAATCGAAGACGCTTTTTGGATTCTGGGTCTATCTGATGACCGACTGCGTGCTGTTCGCCAGTCTGTTCGCCACCTTCGCGGTATTGCGATTCAACACCAATGGCGGTCCCACCGGCGAAGATCTTTTCAATCTGAGCTTCGTGTTCAAAGAAACGTTCATCCTGTTGACCAGCAGTTTCGCTTGCGGGCTGGGAATATTGGCCGCTCGGCAGGGCAATAAGCGCCTGTGTCTTTCGATGTTCGGTCTGACCTTCGCGCTCGGTCTGGCTTTCTTAGGCCTGGAACTCCACGAATTCAATAAGCTTTATAACGACGGCGACAGCTGGCGCCGTAGTGGCTTCTTGTCGGCTTTCTTCACTTTGGTCGGCACTCACGGCGCCCACATCACGGCCGGGCTGATCTGGATGGGCACCATGATGCTGCGGGTTGTCCAGCAGGGACTGACGACGAATAATATCAAGCGCCTGACCATGCTCAGTCTGTTCTGGCACTTCTTAGACATCGTCTGGATATTCATCTTCACGGTCGTCTATCTTATGGGGTTGGTATTATGAGCAAATATGACGAGTCGAGCACCGGCAGCCAACTGACTTACGCCGCCGGATATATATTATCGCTGGCGCTGACCATCACCGCTTTTCTGCTGGTGCGAAAGCACGTGGATTCGCATCATCTCTTCCCGACGGATAACTTTATGCTGGCCGCCCTATCGGCGCTGGCCATCATCCAGTTATTCGTCCAGCTCATCTTCTTCATGCATCTAGACCGTGAGTCCAAACCACGCTGGAATAACTTAGCCCTGGGTTTAGCCGCTATCGTCGTCTTCATATTGGTCGGCGGTTCGATCTGGATCATGAGCAATCTCGGCTATCATCATAGCGGCTATGGC
>Ga0207694_10001646_pt1 | contig 18806 bp, 17 predicted proteins | sample KBSC34metaG_FD_184353 | JGI IMG/M metagenome (GOLD analysis project Ga0207694, IMG submission 184353) | Corn rhizosphere microbial communities from Kellogg Biological Station, Michigan, USA - KBS C3-4 metaG (SPAdes) (version 2) | ecosystem: Host-associated > Plants > Roots > Rhizosphere > Soil... | reverse complement strand
GGCCCCAACCCTGCCTCGCCCCAACCTGCCCGGCACGGTTCCGTCGGGCCGCTCGGTCTGCCGAGCCTGCCCACCCCACGCCGCCCTCACAACCCGCCCCACCTCGCTCTCGTCCTTCGGCCACCACCGTGCCGCAGCGACTCTCCGCTGCCGTCATCCCGCCCACGTCGCCACCAACCGGTTCACCCATTCGGCCTCGCCAATTCCGCGTAGGCCCGCATACGCACAACACCCGATGCCCGATTCGCCCGAATAGCGAACTATGGACGTGTACCCGGCCGCAGCGTCACGGCGCGCAGCACCGGGAACCGACGCCTCCATCGCCCGACATCGCGGACAGAGCTCGCCGCGGAGCCGGGTCGAATCGGGCGTCGTGCCCGCGGACGGCCGCAAGGCCGCCCGGCTGCTCGGTGGAAGGGGAGTGATGCCCCGGACACCGGCCAGTGTCCAGGGCGGGGGAGCTCCCCCACCACCGAGCAGTCCCGGGGCCGGCGCGCCGGCCCCGGGAGGGCAACCCACCGTCCGCGGTCCCCGGCGGACGGCCAACGGGGGCGCTTGCGCCGCCCGGCGTAGCGGCGTGCCGTCGCGGAGATCCACCTCGACGCGGCGCGGGGCGTCCCTGGCACTCCACTTGACCGAGTGCTAATGGCCCGCCTAGTCTCGCTTTGGCACCCTCGCACCGAGAGTGCCAGCGCGATACGGCCGGACCCTGGCACCCGCGACGACAGGTTCCGCAACCAGTTCCCATCGCCGATCCGTCACGCGAACGAAAGGTCACACATCGTGGCTACCGTTGCCATCAAGCCGCTCGAGGACCGCGTCGTCGTCAAGCCGCTCGACGCCGAGCAGACCACTGCCTCCGGCCTCGTCATCCCGGACACCGCCAAGGAGAAGCCGCAGGAGGGCGTCGTCCTGGCCGTGGGCCCGGGCCGCTGGGAGGACGGCAAGCGCGTCGAGCTCGACGTCAAGGAGGGCGACATCGTCCTCTACAGCAAGTACGGCGGCACCGAGGTCAAGTACAACAACGAGGAGTACCTCGTCCTGTCGGCGCGCGACCTGCTCGCGATCGTCAACAAGTAGCACCTGCCCGCTCGCCGCCGGCCATCGCCCCAGGTGGAGGCGCGGCGTGCCGCGGTACTTGATCAGCTGCATTTCCGCCCCGGGCGGCCGGGGACCCGGCCTTCATGCCGGGGCGGATTTTTCGATTAAAGACAAGGAACGTACTCGCTCATGGCGAAGATGCTCGAATTCGACGAGGACGCCCGCCGCAAGCTCGAGCGCGGCGTCAACGCGCTCGCCGACGCGGTCAAGGTGACCATCGGCCCCAAGGGCCGCAACGTCGTCATCGACAAGAAGTTCGGCGCCCCGACCATCACCAACGACGGCGTGACCATCGCCCGTGAGGTGGAGCTCGAGGACCCGTACGAGAACCTCGGCGCGCAGCTGGCGAAGGAAGTCGCCACCAAGACCAACGACATCGCCGGTGACGGCACCACCACCGCGACCGTGCTGGCCCAGGCCATGGTCCGCGAGGGCCTGCGCAACGTGGCGGCCGGCGCCCAGCCGATCGCGCTCAAGCGCGGTATCGACAAGGCCGTGACGGCCGTGGCCGACCAGTTGCTGTCCACCGCCAAGCAGGTGGAGAGCAAGGAGTCCATCGCCCAGGTCGGCGCGATCTCCGCGCAGGACAAGGCGATCGGCGACCTGATCGCCGAGGCCATGGACAAGGTCGGCAAGGACGGTGTCATCACCGTCGAAGAGTCGAACACCATGGGCCTGGAGCTCGAGTTCACCGAGGGCATGCAGTTCGACAAGGGTTACCTGTCGCCCTACATGGTGACCGACCAGGAGCGCATGGAGGCGGTCCTGGAGGACCCCTACATCCTGATCAACCAGGGCAAGATCAGCTCCCTGAACGAGCTGCTGCCGCTGCTGGAGAAGGTCGCGCAGTCCCGCAAGCCGCTGCTGATCATCGCCGAGGACGTCGACGGCGAGGCGCTTTCCACGCTGGTCGTGAACAAGATCCGCGGCACCTTCACCTCCGTCGCGGTCAAGGCCCCGGCCTTCGGTGACCGCCGCAAGGCGATCCTGGAGGACCTGGCGATCCTCACCGGTGCGCAGGTCGTGGCGCCGGAGGTCGGCCTGAAGCTGGACCAGGTCGGCGTCGAGGTGCTGGGCACCGCCCGCCGCGTGACCGTCACCAAGGACGACACCACCGTCGTGGACGGGGCCGGCGACGCCGCGGCCGTGGCCGACCGCGTGAAGCAGATCAAGGCCGCGATCGAGACCACCGACTCCGACTGGGACCGCGAGAAGCTGCAGGAGCGCCTGGCCAAGCTGGCCGGCGGCGTCTGCGTCATCCGCGTCGGCGCGGCCACCGAGGTCGAGCTGAAGGAGAAGAAGCACCGTCTGGAGGACGCCATCTCCGCGACCCGCGCCGCGGTCGAGGAGGGCATCGTCTCCGGTGGCGGCTCCGCTCTGGTGCACGCCGTGTCCGTGCTGGACGGCGACCTGGGCCTGACCGGCGACGAGGCGACCGGCGTGCGCGTCGTGCGCCGCGCGGCGGTCGAGCCGCTGCGCTGGATCGCCGAGAACGCGGGCCTCGAGGGCTACGTCGTGACCGACAAGGTCGCGAACCTGCCCGTCGGCTCCGGCCTGAACGCGGCCACCGGCGAGTACGTCGACCTGGTCGCCGCCGGTGTCATCGACCCGGTCAAGGTCACCCGCTCCGCGCTGGCCAACGCCGCCTCCATCGCCTCGATGCTGCTCACGACCGAGACCCTGGTCGTCGAGAAGCCGGCGCCGAAGGAAGACGAGGGCCACTCGCACGGCGGCCACGGCCACTCCCACTAAGGGACGGCCACCGCTAAGCGACGGTCACGGGCACTCCGCTAAGCACTAGCCGCCGTATAGGCGAGCGGTCCTATAGCGAGACCCACATGGCGACCGCCATATAGAGCGAGCGCTGTAGGGCGGCTCTGTACGGAACTCCGTACAGAGCCGCCCTTTACGTTCTCTGGGCAACCGGACCCGCCGCGTCGCGGAGCCAAGGGCCGCAGCAACCGCGATAGCGGCAGCGGAGGTGGGAGACGACGGCACCGACCGGCTACAGCCGTAGCCAGGGTGCATGACTGAGACGCATCGCTACGCCACCGGCGACAACAACCGCCTACGGCTTCGACTTCGCCTTAGCCCGCACCCCAGCCGACACCGCATTAGCGGGCCGCGTCATCGTCATCCCATTGCTCGGCGCGGTAGCCGGCGCACCAGACGGCTTCGCCTGCAGCTTGACCGGCGCCTTCGTCGAAGGCTTGCGCGCCGGCTTGGTGTTCTTCGCCGACGCCAGCGCTGCGAGCTTCGCCGCCCGCGCGGCGGACTTCTCGCGCGCGTAGTACTCGTCGCGCTCTTCCTCGGTCATGCCGCCCCACACGCCGTAGGGCTCATGTACTCGCAGCGCGTGCTCCCTGCACGGTTTGCTTACCGGGCAGTGCAGACACACCTCCTTCGCGGCCTCCTCCCGGGAGGTCCGCGCCTGGCCCCGTTCGCCTTCCGGATGGAAGAACAGGTCGCTGTCGGTACCGCGGCACGAGCCGCGCAACTGCCAGTCCCAGAAGTCCGCATTGGGCCCCGGGAGGCGGGACACGTCGGCCATGGCAAGCCCTTCCTTCCGCCGACCGTCGCCACCGGCGAACCCGCAGGTCAGTCGTCCTGTTGTCGGACGACCGACGGCGAGTCGCTGGATGGAGTGGTCTTCGGCTGCATCGTGTTGGCAGCAGCCGCGGCGGGTGCATGATCCCGGTGAGAGTGAGTCGGGACATGCATCGGTGCCGCGACAGCGGCCCTACCTCGTGGTGAACCAGGTGTCAGTTGTCCAATACCTGATCCGGCGAGCGGTCATACCGATCATGCCCCGAACCGTGCTCGATTGTCACTGAGTTGCCGCAATCGACTACGGACTGTGAGCAACGGCGCGGCGGTGACCGCCGTGCCGGAACGAGAGGCACGGCAGATTGAGCGGGCTCCGCGACGATGACGGCGATTGGCAGTGCGGCGCGTCGCGCCTCCCCGGGGGGCGGTGGTCGGACGACGGGTGGGCGGAAGAGTGGGTGCGGGCCTTGGACGCCGGCCGGCCCCCCGAAAGCGGTGGAGGTGGCGGCAGAGGCGGACGCGGCAGCAGGGGCGGCCGGGGCGCCAAGGGCGAGGGCGAAGGTCGTGACGAGGCGGAAGAGGGTTACGCGGGAGATCCGGAGGACCGGCCCTGGACCCCGATCCCGCGCCAGGCGAAGTCCGCGGAGCGGGGTCTGATCCCGCCGCAGCGCCGTCTGAAAAAAACATCGCGGAGCGCGTAACGCTTTCGGGTGAAGCTCGTTTTCCATCTCGGAGTGACGATGGCCCGCGCCCCCCGCCCGCCGCCCGACCGCCTCCACGGAGGCGCTTCGCGCAGCGGTCTGCACATGGGTGGGTGGCGAAGCGGCGCGAACCATCGACTACGGGGACCTGTCCGCCATAAGCTCAATAGGTGTCACAACCTCACGAATGTGGAGGCTTGACCATGACGTCCATCCTAGTCTGCGACGACTCCCCGCTGGCCCGGGAGACGCTGCGACGCGCCGTGGCGACCGTGCCCGGCGTCGACAAGGTCACCACCGCCAACAGCGGCGAGGAAGTGCTGCGCCGGTGGACGGCCGATCGCTCCGACCTGGTCCTGATGGACGTGCGGATGCCCGGCCTGGGTGGCGTGGAGACCGTGCGCCGCCTGCTCTCCAACGACCCCAACGCCCGGGTGATCATGCTCACCATGGCCGAGGACCTGGACGGCGTGGCGCTCGCGGTGGCCACCGGTGCCCGCGGCTACCTGCACAAGGACGCCTCGCGCGCCGAGCTGCGCGCCACCGTCAGCCAGGCGCTGGCCGACCCGACCTGGCGGCTGGCCCCGCGCCGGCTGCGCCCGGCCGAGATCGGCGCCGTCCCGACCCTGACCGCGCGCGAGATCCAGGTGCTGGAGGGCATGAGCCACGGCCGCTCCAACGCCGAGATCGGCCGCGACCTGTTCCTCTCGGAAGACACGGTGAAGACCCATGCGCGCAGGCTGTTCAAGAAGCTCGGCGCCTCCGACCGCGCCCACGCCGTCGCGCTCGGGTTCCGCTGGGGCCTGGTCCGCTGAGAGCGGGCCGGCCGCTGCCGCCGCCGTCCCCGGCGGAGGGTACGGCGCGCCGTGCCGGTGTGATTCCGAGCACGCCGGAGGCGATCATCCGTTGATCGGTTTGGTCGGGCCGGATTCCTGGGGGAAGATTGCATATCGGTCCCCCTTGACATTCGGATGGTGACATGTCTGACGCCGGCCTGCCCGCCAAGTTCGCGACTCTCGGCCTGACCTACGACGACGTCCTGCTGGTGCCGGCCTACTCCGAAGTGGTGCCGACCGAGCTGAACACCGGGACCCGGCTGTCGCGCAACATCACCCTGAACGTGCCGCTGATCTCGGCGGCCATGGACACCGTCACCGAGGCGCGCATGGCCATCGCCATGGCCCGCCAGGGCGGCGTCGGCGTCCTGCACCGCAACCTGTCGATCGAGGCCCAGGCCGCGCAGGTGGACCTGGTCAAGCGCTCCGAGTCGGGCATGGTCACCCAGCCGGTGACCGTGGCGCCGGACGCCACCTTGGCCGAGGTGGACGCGCTGTGCGCCAAGTACCGCATCTCCGGCCTGCCGGTGACCACCGCCGACGGCACCCTGCTGGGCATCATCACCAACCGAGACCTGCGCTTCGAGGTGGACAAGTCGCGCCGCGTGGCCGATGTCATGACGCCCATGCCGCTGGTTACCGGCCCGGCCGGGATAAGCGGCGAGGACGCGATGAAGCTCCTGGCCCAGCACAAGATCGAGAAGCTCCCGCTGGTCACCGGCGACGGCAAGCTCTCGGGTCTGATCACCGTCAAGGACTTCGACAAGAGCGAGAAGTACCCGCTGGCCACCAAGGACTCGAACGGCCGGCTGCGCGTCGGCGCCGCGATCGGCTTCCTCGGCGACTCCTTCGAGCGCGCCCAGGCCCTGATGCACGCCGGCGTCGACTTCCTGGTCATCGACAGCGCGCACGGCCACTCCAAGGTCGAGCTGGACATGATCGCCAAGGTCAAGGCCGAGGCCCCGCACATCGACGTGATCGCCGGCAACGTGGTGACCGCGGCGGGCGGCCGGGCCCTGATCGACGCCGGCGCGGACGCGATCAAGGTCGGCGTGGGCCCGGGCTCCATCTGCACCACCCGCGTGGTGGCCGGCGTCGGCATGCCCCAGGTGACCGCGGTCTACGAGGTCGCCGAGGCGGCCCGGGAGCACGGCGTCCCGGTGATCGCCGACGGCGGTCTGCAGTACTCCGGCGACATCGGCAAGGCCATCGCCGCCGGCGCCGACTCGGTGATGCTCGGCTCGCTGCTGGCCGGCTGCGAGGAGTCGCCCGGCGAGCTGCTGTTCATCAACGGCAAGCAGTTCAAGTCCTACCGCGGCATGGGCTCGCTCGGCGCTATGCAGTCCCGCGGTGAGAACAAGTCCTACTCCAAGGACCGCTACTTCCAGGGCGACGTGGAGTCCGACGAGAAGCTGATCGCCGAGGGCATCGAGGGTCAGGTTCCCTACCGCGGCCCGCTGGCCTCCGTGGTGCTGCAGCTGATCGGCGGACTGCGCCAGTCGATGCTCTACTGCGGCGCGCACACCATCCCGCAGTTGCAGGACGCGCAGCTGGTCCGCATCACGGCGGCCGGCCTGCGGGAGAGCCACCCGCACGACATCCAGATGACGGTCGAGGCGCCGAACTACTCCAAGCGCTGACCACATAGCGCACTCCACGGCCCGACGCTGTAGCGTCGGGCCGTAAGTACGTCCGCAGAGAGGTGAGGTACTCCAGGTGACCGAGGTCGAGATCGGCAGGGCCAAGCGTGGCCGCCGTGCCTACGGGTTCGACGACGTGGCGGTCGTGCCTTCGCGGCGCACCCGGGACCCCGAAGAGGTCTCCATCGCCTGGCAGATCGACGCCTACCGCTTCGACACGCCCTTCATGGCCGCGCCGATGGACAGCGTCGTGTCTCCGGCGACCGCCATCCAGATCGGCAAGCACGGTGGCGTGGGCGTCCTCAACCTGGAGGGTCTGTGGACCCGCTACGAGAACCCTGAACCGCTTCTCCAGGAGATCGCGGACCTGCCGTCCGGCGCCTTCACGAAGCGTCTCCAAGAGATCTACAGCGCGCCGGTGCAGGCGGAGCTGATCTCCGCCCGTATTAAGGAGATCCGCGCGGCGGGCGTCACTGTTGCGGGCGCGCTGTCGCCGCAACTCACAGCGGAGTTCCACTCCGTGGCTGTCGCAGCAGGTCTGGACATGTTGGTGATCCGCGGAACCACGGTGTCCGCCGAGCACGTGTCGGCCAACGCGGAGCCGCTGAACCTCAAGCAGTTCATCTATGAGCTCGAGATCCCCGTCGTGGTCGGCGGCTGCGCGACCTACCAGGCGGCGCTGCACCTGATGCGCGCAGGCGCGGCGGGCATCCTGGTCGGCTTCGGCGGCGGCTCCACCCAGACCACCCGCGACGTCCTGGGCATCGCGGTGCCGATGGCCTCCGCGGTCTCCGACGTGGCCGCTGCGCGCCGCGACTACCTGGACGAGTCCGGCGGCCGCTATGTGCACGTCATCGCGGACGGCGCTATGGGCGTCTCCGGCGACATCACCAAGGCGATCGCCTGTGGCGCCGACGCGGTCATGATCGGCTCGCCGCTGGCCCGGGCTGCCGAGGCGCCGGGGCGCGGCTTCCACTGGGGCACCGAAGCGCACCATGCGTCGGTTCCGCGCGGGCACCGTACGGCGGTCGGCACGGTGGGAACGCTGGAGGAGATCCTCGTCGGCCCCTCCTCTTCTCCGGACGGCACGATGAACCTCGCCGGTGCGCTGCGCCGCGCGATGGGGACCTGCGGTTACACCGAGCTCAAGGGCTTCCAGCGCGTCGAGGTCACCGTAGCCACCTGATCCCGTCACCGAGCCCTGTGATCGGCTTCACGGGTGACGTGCCGCATGTGATCGCGTGCAGGGCCCCCTCTTAGGGCAGGCTTATAGCGTGCGTAGTTTGCGGTTGGGTCCTGTGGAACGTGAGGCGGCGCTGTCCGCCATGGCCGAGCGCGAGCTCGATGTCGTGGTCGTGGGCGGCGGTGTCGTGGGAACCGGGACGGCGTTGGACGCCGCGACCCGGGGCTTGAGCGTGGGTCTGCTGGAGGCGCGGGACTGGGCGTCGGGGACGTCCTCCCGCTCCTCCAAACTCATCCACGGCGGTCTCCGCTATCTGGAGATGCTCGACTTCGGCCTGGTGCGCGAGGCGTTGAAGGAGCGCGGGCTGCTGCTGGAGCGGCTGGCCCCGCACCTGGTGCGTCCCGTGCCGTTCCTGTATCCCCTGACGGGCCGTGGCTGGGAACGCCTATACGCGGGTTCCGGTGTGGCGCTGTACGACGGAATGGCCTCGTCGTCGGGCCACGGCAGAGGTCTGCCTCTGCACCGACAGCTGACGCGCCGCAGTGCGCTGCGCATCGCGCCGGCGCTTAAGCGTTCCTCACTTGTCGGGGCGATCCAGTACTACGACGCGCAGGTCGACGACGCTCGCTACGTCACCTTCCTGGCGCGCACCGCGGCGAGCTACGGCGCGCACGTGGCCTCCCGTGCGCGCGTCACAGGCTTCCTGCGTGAAGGCGAGCGTGTCACCGGAGTCATCGTCACGGACCTGGAGACCGGGAAGAAACTGGAGATCCGCGCCAAGCAGGTGGTGAACGCCACCGGCGTGTGGACGGACGAGACCCAGGCGTTGGTGGGGGAGCGTGGACGCTTCCATGTGCGCGCCTCTAAGGGCATCCACCTGGTGGTCCCCAAGGACCGCATCCACTCCTCGACCGGACTCATTCTCCGCACGGAGAAGTCCGTGCTGTTCGTCATCCCCTGGGACCGGCACTGGATCATCGGCACCACCGACACGGACTGGACGCTCGACAAGGCGCACCCCGCCGCGTCGCAGACCGACATCCAGTACCTGCTGGACCACGTGAACGCGGTGCTTAATATTCCCTTGTCGCGGGCCGACGTAGAAGGCGTATACGCCGGACTGCGTCCGCTGCTCGCCGGAGAGTCGGATGAGACTTCGAAGCTGTCGCGCGAGCACATCGTCGCGCACGCGGTCCCCGGCCTCGTCGTGGTCGCCGGTGGCAAGTACACGACCTACCGCGTGATGGCCAAGGACGCTGTGGACGCTGCCGTCCACGGCCTCGGAGGCGGAGTCCCCACCTCGGTCACCGAGAACGTGCCGCTGCTCGGTGCAGACGGCTACAAGGCTCTGTGGAACAACCGCGGACGCATCGCACAGCGCAGCGGACTACACGTCGCACGCGTGGAACACCTGCTGCGCCGCTACGGCTCGCTGATCGACGAGATCCTGGACCTCACCGCCGAAGAGCCGGAGCTGGCCGAGCCACTGCCCGGTGCGGAGGACTACCTCAAGGCGGAAGTCGTATATGCGGCCGCCGCAGAGGGTGCGCTGCACCTGGACGACGTCCTGGCCCGCCGCCTGCGCGTCTCCATCGAGACCTTCGACCGGGGTGTCGGCGCCGCCGAGCCCACCGCGCGCCTCATCGCTCCGGTGCTTGGCTGGACCGAGGAGCAGATCAAGCGCGAGGTGGAGCACTATGTGGCGCGCGTGGCCGCCGAGCGGGAGTCCCAGGAGCAGCCGGACGACGCCACCGCGGACGCCGCACGGCTCGGTGCGCCGGACATCGTCCCGGTCAAGTGATCGGGGCGGCCGCCCGGGAATCCGTTCAAGCTCGCGTGCTTTGATACCGACATGAGCCTCTACGACATCCCGATCAACACCCTCGACGGCAAGCCGGCCTCCCTGAAGGACTACCAGGGCAAGGCCGTGCTCCTCGTCAACGTCGCCTCCCGCTGCGGCCTCACGCCGCAGTACGAGGGCCTGGAGCGCATCCACGAGCGCTACGCCGACCGCGGCTTCACCGTCCTCGGCGTCCCCTGCAACCAGTTCGGCGGGCAGGAGCCGGGCACCTCCGAGGAAATCCAGGAGTTCTGCTCCGCGACCTACGGCGTGACCTTCCCGCTCACGGAGAAGATCGAAGTCAACGGTGACGAGCGTCACCCGCTTTACACCGAGCTCACCAAGACGGCTGACGCCGAGGGCAACAACGGCGACATCCAGTGGAACTTTGAAAAGTTCCTGATCAGCTCCGACGGGACGGTGCTCAAGCGTTTCCGCCCGCGCACCGAGCCGGAGGCGTCCGAAGTCGTCGAGGCGATCGAAGCCGCGCTCCCGGCGTAGTGACAGGTAGTGACATGTGCGGCTGATCACGCCAGGATGGCGCTATGCCGCATTGGACTCCGGAGGAAATGCCGGATCTGACGGGGCGAGTCGCCATGGTCACGGGGGCCAGCAGCGGGATCGGGTTCCAAACGGCGTTGGAACTCGCGCGTCACGGAGCCCGGACCCTGCTCGCCGTCCGTGATCCGCACAGGGGAGAGTCTGCGCGGGAGCGGATCACCGCGGTGATCCCCTCCGCGCGCGGACTCGTCGAGGTCGTCCAGCTCGACCTGGCGAGTCTGGACTCGATCGAGGACGCCGCCGCCGACCTGGCCGACCGTACGGCGGCGGTGGACATCCTGGTCAACAACGCCGGCGTGATGGTGCCGGACGGCCGCACCACCGTCGACGGGTTCGAGCTCCAGTTCGGGACCAATCACCTCGGCCACTTCGCGCTCACCGGCCGTGTGCTGCCGCTCCTTCTGGCTGCCGAATCCGCGCGCGTCGTGACGGTCTCCAGCCTCACGCACCGCCGCGCCCGGCCGGTCTGGGACTTCGAGCCTGCCTCCGCCAACGCTAAGGAGGCCTATAGCGAGGCCGAGTGGTACCGGCACCGCGTTTCCGCTTATGGCCGCTCCAAGCTCGCCAACCTGCTCTTCGCGCGTGAGTTGGACCGCAAGGCCAAGCGCGCGCGGTTCGGCTTAGCGAGCGTCGCAGCGCATCCCGGCTATGCAGCGACCGGCCTCTTTACGAAGACCTCTGTAAGCCGTCACAATCTGGTCGTCTCGGGACTGTCCCATCTGATCACTAAGGCGACGGGCCAGCGCGCCGCGACAGGCGCGTGGCCCTCCTTATATGCCGCGACGCATGTGGACCTCTTCGGCGGCGAGTACATCGGGCCGCGTGGACCCGGCGAGATGCGCGGCGCACCGACGCTGGCCGTCATGAGCGAGATAGCGCAGGACGAGACCGTGGCCGCCGCCTTGTGGGACCAGTCCGTCGCCGCCACGGGAGTCGGGTACGAGGAACTGTCCCGCTGAGAGGCCGTCTCCCGCCGGTCACGTCCCGGCTGGCCGCGAAGATCCGCGGGAAAGCGGGGAACCGCCGTGCGGGTCGCTGCGTCCAAATGCCAGTGACAATGTCGGCTATAGGAGATGGAGCACAATGAAGCCCCTGGTGAAGACCGTGGCGACCACCGCCGTCGTGCTGGCCTCGCTGGCCGGGTGTGCCTCCCGTAGCTCGGGAGGGTCCAGCGCCTCGGCTCCCGGTGCGGGAGGCGGCACCAGCACTTCCTCGGCGTCGTCGCCCTCGTCCTCCTCGCCCTCATCCTCGGCGTCGTCCCCGGGCCAGACGCCCGGCTCCTCCCCCTCGAGCACCGGAGAGACCGGCACGTCCAGCCCCTCCTCGCCCGGCACGGTGAAGTACGTCGCCCTCCAGGGCGTCTCCCTGGAGAAGGACGGCATCACCCTGGTCACCGAGGTGAACTGGGGCGGTTGCAACGAGCAGCCGCAGATCGTGGTGAAGAGCCAGGACGCGAGCAAGGTCGTCGTCGAGCTCAAGACCGTCTCGCACTACCGCGTCGGGGTCATGTGTCCCGACTTCTCCCGCAACGGCCAGTCGACCGTGAAGCTGGATGCCCCGCTGGGCAGCCGCCAGGTGATCGACGGCGTCAAGAACCAGGCCATCAGCGTCGGCTGAGGTCCGGCCCCGAGCGTCGGGCCCCGCTCCGTAGTGCCTGGGACAACGGAGGGGGCCCGACAGCGTTCTTGAGCAGTTCGGGCTGAAGCGGACAACGCTATGCGCCTCCCGCCTAGAACCCTGGCAGCGCGGTCTCCACGTGTTGCCATCGATGGCTGACACCGCCGGGTTTTTCTGGGAGGCTCGTCGCCATGACCGCCGACACCATCGATCCGGGCAACGGCATATCCGAGGACGCTCAGGACGTTCCAGCCGGCGCCGGTCCCCAGGAGGCCACCCGCCTCGACAGCATCCACTCCCGACTTTCCGCCGACCTCGTCGAGCGGCTCATCGGGAAAGTGGCCATCCACGGGGCGGTGGGCGGTCGGACTCAGTCCTACAGTCCGCTCACCGGTGAACTCATCGCAGACTTCCCCGCCAGCGCGCCGCAGGACGTGCGCGCGGCGTTCGCCAAGGCCCGCGTCGCGCAGCAGCAGTGGGGTGCCACGCACCTCAGCCAGCGGACCAAGGTCGCCGCCCGGCTCCACGACCTGATCCTGGAGCGCTCCGACCAGTTGCTCGACCTGGTGCAGATAGAGACGGGCAAGGCCCGCAAGCACGCAATGGACGAGGTTCTCTCCGCGGCCGCCGCGGCGCGGCACTATGCGTTCGCCTCCCGCGGCTACATCCGCAGCAAGCGCCGTCGCGGTGTCCTTCCCGTCCTGACGAAGGTCACCGAAAACCGCATCCCCAAGGGCGTCATCGGCATCATCACGCCGTGGAACTACCCGCTGGCGCTCGCCGTGTCCGATGTCATACCGGCGCTTATCGCGGGCAACGCTGTAGTGCACAAGCCGGACACGCAGACTGCGCTGACCGGCCTCCGGCTGCGGGAGCTGGCCGTCCAGGCCGGGCTGCCGGAGGACCTGTGGCAGGTGGTTGTCGGCGACGGTCCCGTGGTGGGGCCCGCCGTTGTCGCGGACGCCGACTACGTGGCCTTCACCGGTTCCACCGCTACCGGGCGCACCGTGGCGCAGGCCGCGGCGTCCCGGCTGATCGGCTGCTCGCTGGAACTCGGCGGCAAGAACGCCATGCTCGTGCTCGACGATGCCGACATAGAGAAGGCCGTGGCCGGTGCGGTGCGCGGCTGCTTCTCCTCCGCCGGACAGCTCTGCATATCCATAGAGCGCATATACGTGCACTACTCCAAGTACGACGAGTTCCTGTCGCGGTTCCTTACAGAGGTCCGCGCTATGCGTTTGGGCTCCGGACTCGACTACTCCGCGGACATGGGTTCGCTGACCAACACCAAGCAGCTCGAGAACGTGACGCTGCATGTGGAGGACGCCAAGGCGAAGGGCGCGAAGGTGCTCTCCGGCGGACGGCGGCGTGCGGAGATCGGTCCGCTGTTCTATGAGCCGACAGTGCTCGGAGACGTCAAGGACACCATGCGTGTCTACGGCGAGGAGACCTTCGGACCGGTTGTGTCCGTGTACTCGTTCAAGAACGAGGGCGAAGCCATAGCGAACGCCAACAACACGCCGTATGGCCTGAACGCCTCTATGTGGACGCGCGACAACAAGCGTGCCCGGGAGCTTGCTCGTCAGCTGCACGCCGGCACTGTGAACGTCAACGAGGCCTACGCCGCGGCGTGGGGTTCGGTGGCCTCGCCGATGGGCGGCATGGGCCAGTCCGGGCTGGGACGACGGCACGGCGCCGAGGGCATCCTGCGGTTCACCGAGGCCCAGACCGCGGCCCAGCAGCGGCTGCTGCCGATCGCGCCCTGGTTCGGGATGTCGGAGCAGCGCTGGGGCGCGCTGATGCTGCGCTCGCTGAAGCTTCTCAAGGTCTTGCGGATGAAGTAGCCGTTCCGCAAAACGGGTGATGCCGCGACCGATCGGTTCCGCTTGTCGGTGCCGGACGCTACGGTGGTGGTCCGGCGTCACTCAAGGTCACCGACCGCATCCTCTGTGACGTCACCGCATCGCACCAGAGGGGATGGTGATCCGCCATGACGGAACCCGCCTCGTCCGCGTTCGTCCCCGCGCCCGGCGGCGCGGCGTCCGGAGGGCCGGCGCAGTTCGGCGCCACCCTGGACGTGATGGCGCAGGCCGCCGCGCACGTCGGCACGGTCAACGAGGAGATCGCCACCCTGCTGGCCACGCTGCTGGCCCAGCTGGAGCCGATCGCCTCCACCTGGAAGGGCGCCGCCTCCGGCGCGTTCCAGAACCTGCACCAGCGCTGGAACGCCGACGCCCGCAAGCTCAACGCCGCGCTCGGCGGGATCGCCGAGTCCCTGTCCGGCACCCACCGCCGCTACTCGGCGGCCGAGGAGTCGAACACCACCGCCGTCAACCGCGTTGCCGGCCTGATCGGCTGAGGGAGGGGCTGGGCATGAGCTACGGAGGCGAACTGCTGGTCCACGCCGAGACGCTGTCCTCGGCGTCGCAGAACGTGGCCTCGGCGCACAACGAGCTGAACAGCAAGCTGCACGACCTGCGGACCTTGCTGCAGCCGCTGACGCAGACCTGGAGCGGTCAGGCGGCCGCGGACTACCAGGAGCGGCAGCGGCAGTGGGATCAGGCGCAGGCGGATCTGAACGAGGTGCTGCAGCAGATCGGGAAGGTGCTCGAGGTCGCTCAGCAGCAGTATGGGGACGCTGAGCGGGCGAACATCGACGTGTGGGCTTAGGCGCGGCGGGCGCGGCGGGCTAGGCGGGTTGTCGCTGCGGCCGGGGCTGCGGTCCGGGCTGTGGCTGCGGTGGGCCGTCCCGGTTCCGCGGGTCGAGACCGGCTGGACCGCGACGCGGACGCCGTGGCACGATGACGGCATGCTCGCTAACCGCCGATTTTTCTATGGCTACGGACCTGGGTCCCTAGCCATCGTCGGCTGCTGAGCAGAACCAAGCCAACGAGCGCCTCGGACCCCTTCCGGTTCGGGGCGCTCGCCTTTTGGTGCGGGGGCTGCCGGGCCGGTCGGAGCCCGGGCCCAGCCCGAGGAGTCCCGCCCATGACCGCCAGCGCCACTGCCGACTCTGCGTCTTCCCCCGCCGCCGTGCCCGGGGAGTCAGGGGAGTCTGCCCTGTCAGTGCCCGTACCGGCCTCACCGGCCTCTGCTGCCTTGCCGTCGGTAGTCGGTTCCGGCTCCAGAAGCGCTGAGCATGTCGGCCAGCCCACTCCCGCCGGGGTGCGCTCGGGTCGGGCTCAGATCGATGACCTCGATGCCCGCATCTTGGCGCTGATCACCGAACGCATGAACACGGCCGCCGGGATCCAGGCTGCTCGCATCGCTGATGGCGGACGCCGACTGGACCTCAAGCGGGAGACGGAGATTATCGCCCGCTACCGGGAGGCTCTGGGCCGGCCGGGCGTGACGGTCGCGCTGGCTGTGCTGGAGCTGTGCCGGGGACGGGTTTGAGGCGCCATTTGAGGAACCTTCTGAGGAGTCTTCTGAAGCCCCGCGAGGCGCGTCCTACGCGCTTTCCTCGAAACCCCCACGAACCTTCTGGGCGGGCCGTAACCGCCGGGTCGCAGGATCGTTTAACCGCTCGAATCACCGGTGCGGATCGCGGAGCCCGGTCGGCGCTCCACGCTCATGCGCCCGGCCGGTGAAGGCGATGTGGGACACCTCACCGGTGCCAGTGGTCCACCGCAGGGGACAGCGGGCCGGCCACCAGGGAAAAGCGGCGGCTGCCCCGGGGACGCCCGGGACAGCCGCCGCGGCACCGCATGATCACTGAGCGATCAGTGTCAGGCGGTGTACTTCTCGACGATCTTGCCCAGCTTCGGCAGCGCCTTCTCGATGTTGTCCTGGCCCTTCGGGCGCACCTGCTCGTACGCCTTGCGCAGCGTCGCCCGGTCGGACTGAGCGGCCCGGTCGTCCGTCACCCCCAGCAGCGCGTTCGACACCTCCGGCCCCCTCCCGGCCAGGTAGTCGCCGAACGAACCGCCACCGGCGGAGACGAAGTCCTGGTGGAACGGCTCCAGGCGGGCCACGAAGTCGTCGACCAGCGTGTCCACGGCATCCGGAATGATGTCGGACTTGAACGCGGTGACGACCTTGTAGGCGCCCTTCACCACCAGCCCCGAGTCCTTGACCTGCTCATCGATGAGCTGCACGCAGTCCTTGACGACCTGCGGGCGGTTGGTCGGATTGAGGAGGCTCTCCTGCAGAGTCTGTCCCATTGTTTATGTCCTCGAACGCGGTAGAGGGACGACCGCAACGGACCGGACGCACGGCCCGGGGCCCGACGTGCGGCCGAGTGGTGAGCGCTTAGGTTACCGTAACGCGACCCGCCGCCAAGACGCCTTCCACCACCCCGCGCTCAGACAACTGACAACAGCGCCCAACCACCCCCACCCACGAAAACCCCCAGTAGAGCACCCACACCCACGCCACGCACCGCCCTATGGTGTGAGCGTGAGCAACCCTCAACCCCCGGCGCCCCTGTCAGCGGCCGAAGCGACGAGCATCCTCGCCGAAAACTTCGCCCCCTGGATCCAAGCCCTCAACCTCGAAGTCGAGAAAACAACCCCCACCAGCACAACAGTCAGACTCCCTTGGCAGCGCACCCTCGCCCGCGAAGGAGGCACCCTCTGCGGCCAGGCACTGATGGCAGCAGCGGACACGGCAACAGTCCTGGCCATCAGCGCGGCCCGCGGCGGCTTCTGCCCGATGACGACGGTGCAGCAGAGCACGACATTTCAGCGGCCGATCAAGGACGCGGATGTTCTGATCACCGCCCGGGTCACGAAGCTCGGACGGAGCATGGCGTTCGCGGACATCACGATGACGGCGGCGGTAGGGGGAGGGGCAAGGGGAGTCGGCGGGGGCGGTGACGGCGGTGGCGCTGCGGGCGACGCGGAGGCGGAGACGGAGACGAACGTCACGGAAGCACCGCCAGCACCAGTGGTAGCTCATGCCACGACGGTCTACGCGCTCCTCGCCTGACGCCACAGACCCACCGCACCCACCGAAACAGTGGCGCAACCCCCACCGCGGACCTGATATCGTTTCTACGTCCCGAGCCCCCGTAGCTCAGGGGATAGAGCACCGCCCTCCGGAGGCGGGTGCGTAGGTTCGAATCCTACCGGGGGCACCTTATTTGATCAGGCCGCAGCCCGTATGAGCTGCGGCTTTCTGATTTCCGCTATCGAGCGCGTGTGCGAGTGTGTGTCGCTGAAAGCGGCCCTGTGTCGGTGTTCGTGGCCTATCCGTGGCCTGGGAATCGAACTGTTTCCGCAGGTTGCCGAACGTGTTGGTGCGGGTCGATACGGTGTTCGCCTGAGGCCGGCCAGACTGCCTTTCGGCGTACGCGGCGAAGGGGGATGGGCACAACGAAAGCGGGACCCCGACCACGGGGGTAGCGGTTCCGTAAGGACGAATCCGCTGCGCCATCCCCCTCCTCACTCAGTCGCCGAGCGCGTCTTCGATCGCCTTGTTTGCGGCCTTGTCTTGATCGTCCAGCACCCATGAATAGGTGGACATCATGATCTCGACGCTATGCCCCGCCCGCTCGGCGATCAGGGCTGGATCGCGGGTGCTTCGGAGGCCTAGCGAGACGCCAGCGTGGCGGAGGTCGTAGGGGACCGCCGCCATGAGCGAGTCGACGCGATCGGGTGTCATCGCGAACGGCCGAGCCTCCCGCCAGACTCGCGAATAGGTCGACGCCACAATTCGGCCGCCGCGTTCGTTGCCGAAGACGCGTCCGTCGTCGTTCTTTCCGGAGAATTCGCGGATGTGCTCCTTGAGCATGGCGACCAGGACAGGCGGGATCGGGACTGGTCGGATCTCGTCTTCGGCACGTTGCTTGAGTCCCTTGTCGTCGTGCAGCGCCCCGGAGTCCGTCCATGCTTTCCCAGCGGTCGGAGTGGCCTTCTCCAGCGTTAGCAGACCCCAACCCTTGTCAGGCAGATGACAGTCCGAAACGCGGAGCGCTATCACCTCCTCCGGCCGCATCATCGCGTAATACATGCACGCGAAGAACGCGACCAGACGCCGGCCCCGCCCGCGGTCCCACGAGCCGACATACGAGACCGCAGTTAGCAGCTCGGCGACCTGGACGGGATTCGGAACGCGTCGCCGGTCAAGCCGCTTGGACGCTTTCGGCGGAGTCCAGGTGATCCGCTTGAACGGGTCTTCGTCGAGATGCCCGACCTCGATCGCGTACTTGACGATGTTGCCGACGACGCGCCGACGCCGAAGCACGGTGTTCGCCTTGCCCGGCTGCCCATCCATTGTCAGCAACATGGTGTCCAGGACCGCGCGAGCGGTCGCCGCATCCTCGATCGCGGTGACGGGCAGTGAGGCACGCTTGAGCCAGTGAAGCGCCTTCCAGTTGACCGGCGGAGGTTCCGCAGCGTCAGGCTTACGCGTGGCCGGCGGAAGGTACCAGCGCCGCAACGTCTGTCGCAGCGTGCGCATGTCCGGCTGGCCGGGCAGGTCGTCGACGAGTGCGGGAAGCATCGCCGCCAGGCTTTCGACCATCGTCTCTCGCGAACGTGCCGCGAGGCTTTTCCACTTCATGTCGACGTAGCTGGCCGCGAATTCCAACCAGGTCGGCGCCGTATCGGGCTCCGGCTGAAGCATTGAGGTCGGCAGACCGCCACGGTTCGTGTCGAAGCCCTCGCCGTTCCTGGCAGCGATGAGCAGCTTCGACCTGAACGATTCGGCCAAAGCGCTGGTCGTGAACGTGTCGGAGAACGGTTCGTTCTCGGCCCGCCACCGCACCTGGTACGAGTAGCGAGCCTTTCCCTTCTTGTCCTTGGCCAGTTCACGCTTGCGAATGCCGAAGATCCGCAC
>Ga0207694_10001642_pt1 | contig 18823 bp, 17 predicted proteins | sample KBSC34metaG_FD_184353 | JGI IMG/M metagenome (GOLD analysis project Ga0207694, IMG submission 184353) | Corn rhizosphere microbial communities from Kellogg Biological Station, Michigan, USA - KBS C3-4 metaG (SPAdes) (version 2) | ecosystem: Host-associated > Plants > Roots > Rhizosphere > Soil... | reverse complement strand
CCGGCACCGGCGACTCCGCCACCGACTCGGCCACCGGCTCCGCCCCGGCCACTGCCTCCACCCCGGCCGCCAACTCCGATCCCGACCCAGCGGCCCCCGGCCCCGCTCCAGTCCCCGCCCCGGACCCGGACCCGGCTCCGGCAATCATCGGCCGCGCCAGCCACCGAGGACCAAGCAGCTCCTCCACCAGGGTCCGAACACCGACGCCCCGCAACGTCCCCTCATAGAAACGCCGCAGCATCGGCGAAGGCTCGGACCCGATCTCCTCCCGCAGCCGCAACCGCACCTGCCGGTACCACTCCTGCGCGTCGGCGTGCCGTCCCGCGCCGTACAAAGCCAAGAAGTGCCGCTCGTGGAACGGCTCGTTCAGCGGATGCGACCCGGACAACGCCCGCAGGGAAGGAAGAATCGCATCGAAATCCCCGCACACCAGATGCGCGTCGATCCGCAGCTGCTCCAAGCGAATCCGCAGCTCCTCCAAGTACGGCAAGTAATCGCTGCGCAGCTCATCGGACTCCACATCCGCCAGCGCCTCGCCGCGCCACAAGGCCAAGCCCGCCGAAGCAGCATCCTGAGCCTGCGACCACTGTCCCTCACCGGCCGCGGCCCGCGCCCGGCACTCCAGGTCGGCGGCGCGCACGTGGTCGATCTCGTCCCCGATCCCGGGCGAGAACAAGTACCCGCGCCCCTCGTGCCGGACCCGCGAAGCACCCTCGGGACCGAGCACCGCCCGCAGCCGCGAGACATACGTCGCCAGCCCGGACCGCGCTCCCGCCACCGGCCGGTCCCCCCACAGCGCCCCGACCAGCGCGTCGAAACCGACGACCTGCCCCGGCCGCAGCAGCAACGCCGCCAACACCGAGCTCTGCTTCCCCGCGGGCACCGGGACCTCGACGCCTGCGTCGTCCCACACCTTCAACGGCCCCAACACCGCGTAACGCATGTCCCGCCCCATCCGTCGGTCCCCGTCCGGGCCTCGCGCAATGCGCGCGCAACCCGGTGCGGCCATCATGGGCAAAAACTTTGTCGAATGTCGAGGAGCTTCCATCATGGCCAGCCAACCGGCGTACCAACTGACCGCCCAGGTGTGGCGGATTCCGGCCGGACCGTTCGATTTCGTCAACAGTTTCGCGATCGTCGAGGAGGACGGCCGCGTGTCGCTGATCGACACCGGCATGCCGAGCTCGGGCAAGCGCATCGAGGCGGGCCTGAAGGCGATCGGCAAGAGCGTCGAGGACGTGCACCGCATCGTGCTCACCCACGCCCACGGCGACCACGCCGGCGGCGCGGCCAAGCTCAAGGAGCGCACCGACGCCGACATCTCGATCAGCGCCATCGACGCCCCGTTCGCCCGAAACGGTTACGCCCCACCGCGCGACGGCTCCACGCTCGGCGGAAAATTCCTGAACCTGCTCGGCCCCAAGGGCAACAAGTTCGCCAAGGTGGTCATCGGCGAGGAGTTCGCCGACGGCGACGTCCTGCCGGTCGGCGGCGGCCTGCGCGTGGTCCACACCCCCGGGCACACCCCGGGGCACGTGGCGCTGCGGCACGAGGCCGACGGCGTGCTGATCACCGGCGACTCGATCTGGAACGTGCGGAAGATGGGCTGGGGCGTCCGCGCGTTCTGCACCGACATCAAACTGAACCAGAAGACCGCGGACGTTCTGGGCGAGATGGACTACGAAATCGCCGCGTTCACGCACGGCAAGCACGTGACCCAGAACGCCCGCGAAACCGTCCGCCGATTCCTCCAGGAGGCCAAGCGCGCATGACCGACCTGTCCACCGAACGGCTCAGCCTGCACCTGCTCACCGTCGAGGAGGGGCGCCGCATCGTCGACGCCTCCCCGAGCGGGCAGGACGTCTGGGCCGAAGACTTCCCGATGCAGGACGACCGCGACGGTGTGAAGGGCTTCCTCGGCGCGGCCGAAGCCGGACACGACGCCGGCCCCTTCGGCTGCTACCGCATCGACCGCGACGGCGCCGCGATAGGCACCATCGGCTTCTATGGTCCGCCGGACGAAGAAGGCCAGGTCATGTTCGGCTACGGACTGATCCCGGGAGCGCGCGGCGCCGGCTACGCGACCGAGGCCCTCGCCGGCCTGGTGGCGTTCTGCCGATCGCACGACGAGGTGCTCGTCATGGTCGCCGACACCGAGACGGGCAACACCGCCTCGCAGCGCGTCCTGGACAAGACCGGCTTCGCGATGGTCAAGGAAGAGGACGGGCTGTACTTCTACCGCCAGGACGTCGCAGCGTCCTGACGGCCCGGCCGGACGGAGCTCACTCCGGCCGCACCGTGGAATCCCGGACGACGAGATCCGTCGCGATCTCGACGGGCTCGTCCGGGACGTCCCGGCCCGCGAGCGCCGAAGCCAGCATCAGCGCCGCCTCGGCTCCGATGTCGCGCAGCGGCCGGTGCACCGCGGTGAGCGACGGCGCGCCGAGCGCCGCGTGCCCGGCGTCGTCGAAGCCGACGACCGCCACGTCCTGCGGCACCGATCGGCCGGCCTTCGCCAGCATCTGCAGGACCCCCGAGGCCGACAGATCGTTGTGGGTGAAGACCGCGTCGAACTCGATCCCGTCGGCGACGGCCGACGTCACGGCCACGCGGCCGGACTCCCCCGTGTAGTCCCCGGGGAAACAGGCCTGCTCCGGCACCGGGAATCCGGCCTCGGCGAACGTGTCGGTGAAGACCGTGAACCGCTCCGCGGCACAGTCGTATCCTTCGGGGCCGCCGACCACCAGCGGCCGCCGGCGGCCCAGGCTCAGCAAATGCTCGGCAGCCTGCCGCGCACCGGAACGGTTCCCCGTCGCCACGGCCGGTATCCGCGGGCTGGCCTCGCGGTCGCTGATCATCACCACGGGCAGCGCCGCAGAGGCCATCCTGGCCAGGGCCGGCACCGTCTCCTCGGGCTCGATGACCAGCAGACCGTCGAAGGCGTTCGCGTCGACCTGGCCGGCGAAGCGCCGGAACGAGTCGTCCCCGAGGTTGCGCGTGAACAACATCAAGCCGTGGCCGCTCTTCTCCATGGAGTCCACGACGCCCTGCATCACCTGAGCGATCCACGGCCGCGTGAGGGCGGGCGCCAGTACGCCGACCACTCCGGTCCGGCCCTTGGCCAGCGACACCGCCCCGGCGCTGGGCACGTAGCCGAGCTCCTTGACGACCCGCCGGACCCGGGCGGCCGTGGCCGCGTCCGTCTCCCCTTTTCCGTTGAGCACCCGCGAGACCGTGGCCTTGCTGACTCCGGCCCGCAACGCCACATGGGCGATGGTGACCCGCATTCCGTTCCCCCGTCCTACGTTCTGAACCCCGACAGGATTGTGGCACGGCGACCACCCCACGTGTTCCCCACTGTGAAACCCGTGATGGCGGAGCCACCGGTAGTGGCTCCGCCGCGTGATCGAGAGCTCCGCCGAGGCGGTGGAACCCGGGGACGGTCAGTAGGACGTGGTGATCGTCACGCCGCTGAACGCTGTCTGTCCGTACAGGCTTATGTACTGGTAGCCGGCAGGCGGGTTGTTGATGGTCAGGCTCTGCGACGTGCCGTTGTTCAGTGAGCCTTGGGTGTACGCGTCAGGCATGGCCCACGTGCTCGGGTCGTACAGCAGGTACGCCGTGCCGCTGCCGCCGTCGGTGGTGATGGTCAGCGACGGAGTGCCGGCCGGGATGTCGATGTAGAAGTAGTCGATCGCGCCGGCGCCGGCCGATTCGCCGGTGCGCGAGCAGTTCTGGCCCAGGACCCGGATGTCCGGGTCGGAGCAGGTCTGGGTCGGCGGCGGCCCGCCGGCCTGGCACGCACCGGCCGCGCACTGGTCGAGCCAGGCGTTGAAGTCGGCGTCGTAGGAGGTGCCGATAGTGGTGCCGTAGAAGGCGTACGCCCCCTGATAGTCGCCGGCGCGGAACTTCGCCAGGATCGTGGCGATGTCGGCGGGGTGCTTCTCCATCATGTAGCGAACAGCAAGGTAGCCCCAAGGGTATGTGCGCACCACGTCGCTGTTGTCATACGTGCTCTGCCACAGGGTGCTCAGCGCATACCGGTGCGTCGCCGCCTCGCTGACCGCCTCGGTGTCGGTGACGTTGCGGTAACTGTAGGAGACGTACTCCGCGACGCCCTCGATCCACCAGATGTCCGGGACGGTGGTCTCGGCACCGAAGTCGCCCTTCGTGTCGTACTCGGCGTCCAGGGCGTGCGTGAACTCGTGGTTCAGGTTCCAGACGCGGGCCACGAAGCCGTTGTCGGTCGCCCACTGGTACATGATCGAGTGCACGAGGTTGTTCGGGTCGGCCGGATCGCCGGTGAGCGTGATGCCGCCGTTGTCGGTGTCCACTCCGTAGATCGGTCCGGCGTACGTCTGGTAATCCGTGCGCGAGGCGAAGACGGTCAGCACGAAGCTCTGGTCGTACTGGCCGGGTATCGGGCCGTTGTCGTGCACCAGGGTGTGAAAGTACGAGTACTGACCCAGGATGCTCGCACAGACGGCACTGGTGTCGGCCGGGGTGAGCGCCTGGGAGAGCACGGTGTGGTGGGCGTCGCAGTGCGTCGTCGTGGTGAGCACGGCGGCGGTGAGCTTCGCGGCCAGGTCGCACACGTTGTAGTACGTACAGTTCGCCTGGTCGTAGTAGTCGGCGTCGCCGGCGACGGCCACCCACAGCGGCGCCGTCGGACCGGTCATCGACGAGGCCGCGAGCAGGCCCTTGATCAGCGGCCGCACCTTGGCCTGCAGCGCGGTGTGCTGCACGAAGCGGCTCATCTCCAGCCCGGCGTTGGAGTCCAGGTAGGAGTTCGGGCCGCCGAGCAGGCTCCGGTGGTTCAGCGCGAAGTTGTCCAGCGTGTCGATGACGCTCGGATCGGCGGTGACGGCCGTGACGAAGGCCGGGAACTGGTGGCCTCGGAACAGCGGCGTGTAGACGTCGTTCACCGCGTTCAGCATCGTCGGGTAGGCGTCGAAGGCGCTCGTGTAGGCGTTCAGGATCCGCTTGTACACACCGAGGTACCGGGCCTGTTCGTCGGCACTGTCGGTGAGGATGACGGTCTCGCCGAGGACGGGGCCGTTGGCGTCGTTCACGTCCAGGGCGTGGGGGCCGGCGAAGAAGGCGTCCAGGCCGCGTTCAACGGCGGTGGCGAGCGCCTGGCCGTAGGCGGGGATGGAGCCGTTGCTGTTGTACTGCACGTAGTAGCCGGCGCGAAGGAACAGCACGAGCTGCTGGACGCTGGTCGAGTCGGTGCCGGGATAGCTCGCCGCTTTGGTGCGGAAGGACCCCGCGACGGTCTCCATGTTCTTCTCGCTGAAGATCGTGGCGGCATCGGAGCCGGTCACCGAGAACAGGGTGTTGATGCAGTCGGTCGTGGAGGACACGACGTAGGCGCTGAGAGCGCTGCCGGAACGGGAGGCGAAGTCCGCCGGAGTGCACGACTGGGTCGCCTGGGCTTTCGCAGCCGCCGCATGCTCAGGAGCGCCGCTGTTCGCTCCGTCGGCGCTGTCGCCGCCGACCGGCGTACGCGGTGCCAGGTCCCCGACCGGCATCGCGGACTTCGCCACGGCGGGCCGGTCTGCGGAATCAGAGTTCGCCGACCCCTTCGGGACGGCATTCGTCTGGCTCTGCCTCGCCGCTGGGTTCGCGGCCGAGACGGCCGAGACGGCCGGACGCGGGGCGGCCGAAGCCGTCCCCACTCCGGTCATCCCGGCCACCGCCGCCGCGGCAAGCACCGCGGCAGCGATTCCGGGCAGGCGTGAATGGTGGCGCATCACTGCTCCTTGATGGTTGACGCGCGCCTCAGGACTTCGGCGAGGAGGCGCTGGACGCAATCTGACAGCGGAGCAGGATGCTGACAATGCGTTCGAGGGATAGGACTATGGCACGCGCGGCCATAACTCTGGTGTCGCGCCAGCTCAGCAGTGCAATGTCACACACTCGTCCGGTAAGAACGGGCGGCCCACCGCTGGAAGTGGGCCGAGCGCGCGATCAGCGTCCGGTACGCCGCGGTCGCCGAGGCGAACAGCGCCTCCGCGACGTCGTCGCTCAGCCCGGCACGCCGCCACACCAACAGGTAGCGGCACCACAGCGGCGTGCCGATCAGGGGTTTGACGACCACGCCGGGCAACGGCCGGAGCGTGGCCTGCACCATCGAGATGCCGAGGCCGTCCGCGATCATCGTCTGGAGCTGCGTCTGGTCGCCGAGGAACTCGTGCACGCCGGCCGGCTCGAAGCCGGCCGTCTCACATGCGGCGTAGAAGACCCCGGGCCATCCGGCGCCGTCGTCCGGCGTCATGAACCAGGCCTCTGACGCCAGATCGGCGAGCGCCACTTCGACGCGCCGCGCCAGCGGATGTCTGGCGGGCAACGCGACGAAGGACGGCTCGGTCACGATGCCCCGGTGCGCCAGCCGGTCGGAGTGCGCCAGCTCCAGGCTGGGGTAGTCGGCCGCGACACCCGCGTCGAGGGCGTCGTCCTCCAGCAGCTCGACGATGGCGGCGGAGGAGTAGACGCTGCTCACCGACACGGCCAGGTCCGGCAGCACGCCGCGCAACCGCCCCACGAGGCCGGGGAGCATCGGGGTGTTGGTCGCGGCGAACCGGAGTGTCCGGCCGCCGCCGGACACCGCGCTCCCCCGGCGTCCGATCGCCTCGGCCCGCGCCAGCACGTCGCGCGCCTGCGCCACGACCTCGACGCCGTACGCGGTCGGCTCGACGCCGCCGGCTCCGCGCAGGAACAGCGGCTCGCCGAAGAGCCGCTCGATGCGCCGGAGCTGCGTGGACATCGCAGGCTGCGAATACCCCAGCACGGCCGCCGCGCGCCCGACGCTGCCGGCGTCCGCGATCGCGCAGAGCGTGCGCAGGTGGCGGAGTTCCAGTTCCATGGCTTCCCTCCCCGATGGCAAGGCATGGTGAGGATAGCTCCGCGGCCTGGAACTCACCGCCCTTGGCGCGGGTCCATCGGCCGCAGCTGCGCCCCGGTGTCCAGGACGCCGACTCCGCTGCCGTCGCCGGCCGCGGCGCCGGTGAGGACCACCGCCGCGGTGTGCTCCGGGGCCGGGACGGTCTGCCGCACGGTTCCGGTGCCGTCCTCGACGGCGACCTTCGTGACGTGCCGTGTCCCGGCCACCAGCAGGTAGATCTTCCCGTCGGGCGCGCGCCACCGCGCCTGCGCGACGACGTTCTGGTCGAGCGTCGAGCAGGTCCGGCCGTTCGGCTCGCTGCCGGTCACCGTCGCCGCGGCCTGGGCCGACGGCGGCAGGAACTCGCTGGTCGCCGAACCGGTGCCGGTCCACTGGTCGGAGCGCACGCAGACCCACGAGGCAAGGCCCTGAGACGCCGGCAGCGCCTGCTGCGCGAAGACCCACGTGTCGATCTGCTTCACGCCCCGGCCTTGCAGCGCCGACAGATCGCAGGCGATCCGCGATTCGGCGCCGTAGGTGTCGGGCGTCGCCACTTCGCGCGGCGTCTGTACCCGATCGGTCGCCTGTGTCGGATCTGCCTTGGGCGGTGCGGTGTAAAGCAGGTGGGTTCCGGTCACACCACCCAGATCGGTCAGCGCGAACGTCTGTCCGCCGACCGTCGCGGCCGCGTGGAGTTGGAGCGCCGGCCAGGAGCCGCAGCCGGAGGCCGGGGGTGCGGGGACCGCATCGGTGACTCCGTCCGTCACGGTCGCCGGGGTCGTGGCACGGGCCGGTGTTCGCAGGTCCCTGACACCGGCCTTGTCGACCCACGGCGCCACCAGCCAGCGGTCGCCCGCGGCGGTCGAGCGCAGGACGACGGCTCCGGCCGACGTCAGGTCCGAGCCGTCGGCGCGGACGACGTCCAGCCGGACCGGGTCGTCGGCGCTCGGGGCGTCGGGCTGCGTGTAGCGGGCCAAACGGGTGGAGTCGAACAGGAGCACGACGGTCGCGCCGTCCAGATGGCCGCTCCACAGCACGTGGACCGGTTGCAGCGGCGAACCGTCGGAGGCGCCCGGACCGTACTTCACGACGTCAGGATGCTGTGTCTGCATCACCCAGGCGTCCAGAGCCTGCACGGTCGCCGCCGGCGCGGCCGAATCCCCGTCGCCGCGAGACGGCCAGACGTCGAAGTCCAAACGCGGGCTCTGCTCCCACGCCGCCGCGTCCACCTGGATCGGCGTGCGCGCCGCGGCGTCGGCGGTTCCGATCGCCGCGTCCGCGCCCGACGAGCCCGAGCCGCTGACGCCGATCACCGTCGCGAGCACCACGACCAGCGCGACACCGCCCGCGGCCGTCCCGACGCGGATCTGGCGCTTGCGCCGCGACAGGTCGGTCGGGCGGGTTCGCAGCGTGCACGGGTCGAACTCGGTGGACTCCAGCACGTCCGCCGGGTGCTCGGCGAGCAGGCGCTGCGCGGTGTCTATGGCCGCCGGGACGCCCCGGACGCCGGCGACGGCGAGCAGCCCGGCCACCTCGTCGGCGCCGAGGCCCTCGAGCGCGAGCAGGACGTAGGCCATGCGCGCGGTGACGCTCAGTCCGCGCAGCGCCGCGTCGACTTCCAGCTCCTGCGAGCCGCCGCCGAGCGGGAACAGACGCAGGCCCCAGACATAGGGCTGGTGCAGCGAACGCGGCCACCAGGTCCGGCGCAGGACCGCGTTGACGACCGCCTGGCGCAGGATGGCGTAGGAGTCGCCGTCCGCCTTCCTCGACGCGCGCCGCAGCCACCGGCCGGGCAGGCCTCCCGGGCCTCTCGCCCCGCCCGAAAGCGTGCGCTGCGCTATGGCGTGCGCCGCCAGCACGCGGCCGTGTCGCTCGCCTTCCGGCGGCAGCGCCAGGTACGCGATGCGGACCAGGCGCGAATAGTGCAGCACCAAAGCCGCCTCGAGATCCTCCCGCCCGCCCGCGGGGCGGTCGCGATCGTCGAGCACGAGGGCTCTCCCTTCTCCGGGGTGAAGAACGATTGACGGTGCGGATGGTCACCGCCGTTACCCGCGCCACCGCACCGCTACCCCAACCCTGTCAGACCAAGAGCAGTCTTTGTCAGCTGTTTGCCATGAGAGTGGTCCGGCGGCCGGTCGGAGCCGCCATTCGTGGCCGGTCGAAGCCGTGATGTGTCAGAGCCGGGCCCGAGACTGGTGGGTTATGGCTACCTGGAAACAGTTCGCAGACTCCGCGCCCGAACTCGCCGCCCCGGTCCGGGTCCGCTTGGAACGGACCAAGGCCCATGTACTCGCCACGGTCCGCAAGGACGGCGCCCCGCGCGTCAGCGGCTCCGAGGTCGAGTTCACCGAGGACGGCCACCTGCGCATCGGCTCCATGGCGAACGCGCGCAAGGGCGCCGACCTCAAGCGCGATCCCCGCTTCGCCCTGCACGCCAACCCCGGCGACGGCTCGATGGAGGGCGGCGACTCCAAGCTCGCGGGCGTCGTGATCGTGCTGCCGACCGACGGTCCGGACGACTCCTTCGAGCTGGACATCCGCGAGGTGGTGCACACGACCGTGGAGAGCGACGAGCTGGTGCAGCAGGTCTGGACGCCGGACGGCGGCGTCCGCGAGATCCGGCGGAAGTAGCGGTCTCGCGACCCGTCAGCGGGTCGCGGCCCTCACCCGATGAGGAGCCGGCGCGTCCGAGCAGGCGCGCCGGACGGCAGTTCCTCCAGGATGTCCGCGAGTGACACCCCCGCGAGGTGCGCCCGCCACGCCGCGTGCGCCTCGGCCATCGTCCGCGCCAGCACACAGGTCTCCTGGCATTCCTGCGGGCTCAGCGCGCCGCGCCCCTGCTGCCTGATCTCGCGGCACTCGTACGGCGCGACCGGCCCGTCGACCGCTTCCACGATCTGCAGCATCGTGACGTCCTTCGGCGCGCGCGCCAGGCGGAAGCCGCCGCGCGGCCCGGTCGTGGCGGCCAGGATCCCGGCGCGGGTCAGCGCCTGCAGCTGTTTGGCCAGGTAGGGCGCCGGCAGGTCGAAGTACGCCGCCAGCTGCGCCGCCGACGCCGTGTCGCCGGGTCGCAGCTGGGCCAGGGACGTGGCGCAGTGCAGGACCCATTCGGTGCTGGTCGGCAGCTTCATGGCCAGGATTCTATCCCAGAGATTGCGGATCTATTTAGTCCGAGATAGAGTCGGCCTCGCGAACCCGGATCAGAAGCAGAGCCTTGCGAACCCAAGGAGAACCGCCATGCGCATCGCCGTCGCCGGAGCCACCGGCAACATCGGAGCCCTCACCGTCGCGGCACTGGAGCGAGCCGGCCACGAGGTCGTGGGCATCAGCCGCAAGCAGGGCGTGGACGTCGTCACCGGCGAGGGCCTGGCCGGGGCGCTGGCCGGCGTCGAGGCCGTGGTCGACGCCACCAACGGCCCGGTCGGCTCGCTGGAGGAGACCGTCGGCTGGTTCGGCACCGCCACCGCGAACCTGCTCGCCGCCGAGGTGGAAGCCGGCGTCCGGCACCACGTGCTGCTCTCGATCGTCGGCGTCCACCGCGTCGAGGGCAACGCCCACTACGCCGGCAAGCGCGAACAGGAGCGCCTGGTCCAGGCCGGGACCGTGCCGTGGACCATCGTCCCGGCCACCCAGTTCCACGACTTCCCGGGCATGGTCGCCGGCTGGGTCGCGCAGGACGGTGTCGCGCCGATCGCCCCGCTGCTGATCCAGCCGATCGCCCCGGCGGACGTCGCCGCGGTGCTGGCGATGGTCGTCACCGGCGCGCCGAAGGGCCGCTTCGCCGACGTCGCGGGGCCCGGGACCCAGGACATGGTCGACATGGCACGCCGGACGCTCGAAGCCCGCGGTGAGACGGTCAAGCTGGTGCCGACGTGGGAGGGCCTGTTCGGCGTGGCGATGGCCGGCAACGTGCTGCTTCCCGGCGAGGGTGCGCACATCGCGCCGACGACCTTCGAGACGTGGCTGGAGCAGGAGCGGAAGGCCGCTGGGCGCTGAGCTTCCGGCTCAGATCGAGGGCTGCTGCCCGATGAGCGCGACCACCCGGAAGCGCTCCAGCACCGCCTCCGTGTCGTCATCCACTGCGAAGCCCGGGTCGCCGAGAGCCTGGCGCATCTCGGCGCTGTGCCAGAAGTTCTCGTGCCCGGCCCGCCATTCGGCGACGGAGGCGTAGCCCTCCCCCTCGTCGACGGCATGCGCCAGATCGACGTCGCCGAGCCGCGCGAAGCGCACCTCGGTGGTCTCGATCACGGCCAGCGGCCGATTGTCGCTGTCGAGGAAGACGACGCGCCGGCCGGCCTCCGGAAACGGCTCGTCGTCCAGCCGGTACTCGAGCGCCAGCGACGTGGTCGAGGTCTTGGCCCCGTCCAGGATCGCGGCGTTGAGCTGGTCGCGCAGCGCACCGGGGAAGGCGAAGCCGGTCGTCGGGAGGTCAGCGGCCTCGGACGCGGGGATGGTCGGATAGCCCATGCTCATCAGCTCACTCCCAGATAGCGCAGCACGGCCAGCACCCGCCGGTGGTCGACGTCGGTCTGCGGCAGATCGAACTTGGTGAAGATGTTGGCGACGTGCTTCTCGACCGCGCGCTCGCCGATCACCAGCGTGCCGGCGATGGCGGCGTTGGTCCGGCCCTCCGCCACCAGCGCCATCACCTCGGCCTCGCGCGGCGTGAGCCGCTCGGCCCGCCCGGTGCGCCGGTTCGCGCCGACGAGTTGCGTGACGACCTCCGGATCCAGCGCCGTCCCGCCGGACGCCACCCGCGCGAGCGCGTCGACGAAGTCGTCGATGTCGACCACGCGTTCCTTCAGCAGATAGCCCACGCCCTTGGAACTGTGCGCCAGCAGAGCGCTCGCGAAGCTCGTCTCGACATACTGAGAGAACATCAGAATGCCGAGATCCGGATACAAACGCCGCAGTTCGACCGCCGCGCGTACGCCCTCGTCCGTGTGGTCCGGAGGCAGCCGGATGTCGACGACCGCGACGTCCGGCCCATGCTCGGCCACCGCCTCCAGCAACGCCGGCGCGTCCCCGACCGCGGCGGCGACCTCCTGCCCGCGCGACTTGAGCAGCTGCACGAGACCGTCCCGCAGGATCGCGGTGTCCTCGGCGATGACGATGCGCACGGTGTGGTCGCCCTTCGGTGCGGTGGCTGCGGTCGGGACCACGGACCACCGTAGCGCGCGCGATGATCAGTCGGTGTGTTCTGGCAAGCTGGCGCCGTGAACGAAGACGAGACCGAGATCGACGGCGCGATACTCTCCTGGAGCGCCGTGGGGGACTACCCGAACCCGGAGATGGTGTTCCATCTGGACGCCACGGCTGACGGCGGCGAACGCTCCGTCCTGCAGGTGAAGGCGGACTGGCTCAACAGCGGCGTCGGCGGCAGCGAGATCGTCGTCTCGCCGGACGAGCGCTACGCCGCCGTCTTCCACTACTCCGGCCAGAGCTCGGAGGGCTACGACCTGTTCCGGCTCGCGCCGAGCCTGGAGTATCTGGGCGGCATGGACGAAAGCGGCGAAGGGGACCCGCCGACCTTCTCGCCGGGATCCCAGCAGCTGGCACACATCATGTTCGAACCCCGGGGATTCCTCCTGCCGTCCGGTGAACTGGACGACGACCTGGACTACTTCGAGCTCCCCGACACCAGGCCTCTCATCTTCGAATTCGGAGATCTGCGCGTCCACGCGCTGCCCGGCAGCGACATCGCGGCCCATCCGCTCCGAGCCCACCTGCCGGCCGACTTGGACCGGTTCCTGGCCGAGCGGCGCACCACGGACGAGGAATGGCTCGCCGAGGACCTCAAGGTCTCGATGGAGTTCTTGTCGGACCGGGTGCTCCGCCTGGAATGCACGGAGTTGGCCGAGCCGGTCGATCTGGAGCTGCCGATCACCGGCCCGATCGTCTTCGACCTGTCCCGGCTCTAGCCGTTCCGGCCCGCGCCGCCCTCACGCCTTCATCGGCAGCGCGACCGTCACCACCGTCGGCCCGCCGTCGGGGCTGTCGATCTCGACGGTCCCGTCCACGGTCCCGACCCGGTCCATCAGCCCGGCGAGCCCGCCACCGGGCCGCATCCGCGCGCCGCCCCGGCCGTCGTCCCTGACACGCAGCGTGAGGTGGCGGCCGTCGGCGTCGATCGTGACGGAGGCGCGGGTGGCGCGGCCGTGCTTGGCCGCGTTGGTGAGCAGTTCGGCGGCGCAGAAGTAGGCCATGGTCTCGATCGCGGCGGCGGGGCGCGGATCGGGGACGCGCACGGTCAGGTCGGCCGGGATGGGGCCGTTGGCCGTCAGCGTCCGCAGCGCCGTCTCCAGGCCCTGATCCAGCGTCGGGGGGTGGATGCCGCGGACCAGGTCGCGCAGTTCGGCTATGGCCGTCTTGGCCGTGAGCTGCGCCTGGTCCACCAGGCCGCGGCTGCTCTCCAGCTGGAAGCCGTCGGCCTGCTCCCCTCCCAGGCTGTCCTTCAGCATCACCAGCTGCATCCCCAGGGCGACCAGCCGCGCCTGCGCGCCGTCGTGCAGATCGCGCTCGATCCGGCGCAGCGTCGCGGCCGAGTCGTCGACCGCGTAGCTGCGCGAGCGCTCCAGCTGCTGCACGCGCGCCGCCATCCGGCCCGAGCCGAGCACCACGCGGTAGAAGCGCAGGTCCAGCGCGACCAGCTTGCGCGCCGTCCACGCCGCCAGCGCCACGGTCAGCAGCCCGGCGCCGGTGAGCAGGAACGAGCGCGGGAAGGTGTCGAACCAGAACCCGAAGATGTGCAGCCCCCGCCGGACCGTACCGTCCGGCTGGCGCGTGTAGAGGTCGTCCCAGTTGCGCAGGACCGGCCAGACCACCCACAGCAGCCCGTACACCCACAGCCCGACGCCGACGATCAGGTTCAGCAGGGCGATCGGCAGCCGCACGGACAAGAACGCGGCCTCCGCCCACCCGCCGCCGTCCCCGCCGAGCATGAACCGCCGCCAGGCCAGGGCGCCGCGCTCGGTCCGCTCCGCCGGCGGCTCCAGCCGCTCGCCGAACAGCCGCAGCACCAGCCCCCGGTACAGGAATCCGAACCCGCGCGCCGCCGCCACCGCGAGCGCGATCACCCACGGCCCGATCGGGGTCACCGACATCACCACGCCGAGCAGCATCAGGGCGCTGACCCCGACGAAGCCGACAACCCAGAGCACGGAGCTGGCCACCAGGTAGACCGAGGCCGCGACGAAGCCGATCCGCGGCGCCTCGGGCTCGGCGGCGGCCTCGGCGGGCTGCGACGGCGTGGGGAGCATGTCCCCATCATGATCGAGCGCGGCCGTGCGGCCCAGCGGGCAGGCACGAAGGTTGCATGGTTCGGTTAACCGGCCTGTCGCGGCCGTCCCAGCTGTTCCACGTCAGCCGAGGTCGCCGCCGGCGAACGCGCCGTCCGGGTCCCAGACGGCCTTGACCTCGCGCAACCGCTCCCACTCGCGGGCGCGGAAGGTCCGGGGCGCCGGTTCCCCGAGGAACACCGCGAACTCCCCGTCGAGGGCGCCGTGCGGGCCCTTCGTCGAGGGCTCGGCCAGGCGTCCGCCGAGGTGGCGCAGGTGCACAGACGGCAGGGCGGCCAGGGTCGGCACGTTGTCGTCGAGCCCGGACAGCAGGACGGCGCGGGCCGGGTCCGCCACCGGCTCGACAGCGCGATCGACTGCCGCCCCCGCCGCCTCACCGCCGATATCTCCGAAGGGCTTGAGCAGGACGCGAGCATCCTCCTCCGGTCCCAGGAACGTGGCCGAGACCGCGACCGTCGCCTCGGCCCCGGAACCGGGTGCCACCGTGACCCGCACCGCCAGTTCCTCCGGCGCCGAGGTCGCGACGTCGGCCAGCGCCGCGAGCACTTCGCGGGCTGCCGCCGCGGGCCAGGCGATCGTCGTGTCGAACACCTCGGGCTCGGCGTGCAGCTGAACCTCCACCGCGGTCACGAGCCCGAAGCCCGCGCCGCCGCCGGACAAGGCCCAGAACAGGTCCTCGTTCTCGTGAACGCCGGCCCGCAGCAGGTTCCCGTCGGCGTCGACCACCTCGAAGGCTGTGACGTCGTCGGAGGCGAGCCCGTGTTTGCGGGCGAAGCGTCCGATCCCGCCGGTCAGCGCCAGTTCCGCGACGCGGGCGTGCGGCGAGTCGCCGGTGGTGGCGATCAGGCCGTGCGGAGCGAGAGCGGCGGCCAAGTCCTTGGCGCTGACTCCCGCGCCGACCCTTGCGCTCCGCGAGCGCGGGCAGACCGAGATCCGGTTCAGCCGGTCGGTCCGGACCGTGATGGTGTCGGGGCACAGGGGTCCGACGGCCGCGCCCCCGAGGCCTTCCGTCGTCACCCGCGCTCTGACATGGCGTGCGATACGCACCAGATCCGCGGCGTCCTCGGCATCGAGCACCGTGCCGACCGCCGCCTCAGCTCGTTCCATGCCTCGATCGTTCCACCGGGCTTTCCCCCAGGTAAGTGCGCCGATCATCGATCCCGGCGACGGATTCCCCGTCCGCGGGTGAAATCCTCACATCGGCAGGTCCACCGACAGGCGGAACCAGCCGTCGGCCGGCCCGGCGTCGAAACGGCCGCCGGCTTCGGCGACGCGCGAGGCCATGTTGCGCAGTCCTCGTCCGGTTGGGCCGCCCAGGTCGGCCGCCGCCTCGCGCAGACCGTCGTTCTCGACGCGGAGCAGGACGCGTCCGGCCTCGAATCCGAAGGCTATGCGGACTTGCTCGGCCGCGGAGTGTCGCAGGACGTTGGTGATCGCCTCGCGCAGGACGACGCCGCAGACCGCGTCCGCCGCGCCGGGGGGCGGTCCGTCGTCGACCAGCAGATCGACGGCGATTCCGGCGCCGGCCAGGGTCCGCTCGGCGCTGCGCAGCTCCGAGCGCATCGTCGCCTCGGCTCCCCCGCCGGCCTCGACCACGGTTCGGGCGCCGGCCGCCGCCTCCGCCGTGAGCCGCCGCATCTCGGTGAGGTGGGCCCGGGCGCGCTCGGGATCGGTGGCGAGGAGCCGGGCCGCGAGTTCGCCCTTGAGGACGATCGTGGTGATGCCCAGGCCCAGCAGGTCGTGGACGTCCCGGGCCACGCGGGTGCGCTCGCGGAGCGCGGCCAGGGTCACGGCTCGGCGGCGCGTCCGGGCCAGGGCGCCCTCGAACTCGACGAGGCGGACCATGCCGTAGGAGTTCACGCCGATCGCGGCGACGCTGGCGAGGTAGTAGATCACCTCGGCGGCGGAATCGTAGGTGTCCGGGGTGACGGCCACCGTGAGCGCGACCGCTCCGACGGCGAGCGCGACCAGCCGTCCCCAGGTCATCGTGTCGCGCCACTGGGCCAGCACGATTCCGCCGACCAGGAACGCCGTGCCGGTCCAGACGCCGGCCGAAGGATGGGTGAGCACTGCGATCACGACGAAGGCCACCGGATAGGCGACCGCGCCGACGATCGCCACGATCCGCAGGTACGCGGCGAGGCGCGGGCTCGTCGCGGCCAGCTCGTCGCGGCGCCGGTACAGGACCACGATCGCGGCGAGGATCATGACGCCGGAGCCGGGGACGAGGAGGGCGGTGGGGATGTCGTCGACGGCGTCGAGCGTGCCTTGGGCGAAGTAGGCGACGAGCAGGAGGCTCAGGGCGAGGACGGTGATCACCTGGCCGGTGAGGGCGCTGCCGATGGACGCGGAGTGTCTCTGTGGCTTCATCGCGCTCGTGCTCACGACCGGGCCGGCGCTTCGCGGCTCCGCATCAGGAATCTCCGCTTCGTCGGCGGCCGACCGCACCGCGTCCTGGCATTCGCGGGCGGTTCGCACAGCGGCCGCCACCTCTTCGCCCGCCTGGATCGGCACCGTCGCAAGCGTCTGCAACGCTCGATCGACATGGCCCTCGACCTCGACCAGCAGGCGGCTGAAGGCGTCGCGCAGGGTGCGCTCGGCGCGTGAGCGCTCCTCGGCCTCGGCCAGGCGTGCCAGGCCGGCTCGCTCGGCGCGGAGGGCTGCGGCGACCTGCGCGAGGGTGACGAGGCCCCAGAACTGGACGCCGTTGTCGACGGGCGCCGTGACCGCGTAGGCGATGAAGGCTGCGGCGGTCATGTGCAGCACGAAGTAGGACAGGACCGACTCCGCGGCCGTGATGGCGATCGCGACCGGAAGCCCGGCCACCGGCCCGGCGGTCAGGAGGACGGCGCCGAGCAGGAAGCCCGAGTTGCCGGACATCCATTTCTCGCCGTAGAGCAGGAACGGGACGTAGGTGAGGACGGCCTGGACCGCGACGACCGACCAGCCGAGGGCGGTCCCCCGCAGCCGGCGTCCGGCAACGATGTAGAGACTCTGGACGACGACGAGCGCCGCGAGGAACGCCACCGACGCCACGGTCCAGCCGACGTCGGAGCTGCCGAGCTCCCCGAAGCGGACCAGCGCGACGACCGCGAGCCAGCCGGCGACGATGGGACGGATGGCCCACGGACCCGGGATGCGCGAGGAGACCCGCAGTGCCCCGGCCATCGTCCCCCGCCCCCGCTCTCCATACGCCCACGTCCCCAGCCCGGGTATGAGATTCTCATACCCTCGTATGTGAGGAACACAATGGAGCGCTCATGGTGCGGATAGTCCTGGCGGAAGACGTCGCCCTGCTCCGGCAGGCGATGCGCGAACTGCTGGAACTCCGCGGCGACATCACGGTCGTCGCCGAGGTCTCCGCCGGCGACCAGGTGGCCGCCGCGGTGGCCGCGCACGAGGCGGACGTGGCGGTCCTGGACATCGAGCTGCCGGGCCTCGACGGCATCAGCGCCGCCGCCGAAGTGGCGCGCACCAGCCCCCGCTGCAAGGTCCTGATCCTCACCGGCCTCGCCCGCCCAGCGCTGCTCCGCCGAGCCCTCGACGCGGGCGCCGCCGGATTCCTCACCAAAGACCTCGAACCCGACACGCTCGCCGACGCCATCCTCCGCATCGCCGCCGGCGAGCAGGTCGTCGACCCGAAGCTGGCCCTCGCGGCACTCCGCCAAGGCCCCAGCCCCCTCCGCCCGCGCGAGGCAGACGTACTGCGCGCTGCCGCCACCGGCGCAGAGGTCGAGGAGATCGCGGTCCGGCTCGCGCTGTCAGCGGGCACCGTGCGCAACTACCTGACGGAGTGCATCGCGAAGCTGGAGGCGCGCAACCGGGTGGACGCGATTCGGATCGCTACGGAGGCGGGGCTGATTTAGCGCCACCGAGGCGGAGCTGATTCAGCGGTCAGGCCCGCCCGATCGCCACCAGCAGGCACAGCCCGAAGATGACGCTCGTCGCCACGACGTTCACCGCCTCCCGCTTCCCACGCCCGGCCGCGACGTCGCGCCGCAGCAGGAAGCTGTGGCTGCTGATCGCGCCGACCATCACGCAGCACAGCCCTGCCGCGGCCACCGGCGTCAGCACCGGCGCGATACCGGTGGCGCGCGGGAGGATCAGGCCGGCAGCGGCGAACAGCTCGCACACCGCCGCGAACCGGAGCACCGGCAGTGGGAAGGGCGCGACCCCGGTCTGGCCGGAAGCGACGAGCCGGTCCTTGGACCACGTCGACTTCAGCGACCCGGACAGCAGGAACAACGCGGCGAGCAGGGCCTGGACGACCCACAGGAAAGCATTCATGCGGCTTCAGACGGCGCCGGCCCCGATCCTGTGACACGAGCCGCTCAACCAACCGGCGCCCCCGGACCCGCGCCGACCGCTCAAAAGACCCTCGTCGGCTCCGAGCCCGAGGCCCCGTATCGTCGTCCGCCACTGTCGAAGGACGTGCTGCGTGGCACGGTGAAGAGCGAGCGGATCCCGGCCACCCTGCACGGCGGCCGGCCCCGGGGCGAGCACTGGAACGAGGCCGTGGAGCAGGGAGCAGCGGTCGCCAAGACGATCGCCGGACAGCTGACGCCGTACCCGCGCCTGCCGTGGTCGTGGTCCGATCAGCACGGCGTGACCATCCAGGTCTGCGGACGCCCGGACCTTGCCA